>JACCDQ010326965.1_pt1 | contig 25550 bp, 25 predicted proteins | sample 7446031 | NCBI WGS metagenome assembly JACCDQ01 (sample SAMN15323442, study PRJNA562643) | freshwater metagenome | isolation source: river surface water | place: USA:Blue River Watershed | collected 2017-08-17 | reverse complement strand
GCTGAAACTGTTAGATTTATTGGCGAAGGATCTTGGCGCCTCAATAAAGTGACAGAAACTAGATTTACCGAAAAACCAGGTGAAAGTGTTTTAGACCCTAGTTTTAATACTGAAATCAAACGATTAGATACCCTAGACATAGAAACTGACGTCAGTCCTCAACTCTTGGGTGCACTACTCATCAAACCAGATCGTCTCTCAATCATTGATTTATTTAATTACATCAACCACCTCAAAGAAAATAAGCAAGACTATCAGCGCTACGCAATTTCTTTTTGGAAAAAAGTAATTTACCCATTCACAATTTTGGTGATGTTGGCACTGGCTTTACCATTTGCTTACCTCCAAACTCGCTCAGGCGCCATTGGTTATAAAGTGTTTGGCGGCATCATGTTAGGCATCAGTTTTCAGCTCTTTAATAGCCTCTTCTCTCACTTAGGCCTACTCGGCGAGTGGCCCGCCTTGGTGAGCGCCATCACGCCGGCGATGATTTATTTCATCTTGGCACTGGTTGGCATACGCTGGGTCTCAAAAGTTTAAGCATTTAGGTTTTTTTGCATTATTTCTACAAATAATATTAAATCGATTTAATATACGATTTAATACATATAGAGATGATTGCTCATGAACTTACATCAATTTAGATTTGTCAGAGAAGCTGTTAGACAAAACTTCAACCTTACCGAAGCAGCTAAAACTTTGTTCACGTCTCAACCAGGCGTCTCAAAAGCAATTTTGGAGCTAGAGGATGAGCTAGGGGTTGATATCTTTCGTCGCCACGGCAAAAGAATTCGGAGCCTCACCGAGCCAGGTAAACGCATTCTGACATCTATTGAAAGAATTTTGATCGAAGTTGAAACACTTAAACGTGTGGGCAAAGATTTTGCCGCCCAAGACCAGGGTAACTTCGTGATTGCCACCACCCATACGCAAGCACGTTACGCCTTACCCAAAGTGTTAACTGAGTTCACTAAGCGCTTTCCTAAAGTGCGCGTAAGTATTCAACAGGGTAGCCCACAACAAATTGCTGATATGTTGATTCATGATCAAGCAGATATCGCAATTGCTACTGAGGGCATTGCCGGCATCGAAGGTTTGTTGGCTCTGCCAGGTTACCAATGGCAACACGTGATTGCAGTTCAACCAGAACACCCTCTTTTATCCAAGAAAAATGTTTCATTAGAAGACCTGGTGGAATACCCAATCATTACTTATGACAAAGCCTTTGCTGGTAGAACAAAAATTGATAAAGCGTTCAACAGCAAAAATCTAAAACCTGATGTGGTACTAGAGGCGATTGACGCAGACGTAATCAAAACTTATGTAGAAACCGGTATGGGCATTGGTATTGTGGCTGGCGTTGCTTATGACGCTGAACGGGACCGTAATTTAAGAGTAATTCCTGCCGGTCATTTGTTTGGCAACAACGTTACCAAGATTGCAGTCAAACAAAACGCGTACCTACGCTCTTTTGTTTACACCTTTATTGAATTGTTCTCACCAACCTTGACTCGTAAATTAGTCGATCAGGCCATGTCTGGCGAAAACGTGGATTATCAGATTTAATTAAAAACACTACTTATTTTTTATTGAGTGCTTTTATTTTTTGGTTCTGATTTTTTGGTTTTGATTTTTTACGAGATTTCATAGCTAGCACCAGGGTACTGGGCTAGCTTTTCAATTAGGTAAGGCATTACTGTTTCCATCGTGGTTTTTAGTGTCCACGGTGGATTAATGACGAACAAACCACTACCCAACATACCAAAACCTTTTTCGTCAGGCTCCTGAACTGTCATCGCTATGTTGAGTGTTTTTTCTGATAACTTGCGCAACGACTCCAGCATGCGAACGTGATCACCTCTGGTCAAAATCGGATACCAAACGACATAAACGCCTTCAGCAAATCTTGCTAAACCCTCCTCTAAAGCATCAACCACTTTAAGGTAATCAGTTTTTATTTCATAAGGCGGATCCATAAAAATCACTGCTCTACGAGTCGGTGGCGGCAATAAAGCTTTCAATGATGCAAAACCATCGCTTTTGAATAATTTAGCCTGACGATCACGCTCAAAGTTCTCTTGCAAGATGTCAAAGTCAGTTGGGTGTAATTCAAAAAGACGCATACGATCATCTGCTCGAATGGTTCTACGAATTACCTCTGGAGATCCTGGATACAAACTCCAATCACCTTTGTTATTACATAACTGAATCAGGTTCATGTACTCGCGTAACAGTGGTGGCAAATCATCACAATCCCACAAACGTGCCACACCATCTAGATATTCTGATTTTGTGTTGGCATAGTCAGATGTCAATGAATACATGCCCGCTCCTGCATGAGTATCAATCACCCAATACGGCTTATCTTTTTGGTTCATGTACATCAAAATTTGCTGAAGCACACAATGCTTTAAGACATCAGCATGATTGCCTGCATGAAAGGCGTGACGGTATGCAAGCATTGTCTATAAGATCCGCTGGAATTTGTTTTTAGTCAGAATGACGGAGATGAAATCTTTGGTGCCGCGGGACGGACTCGAACCGTCACACCTTTTGGGCGGGAGATTTTGAGTCTCCTGTGTCTACCAATTTCACCACCGCGGCATGCATGTTTTTAAGTACTTTTAAAGCACCAACTGCAGGCAAGACCGCTATTATGCCTCAAGTACCTTAAGAAGTGAAGATGTATCGTCATACCCCCACCCTGCATCCATGAGCTTTTCTAACTGGCAAGCCACTGTTTGTAAGGCTGGCATGTCCAAATTAGCTGATTTGGCAGCATCTTTAACCAAGAAGAAATCCTTGGCATGCAAGCGTGCCTCAATCCCAGCCTTGAAATCCCTATTAACCATTTTGGGACCCATTAAATCGAGCATACGACTACCCGCCATTCCACCAGAAATTGCCTCAAATACTTTTTGCAAATCCGCTCCATTCGATGCAGCAAATCGTAAAGACTCAGCAACCCCCTGAATATTGATCACTTGGGCTATCTGATTACACAACTTAGCAACTTGGCCATGACCCACAGCTCCAATATGAGTGATTGTTTTGGCGTAGTTCTTAACAATTTCTTTCACTTTGACCACGTCTGCATCAGCACCACCCAGCATCATGACCAATGTGCCTTCAGTAGCGGCTTTGACACCACCACTCACAGGAGCATCAACATAACTGACATTTTTACCAGCCATGATGGCTGCAATTGCTTTCGTGCCCTGTGGGTCAATGGTGCTGTGATCAATACAAATTGCTCCTGGCGTAGCAGTGGCTATGGCAGGATTTTTACCTGCATGTAAAACCTCCGCAACATCTTGAGTACTCATCACATTGGTAATAATGAAATCAGCTCCATCAGCAGCCTCCGCTGGTGAAGCGCAGGGAATCGCACCAGCATCGACCAAATGTTTTGCTTCGTTTTGATATACCTCAGGACGTCTGGCATAGATCTTTAATTGATGCCCCGCCTTTAATAAATAACCAATCATCGGGCGCCCCATATTGCCTAGACCAATGAATGCAATCGTGCTCATTTGTATCCTCTTATTTGTAAGTAGTTATTTTTACCAAGGCAATAAGATTGTTGAGCCTGTGGTTTTTCGATCTTCCAAATCACGATGGGCTTGCGCAGCATTTTCCAATTGATACTTTTGATTAATTTCAATCTTGATTTTGCCGCTCATGACCTTGTCAAATAAATCAGTAGCCATAGGCTCTAACAAACTTCTGTCATGCGCGTAAGTCATGACCGTTGGTCTTGTTAACTTCAATGAACCCTTACCACCCAAAATACCAACATCGATTGGAGGAACTGGTCCAGAAGCATTGCCGTATGTAACCATCATGCCTCTTGGCATGATGCAGTCCAAAGACTGCATAAAAGTATCTTTACCAATCGAGTCATAAACCACGTTAACACCACGACCATTGGTAAGTTCACGGGTACGTTTTACAAAGTCCTCTTTGTTATACAAGATGGTGTGATCGCAACCATAAGATTTGGCTAATTTTGCTTTTTCTTCTGAACCGACTGTACCAATCACAGTCGCACCCAATAGCTTTAACCATTGCATGGCAATTAAGCCCACTCCACCAGCTGCCGCATGGAATAAAACCGTATCACCAGGCTTTACCTGATAGCTGTCCGTTAATAAGTACTGAACTGTTAACCCCTGCAACATCATGGCAGCACCCATTTCAAATGAAATGGCATCTGGTAACTTAACAACTATATCTGCCGGCATCACACGAATCTGGCTATAAGCTCCAGCAGGTTTGCCAGCATAGGCAACCCGATCACCTACCTTTAAATGTTTAACCTCAGAGCCCACTGACTCAACAATTCCAGAAGCCTCCATGCCCAACCAACCTGGTAAAGGTTGTGGGTACACCCCCTTACGGAAATAAACATCGATGTAATTAAGGCCAATGGCTTCGTGTCGAATTCTGACATCTTGGGGACCAGGATCACTCACCTCAACGTCTACCCACTTAAGAACCTCTGGACCACCTACTTCCATCATTTTGATGGCTTTAGATTGCATCACGCTCATCGCTGTCTCCTGCTTTTGTTAGCTGTTTTTGTTTAATTTTTTTGGTTTTTTAGGTAATCAAGCCTCAATTTGCCTAAAATTACGTACTTAGCTAAATATATAGCAATTCTTTACTAAAAGTTACCTACGGGAGTATTTATGGCCGGTCATTCCAAATGGGCCAATATCCAGCATCGCAAAGGTCGCCAAGACGAAAAGCGAGGCAAGATCTGGACGAAGTTAATTCGAGAAATCACAGTAGCAGCCAAAATGGGTGGCGGAGACATTGCCACCAACCCACGTCTTCGTTTAGCCATCGATAAAGCCAAAGATTCGAACATGCCTAACGATAACGTGCAAAGAGCGATTCAGCGGGGTACAGGCTCACTAGAAGGTGTTAACTACGAAGAAATCCGTTACGAAGGCTACGGTCTTAATGGTGCCGCAGTGATTGTGGATGCGCTAACAGACAACCGTACGCGCACGGTCGCTGAAGTAAGACATGCTTTTACAAAACATGGCGGTAATTTAGGCACTGATGGCTCAGTGGCATTTTTATTTAAGCACTGTGGTCGTATGTTCTTCGCACCCGGCACATCCGAAGATGCATTAATGGAAGCTGCACTTGAGGCAGGTGCTGATGATGTAATTCCCCAAGAAGATGGCTCTATTGAAGTAGTTACTCCTGCCTATGAATTTGCCACAATCAAAGAGGCTTTGATTGCAAAAGGTTTTACCCCTGAATTAGGTGAAGTCACGATGCGCCCGGATGCAGATACTGAACTATCTGGAGATGACGCTATCAAAATGCAAAAACTATTAGATGCCCTTGAAGCTTTAGATGATGTTCAAGAGGTATATACGAATGCATCCATGGAATAAAAATATTCCATATTGAACACCGCGTCAGATTATTAAATTAGTTAAAGTCAGTTGAATAAACGAAAGTATTTATGAAAATTTTAGTTGTTGGTTCTGGTGGTCGCGAACATGCGTTAGCTTGGAAACTAGCTCAATCACCAAAAGTACAAAAAGTATTTGTTGCACCAGGCAATGGTGGGACAGCAACTGCATCTGCCAAGAATATGGGCATTGAGAATCTTCCAATCACTGACCTTCATGCATTAGCCACATTTGCTCAAGAAGAAAAAATTCATTTAACAGTAGTTGGTCCAGAAGCTCCATTGGCGGGTGGCATTGTGGATATTTTCAGAAATCAAGGTTTAAGAGTTTTTGGTCCCACGCAAAAAGCCGCCCAATTAGAGTCTTCTAAAGACTTCGCTAAAGCGTTCATGAAACGCCACAACATTCCAACTGCGGAATATCAAACGTTTTCAAATATCACAGAAGCACATGCTTATATCGATGCAAAAGGTGCACCGATTGTGATCAAGGCTGACGGTTTAGCTGCTGGTAAAGGCGTAGTTGTTGCCATGACCTTAGAAGAAGCGCATGGCGCTATTGACATGATGCTCTCTGACAACAAACTAGGTGATGCAGGTGCACGCGTAGTGATTGAAGAGTTCTTACGAGGTGAAGAGGCTAGCTTTATTGTGATGGTCGATGGCAAGAACGTTTTGGCGCTTGCGACCAGTCAAGATCACAAGCGCTTATTAGATGGTGACCAAGGTCCCAATACAGGCGGCATGGGAGCGTACTCTCCTGCTCCAGTCGTAACACCAGAGATACACGCAAGAGCTTTGAGAGAAATCATCATGCCAACCGTAAAAGGTATGGCTGCCGACGGGATTCCGTTCACAGGTTTCTTGTATGCAGGGTTAATGATTGATGAAAGTGGTAAAGCAAAAACATTAGAGTTCAATTGCCGCATGGGAGATCCTGAGACTCAACCAATCATGTCTCGCATGCGTAGCGACTTTTTAACGGCTCTTGATGCTGCCGTTGACGGAAAACTCGATCAGGTTGAACTTGAATGGGATCCTCGCATTGCTTTAGGCGTCGTGATGGCTGCGCACAATTACCCAGAAACACCTCGTAAAGGTGATGTGATTACCGGCATCCCTGCCGATGATGAAAATCATGTGACTTTCCATGCAGGAACCACAATGGAAGATGGCGTACTTAAGACATCTGGTGGTCGCGTATTGTGTGTGGTTGGCTTAGATCACACAACCAAAGGTGCACAACAGAAAGCTTATGCTCATTTAGATCAAATTAAGTTTGATGGCGCCCAGTTCCGTCGCGATATTGGTTATAGAGCTCTTTGATATGTCAAACACCGTGATTGATACCAACACTCTGCGCAACTATTTTCTAGGCTTGCAAGATCGCATCACCGATGCGATGGGCGAACTAGATGGCAAAGCATTTATTACAGATGCTTGGACAAAACCTGCCGATGCCAAATTAAAAGGTGATGGTAGATCTCGCATCTTGGAAGATGGCAATATTTTGGAACGTGGTGGCGTTGGCTTTTCACATGTACGTGGCGACGCCATGCCGCCATCTGCCACAGCACATCGCCCTGAATTAGCGGGTCGTGCTTTTGAAGCCATGGGTGTGTCATTGGTTTTTCATCCACGCAACCCACATATCCCAACAGTGCATCTGAATGTGCGTTGCTTTATTGCACAAGCAGAAGGTAAAGAACCTGTTTGGTGGTTTGGTGGTGGCATGGATTTGACTCCCTACTACGGCGATGAAAAAGACTGTCAACATTTCCACCAAACTTGCAAAAATGCTTTGGATTCATACAACCCGGAATTACACCCTCGTTTTAAAAAGTGGTGCGATGAGTATTTCTATTTAAAGCATCGTGATGAACCACGCGGCATTGGTGGCATTTTTTATGATGACTTTAGCGAATTAGGTTTTGAGAAGAGTTTTGAAATGACTCGCTCAGTGGGTGATGCATTTTTGGACGCTTATTTACCGATTGTTAAAAAACATCAACACGACCTCTACACAGAAAACCAAAGAGAATTTCAAGCTTTCCGCCGTGGTCGCTATGTTGAATTTAATTTGGTGTTTGATCGAGGCACATTGTTCGGCTTGCAGTCAGGCGGTCGCACAGAATCGATTTTGATGTCGATGCCGCCAGTAGTTCGTTGGGGCTACGATTGGAAACCGGCCGCCAATAGTCCTGAAGCACGTCTTTATACAGATTTCTTAAAGCCTAGAGATTGGATCCATCTTTAATGGATATTAAAAAGCGTAAAGCGATAGGAATTTTAGGCGGCACTTTTGATCCTCCACATTGGGGACATTTACGTTTAGCAGAACACTTTTCAAGAGTGTTGCAGTTGGATCACATTATTTGGATGCCTGCTGGTCAACCATGGCAAAAGAGCAGTGATATCACCCCAGCCAAACATCGCTTGGCTATGAGTGAATATGCCATTGAAACCCTGCATGACTTATTTGTGGATCATCACATTTACACCAAGATTGAAATCAGCACGCTAGAGATGGCTAGAGAAGGCCCTAGCTACGCCATTGATACAGCCAAAGAGATCCGCGCGCTGTATGGCCCTGATGTATCCATTACGTGGCTAATGGGTGCAGATAGCTGGGCAAATATAAAAACCTGGCACCAGTGGCCAGAACTACCCAAATATGTACACCTAGCTGTGGCTAGCCGCCCAGAGACAACTTTAGATAACGCCAATGAGGCTAACACCACGGTTTTTGCTGATAAACAGACCTCTGACCCTCAATTGTTACAATTGAGCCCATTAGGACATGTTTTGTTTGATCAAAGCCTGCAAATTAATCTTTCCTCCAGTGCACTTCGTGATGGTTTCTATAACAGCACCTCATGGGATGAATTGGCAGATGCAATACCACCCTTGGTTCTCGATTACATCGAAGCCAAAGGTCTTTATAGAAATAAATGATGGATATTCCAAAACTACAACGTGTGATCATTGATGCCCTTGAGGATGTCAAGGCTGAAGATATTCGTGTGTTTGATACGAAGAAGATTAGCGATCTATTTGATCGCGTGATCATTGCCACCGGTAACAGCAACCGCCAAACAAAATCTTTAGCGATGTCTGTCAAAGAAGCCGTGAAAGAAAAAGGCGGCGAAGTAATCTCTGTGGAAGGTATGGAGACTGGTGAATGGGTATTGGTTGATTGTGGCGATATCGTTGTGCATATTTTGCAACCGATGTTGCGCTCATACTACCAACTAGAAGGTATCTGGGGCGATAAACCTGTACGCGTTAAGTTGGGCGGCAAAGCTAGCAAATCAAAACGTTTTGCTAGCGAACCAGAGGACGAAGAGGACGATTAAGCCCATTGGCTTAAAACTCCTTTTTTAAGCCATGAAACTGTGGGTGATTGCAGTTGGTCACAAAATGCCTGCTTGGGCAGAAACTGCCACCCAAGACTATGTAAAGCGCATGCCAGCAGATTGCGCCATTCAGATCAAAGAACTAAAACCTGATTTAAACCCGGCCAAAGAGGCGGTTAAGATTAGAGAAGCCCTACCCAAGGGTGTGCACATCATCGCTTTAGATGAACGCGGCAAAGATGTTTCTACAAAAGACTTGGCCAATCAAATGAGCGCTTGGCGCCAAGATGGTAAAGATATTGCCCTATTGATTGGTGGCGCTGATGGCCTAGACCCAGAACTAAAAAAAGAAGCCGCATCCATGATGCGCTTATCTAGTATGACCTTGCCACACGCGATGGCGCGGGTCATTTTGGTTGAACAACTCTACAGGGCTTGGACGATTTTGCAAGGTCACCCTTATCACCGGGTTTAAATCTGAATTACTTTTAACAGATGCACTCTTATATTTATTTAGCCTCTCAAAGCCCTAGACGCCAAGAACTTTTGCATCAAATTGGCGTGGAGTTCGAACTATTACTGGCAGATGCGACAGAGGATGCTGAATCTCTAGAAGCACATATACATGGTGAATCCGCACTGAGTTATGTGGAGCGCGTTACTTTGGCTAAGTTAGATGCAGCAGAGCAACGCTTACTAAGACGCCACTTACCTTGGGCACCTATTCTGTGCGCCGATACAACCGTGACAATTGTTTTGGATGATAAAGAAATTATTTTGGGTAAACCTGAAGACGAGGCAGATGCCAAAAGAATTCTTCAGATATTAAGCGGTAAGACACATCAAGTCCATACAGCCATTGCATTGCTTGCTACTCAAGGCAACAAACCAAAGGTTTTAGTCTCAAGCTCATCTGTTACTTTCAAAAGTTTGAGTGATGCGGAAATTGATGCCTACATCGCCAGCAAAGAGCCCATGGGCAAAGCAGGCGCATATGGCATACAAGGCATCGCTGGATCATTGATTAGTCATATTTCTGGTAGCTTTAGTAGCATCATGGGCTTGCCTCTATATGAAACTCCCCAGTTACTTCAAGAAACTGGTATAAAGTTTTCTATACAAAACTAAAACCATTCAATATCACCCATCGCAATGATCGAAGAGATTCTAGTCAACATTACCCCTCAAGAAACACGCGTTGCGATTATTCAGCAAGGTGCTGTACAAGAACTTCATATTGAAAGAAGTCAAAGTCGTGGCATCGTGGGTAACGTGTATTTAGGTAAAGTAACTCGCGTTCTACCGGGCATGCAATCTGCTTTTGTAGATATAGGTTTAGATAAGGCTGCTTTTTTGCATGTGGCCGATCTTTGGATGCCAAAAAATTCCAAACCTGATAACACTCCGATTGAAAAACTGGTGTTTGATGGTCAAACGATCTTGGTTCAGGTATTAAAAGACCCATTAGGCACTAAAGGCGCACGCTTGAGCACCCACATCAGCATTGCTGGGCGCAATTTGGTGTACTTGCCACAAGAAGACAATGGCAATCAAATTGCTATATCTCAAAAAATTGATAATCTCGAAGATCGTGATGCACTCAAGAAACGCTTTCAATCATTGATGCCTGTCGGTGAACAAGGTAGTTATATTTTGCGCACCAGTGCTGAAGATGCTGATGATCAAGAACTACAAAACGACTTGAGATACCTCAGTGCCACATGGAGAAAAGTTCAAGATGGCAGTCTTCGTTTGTCAGCCCCAAGTTTGCTACATCAAGATCTAAGCCTAGCAGAACGAGTGCTTAGAGATTTAGCGACTGATGCAACAGGCCAGATACGCATTGACTCAGCAGAGAATTTTGAGAAGCTCACAACCTTTGCAAGAGACTTCACACCCAATCAAGAAAGCAAATTAGTTCTATATCGTGGCGAGCGCCCTTTATTTGACTTATACGATACCGAATCAGAGATTAATCGAGCTCTAGGTAGACGCGTTGATCTTAAGTCAGGTGGCTATCTAATGATTGATCAAACAGAATCAATGACCACGATTGATGTCAATACCGGCAGCTTTGTTGGAGCTCGTACTTTTGACGATACGATTTATAAAACCAATTTAGAAGCTGCTCAAACAATTGCACGCCAGTTACGTTTACGTAATTTAGGTGGGATCATCATCATTGATTTTATTGATATGCACAGCAAAGAACATCAAGATGCTGTGCTTGATGAGCTGAATAAAAGTTTGGCTAGAGACAAAATTAGAACTTCCGCCAACCCCTTCTCATCATTGGGCTTGGTGGAGATGACACGCAAACGCACTCGTGAATCTTTAGCTCACTTGTTATGTGAGCCATGCGAGGTGTGCCAAGGCAAAGGTCAAGTTAAAACCGCTCAAAGTATTTGCTATGAAATTTTGCGAGAAGTATTGCGAGAACACCGTCAGTTCAATCCCAAAGAATTTAGAATTATTGCCTGCGCTGATGTGATTGACCGTTTCTTGGAAGAAGAAAGCGGTCATCTTGCTCAGTTAATTGAATTTATTGGCAAACCGATTCGCTTACAGGCCGAATCTAGCTTTAATCAAGAACAGTACGATATTGTTCTGAATTAAGTCTGCGAAAACTGCAAGCGGTGCAAGCTGGCATACAGTCCATTTTGCGCCATCAACTCTTCATGTGAGCCGTTTTCTACAACACGACCATGATCGAGAACCACAATCCTGTTAGCGTTTTCGATTGTTGATAGGCGGTGAGCAATCACCAAAGTTGTACGACCTTCCATTAATCGCTCTAGGGCATCTTGAACCTGACGCTCAGACTCAGAATCCAAAGCGGATGTTGCCTCATCCAAAATCAAGATTGGCGCATCTTTGTAGATGGCTCTGGCAATCGCTAGACGCTGACGTTGACCACCTGATAATCGGTTGCCGTTATCCCCCACTTCAGAATCAATCCCTTGAGGCAATTCTTTAATAAGTTCTGTCAAGTTCGCGGCTTGGAGCGCTTCATGCACTCTGCTTCGATCGATCTCTTCTGGGCTTGTGGCGCCATAGGCAACGTTAGCAGCAATGGTGTCATTAAATAAAACCACATCCTGGCTCACAAAAGCCATTTGGCGACGCAGGTCTTTAAGATCGATTTCTTGAATATCTAATCCATCTAGATGGATTGCACCAGATGTTGGATTGAAAAAACGAGGTAGTAAATTCACTAAGGTAGATTTACCGCTACCAGATGGACCCACAAAAGCAACCACCTCACCCGCAGGAATTTTTAGATCAATACCCTTCAGCACTTCCTTTTTAACTTCACTAGACTCATCTGCTCCCAAAGCACTTGAACCAGAGTAACCAAAACTTACCTGCTTAAACTCAATATCACCACGTGCTTTATCTAATTTGACAGCGTTGGCTCTACGTGATGAATCCTCTTCAATCGGTTGATCCATGAGCTTAAAGATCATGTCAGCAGCAGCAATGCCTCGTTGCAATGGCTGATTGATATCCGCCAGATGCTTCAAGGGAGAAATAATCAAAATAAGCGCAGTCACAAAGGCCACAAAGCCACCTACTGTGGTCTCTGCCATAGAGGATTGGAACAAAGCCACTAATAGCACTCCTGATAGAGCGATAGAAGCTATGAACTGCGTAATAGGCTGGTTCAAACCGCCTGCCACAGCAATCTTCATCGAGTAACGGCGCAGCTTATTGGCTAATAATGAAAAGCGTTCTTTTTCATAAGCCTGACCACCATGAAGCTTTACAACTTTAAATCCACCCACACTTTCTTCGACAACATAAGAAAGTTCATTGGTCATGTCTTGACTGACTTTATGCAGCTTACGTAAACGAGTGTTAATTAATTTAGCGATGTAACCAATGATTGGGAAAATAATCAAAATCAAAAGAGTTAAGCGCCAATTGAGATAAAAGAGATACGCCATCAGACCAATCACGGTGAGACTATCTCTAACGAGATTCATGGCAACACTGGTAATCACTTGAAGAACTGCATTGACCTCGAAGACAACCGCGTTGATTAATGATGCAGCAGAACGATTCATGAACAAGTCAGCAGGTGCTTGCAATAAGCGATTGAACATCTGCTCACGTAATTTGTATAAAACAGAATTAGTAAGATGGCTAAGGGCGTAATTAGAGCCAAATTGGGCAAATCCCCGAATAAATGCCAAACCCACTAAAAATGCTGGAACATGCCACAGTTTGTCATCCAATTTGCCACTGAAACCTCTATCTAATAAAGGTTTCAAGAGTGCTGGAATCGCCGTTTCTGAAGCTGCCACGATGCCCAAACCCAGTAACGCCAATACCACAGCCAGCTTATGAGGCAAGGCGTATTTTAAGATGCGTTTTAGCGCAGTTTGAGTCTTAATATTGATACTATTTGAATCCATAACCTCAATCGTAACCTACACGGTGCTAACATCGCCTAATGAGCTTATCAGTCATCCTAATTACAAAAAACGAAGAAGCCAATCTCAAGGAGTGCCTTGAGAGTGTTTCTTTTGCAAACGAGATTATCGTCGTTGATAGCCAAAGTAACGATAAAACTCAAGAAATTGCTCAGTCCTTTGGCGCAAAACTTGAAATTACAAGTGATTGGCCCGGTTTTGGTCCGCAAAAGAATCGTGCTCTTAATTTGGCAACTCAGGAATGGGTGCTCTCAATTGATGCCGATGAAAGAGTGACGCCAGAGCTAAAAGAAGAGATTTTGGCAGTGATTTCATCAAAAGATACTGCCAATTGCTATGCTATCCCGAGATCATCTTGGTACTGCGGTCGTTTTATGAAGCATTCTGGTTGGTACCCAGACTATGTTGATCGTTTATTTAAACGTGGCACGGCAAAGTTCTCCGATCATTTAGTTCATGAGCGTTTGCTACCAGATGGTTCAGTGGCTAAGTTAAAGAATCATTTTTTGCACTATAGCTTCAAGGACTTCTCTCAAGTACTTAAAAAAGTTGACGCCTACTCAACTGCATCTGCCGAACAAGCTTATCTGAAAGGTAAGCGTTCATCTGTGGGCAAAGCAATTGGTCATGGGCTCTGGGCATTCATCAGAACTTATTTCTTACGCCTAGGTTTTTTAGATGGCTCTCAAGGACTAGCGTTAGCCATTTCAAATGCTGAGGGCACTTACTATAGATACATTAAAATTTGGCTAATCGAACAATCCGGAAAATCTAAGTGATTAGTGTTTTACTAGCAACTTATAACTGGCCAGAAGCCTTATCTTTATGTCTACAGGCTCTAAAAGAGCAGACTAATAAAGATTTTGAAATCATCATATGTGATGATGGGTCACGAGATGAAACGAAAACACTCATCCTGGATTTTCAGAAAAATTTCCCTGTTCCCATAAAACACTTATGGCAAATTGATGATGGCTTTAGAAAAACATTGATACTTAATCAAGGTATCCAAGCAGCCAAAGGTGAATATCTTGTTTTTCTAGATGGTGATTGCATTCCACAAAGGGACTTTATTGCGCAACACCTCAAACTATCAGAAAAAAATCATCTTGTAACTGGAAGTCGCATTCTTAGTACCAAACAATTAACAGAAAATCTTTGCGCTGATGGGCATTGGTCTCACCAAAAACTAATGTCCAATATTTCTACCTGGGTAATTAATGGTTTTTTAAATAAGTGGCTTCCTTTATTCATCAAGCTTCCTAACTTTTCAGGAAGGCTGTATAAAAAATTTGAATGGCGCCGCATTAAAGGGTGCAACATGGCTTGCTGGAAATCAGATGCACTCGCCATCAACGGCTTTGACGAGTCACTCACAGGCTGGGGGCATGAAGATGCTGACTTTATTTTTAGACTTCAGCGAAATGGTGTTATTAGAAAATCTGGCGCATGGGCAACCGAAGTAATTCATCTGTGGCACAAAATGGCAGATAAACAAACGGCAGAAAAGAATGCAGCTATTGTTAGGGCTAAAATTCTTGCAAAAGCCCAATCAAATAATTGATATGCGCGTCAAAAAAATAATTATCATCGCCACCCGTCAGATTGGTGACACGCTAATCACAACACCTTTGATTAGCGCTGCCAAAAATATTTGGCCAAATGCTCAAATTGATTTTTTTGGCTTTGAAAACAGCTTATCTATGCTAAGCGGGAACCCAGATATTCATCAGGTCATAGGTACAAAGCAAAGACTCAAGTTCAAAGATTATCTGAAACAATTCTTTAGCTTGTTTAAGCGATATGACTTAGCAATCATCACTCAACCAAGTGATCGTGCTTACCTTTATGGATTAGTGGCTGCCAAGCATCGCGTAGGGGTGATTCCCACAGAACCAAAAATAAACTGGTGGAAGAAAAAAGTTTGCCTTCACACAGTTGAAGTTGATTACTTTCATCAGCACGTCATCACGGAAAAAATTCGTCTATTGGAAAAATTTTCAGACGATGTCACACTCTTTGGAAAAGGCATTAGTGTCACACCTCCCGCAGCTGCACCCATTCCCTCTCAGATTTCTGACGGACTCAGAGAATTATTCATCGTAATTCACCCCACGCCATTAACGGCTTATAAACGTTGGCCTTTGGCTAACTGGGTGCAATTAATCGAATCACTACCCAATGAATATCAAGTGGTTTTAAGTGGCGCCCCTATTGCACAAGATAGAGAGTTAAATCAATCCATTATTGATTTACTCAGCGACACCGCTAGAAATAAGGTTCTTAATTTAGATGGTCGATTAAAGCTTGATCAGTTAGGCACACTATTGCGCCAAGCCAAACTATACATCGGCGTAGACACATCCGTGACTCACTTAGCGGCAGCTTGCAATACACCCACCATCACACTCTTTGGCGCAACACCTCCCACCAATTTTGGCCCATGGCCTAATGGGTTTATTGGCAAACAACCATACCAACTTAAAGGTTGCATACAAAAGGTAGGCAATGTGACTATTTTGCAAGGTCCAGGTGAATGTGTTCCATGCCGAAAAGCAGGTTGCGAAGATAAGTCAAATAGTCGCAGTGATTGCTTAATCAATTTACCAGTAACTCAAGTGATGGAAGCTGTACGAAGCTATGGAATCAACTGTGATTAAAGATTGAGGTTTTTCTGCGAAATTAATTTTTCGTCTTTTATCTTTTATTTCTTTCTTTATTTTTTTATTTCTTTTTTGGTTTTTTATTTTTTGTTTTTTAACTGCTTAGGCGTATTTCACTTCAACATTGCCCTGGCCACCAGACTTGTTCAGAGCAATACTTAAGCCTCTGATACTTTCATCATCAGGGTAAATCTTCCAAGTTTCAGGGAATTGAACCAAGCAAACACTGCCATTGCTAATGACATCTGCTGTCATGAGTAAACCTTGAGGTTTTTTGCCAACAAAGTTATTAACCTGTTGCTTAAACCCTTGGATGTCGATACCTTGCTGCAACTGCACATGCAAACTCCGCGCAAACTTAAGTCGTGCTGTGGTGACATCCATGATAGATTCTGCAACCACTCTCATACCGCCAGAAAATTTATCAGGAGTAACACTTACTTTAGCAATGATGAGTTCATCTTCTTTGAGCCAGTGACGATTAGGCTCAAACAATTCACTATAAATAGTCATCTCTAGTTGAGCTGTACCATCATCAATGGTGGCAATCATTAATTTGCCACGCGGCCCCATCATGCTTCTAGTAGAGGTCATGATGCCCGCAATCAATCGATCTTTACCCTCAGTCAACTGATTTAATTTGGTACGCACAAAATGACTGACTTCGTCACGATAAGCATCAAATAAGTGGCCAGTTAAGTAAAGTCCTAAAGCGGTTTTCTCTTCTTGCAAACGTCTTTTCTCAAACCAAGGCTCTTCTTTAACTAATTCTGGTTTGTGCTCATCAGCAGATCCTGCCATGTCAAAAAGACTTACCTGCTGAGCAGAAGCATCGGCTTGATCCGCTGCCTCCATAGCACGCGGCAATGAGGCTAATAGAGTCGAACGTGAATCAAAGCCACCATAGAGAGAATCAAATGCGCCCGCGCGAATCAACGCTTCCATCGTGCGCCTATTGACGACCCGACGATCCAATCTTGAACAGAAATCAAATAAATCAACAAAAGGTCCATTGGCTCTGGCTTGAATAATTTGCTCAATGGCACCCTCACCCGTTCCTCGAATAGCCCCTAGGCCATAACGAATCATGGTGGCTGCTTGCTCTTTGTTATTCTGATCTTCACGCAATGGCATGAAGCGATACACACTGGTGTTGACATCAGGTGGCAAGATCTTGATCTTGTTAGCTAAAGCATCCTCATAAAGAATCTTTACCTTATCTGTGTCATCCATCGCCAATGACATGTTGGCGGCCATGAATTCAGCTGGGTAATGCGCTTTCAACCAGGCAGTGTGATACGCCAACAGTGCATAAGCAGCGGCATGCGACTTATTAAAGCCATAGCCGGCGAACTTTTCCATCAAGTCGAAAATTTCGTCGGCTTTATCAGGCTTTAAACCACTCTTACCAGAACCATCTCTAAACAATTGACGATGCTCAGCCATTTCTTCTGGTTTTTTCTTACCCATTGCGCGACGCAATAAGTCCGCACCACCCAAAGAATATCCACCGATAATTTGTGCCATCTGCATCACCTGCTCTTGGTACACCATGATGCCGTAGGTTTCTCTTAAAACAGGCTCAACACGAGGATCTGGGTAATGGACTTGCTCTTTACCGTGCTTACGCGCAATGAATGATGGAATCAGGTCCATAGGGCCAGGACGATACAAGGCCACCAAGGCAATGATGTCCTCAAAACGGTCCGGCTTAGCTTCACGTAACATGCCTTGCATGCCGCGGCTTTCTAACTGGAATACTGCTACCGTATTAGCATTTTTTAGGATTTCAAAAGCGGCCGGATCATCCAGTGGAACCTGCCCAACTCGCCAATCTTTTTTATCTGGATATAACTGATGGATGTATCTTTCAGCCCAATCCAAGATTGTTAATGTTGTGAGACCCAAGAAGTCAAACTTCACAAGACCAACGGCTTCAACGTCATCTTTATCAAATTGGCTAACCACACCAGCGTCGCCACCATCTTTTGATCCTTGGGTATACAAAGGACAAAAGTCTGTGAGCTTACCTGGTGCAATCAATACACCACCGGCATGCATACCAACGTTACGAGTCATGCCTTCTAACTGTTGAGCTAAGCCAAGCAACTGCTTCACTTCTTCTTCACGAGACTCTCGTTCAGCTAGAAGTTTTTCATCTTTTTTAGCTTGCTCAATAGTCACCTGCTGACCAGGCTTATTCGGAATAAGTTTAGAAATGCCATCGACGAAACCATAGGGCTGCTCAAGAACTCGACCAACATCTCGAATCGCCGCACGTGCCGCCATGGTGCCAAATGTTGCAATCTGACTCACCGCATCTTTGCCATATTTTTCTTTTACATAGGCAATCACTCGATCACGCCCATGCTGACAAAAGTCGATATCGAAGTCAGGCATGGATACGCGCTCTGGGTTCAAGAAACGCTCAAACAGCAAGTTGTAACGCAACGGGTCTAGATCAGTAATACCTAAGGAATAAGCCACCAAAGATCCGGCTCCTGAACCACGACCGGGGCCCACAGGAACACCATTGTTTTTCGCCCAGTTAATGAAGTCAGCAACAATCAAGAAGTAACCTGGAAAACCCATTTGAGAAATGGTTCTTGCTTCAAACTTCAAACGCACTTCATAGTTGGCGCGTTGCTTTTCTCTTTCTGTCTCATCAGGATACAAATGGATTAAATGCTTGGATAAGCCCTCCATGGCTTTTTCCATCAAATAGTCATCCAATGTCATGCCTTTGGGCACTGGGAAATCAGGCAATTGAGGCTTACCAAGTGTTAATGACAAATTGCAACGCTTGGCAATTTCAACACTATTGGTAATAGCAGCAGGTAGATCAGCAAAGAGCTCTTGCATTTCTGCTTGGCTCTTAAAGTATTGCTCAGGCGAGAATTTCTTAACCCGCTTAGGATTCGCGAGAATCTCGCCTTCCGCAATACACACCCGAGCCTCATGTGCTGTGTAGTCAGAAGGCTTCATGAATTGAATCGAATGCGTTGCTACGACTGGTAACTTGAGTTGATTAGCCAAATGCACAGCGCCATGCAACTGAGCCTCATCCTGCGGATGACCTGCTCGCTGAATTTCAATATAAAAAGAGCCCGGGAAATAGTTTGCCCAAACTTTTGCTCTTTTTAATGCCTCATCTTCTTGGTTGGCTAATAAAGCCACACCAACATCACCAAACCTTGCACCAGAGAGAGCAATCAAACCTTCTCCATGATCCTTAAACCAAATAGGATCAACCTCAGCCCGCCCCTTGTATTGATTCGTTAGTGATGCTTTAGTAAGCACCTCACATAAATTCAAATAACCTTGATGATTTTTTACGAGCAACTGCAAGCGAAAAGGTTTATCACGCTCTTCAGGATTAGTGATCCACACATCACTTCCAACAATAGGTTTCAGACCTTCCTTACGAGCAGCCTGGTAAAACTTCACCAAACCGAAGACATTCCCCAGATCAGTGAGGGCTAAGGCGCCCATTTGGTCACTTACCGCTGCAGAAATGGCATCATCTATGCGTACAGCCCCGTCCACAATGGAGTATTCCGAGTGGAGTCGTAAATGGACGAAACTGGTATTTAAAGACATGAGATGATTTTAGCTATGTTCAAAACCCAATACCGCGGTCGCTTCGCACCCTCACCCACAGGCGCTCTCCACGCAGGGTCGCTCGCAACCGCTTTAGGCAGTTGGCTCCACGCGATGGCCCATGATGGAAAGTGGCTTTTACGCATCGAAGATCTAGATTTACCAAGATGTGTGCCGGGCGCTGATGAAACAATTATTCAACAGCTATCAGCCTGCGGTTTAAGCTGGGATGAAGAGATTGAATATCAATCTAAAAGAACTCATTATTACAGCGATGCCCTAACGAAGTTGATTGATTCTGAAAAAGCCTATGGCTGTCGCTGCACTAGGAAACAAATCGAAGATGCACAACTAGCATTAGGTCGACAAAAAGATCGTCATGGTGAACTAATTTACCCAGGCACTTGCCGCAATCGCACAGACGTTACAGAACCCTGCGCTTGGCGCTTGCGTGTAGATGATTCGGAAATAGAGGCTGCTGTTGGTGATTTTGTATTGCGTCGCGCCGACAGAATTTTTACTTATCAATTAGCAGTGGTTGTTGATGATCACCTACAAGGAATCACTCATATTGTTCGTGGGGCCGATTTACTTGACAACACACCCCGGCAAATCTACTTACAACAACAATTAGGTTACAAAACCCCTACTTACGTTCACTTACCCTTGGTCCTTGATGACAACCAAGAAAAACTAAGCAAGCAAACCAAAGCAACAGCCATCAATGTGAGCAGCACCAAGAATGTTTTAAATGCTCTCAGAGATGCCGCAAGGCATCTTGGCCTCACAGACTATCGACTGCTACAAAAAAATGAAACTGGGAGTGATTTAAGCGTTTCCAAGTGGTTGGCAATTGCCGTTAGCAACTATCGAACTCTTTTAAATCAGGGTTTGATTAAATTCGCTTAATTAAGTTAATTGGATTTTTTAAAACCACCCAATAATGCTGCGACTGGTTTACTTGATTTGGGACCAGGTTTGATAGATGGGTTACCTGACCTAGTCGATTCAGAGTTCGTGACGGTTTCTTTAGCACCTTTGTTATCTTTTGCTTGATATGGCATATAAAAGAATGGGTCAGCACCTGGGCCACCAGCCGGGTCAGGCACAGGCATTCTGATAAGTTTTCGATTCATTAGCTTTTCAATATCAGCCAATAATTTTTCTTCTGAAGCATCTACCAAAGCAATTGCATCACCTTGCGCACCAGCACGACCGGTTCTACCAATACGATGAACATAATCTTCTGCGTTGAATGGCAGCTCGTGATTGATCACACAGGGCATATCAGCAATATCTAGACCTCTGGCAGCCACATCTGTTGCCACCAAAACATCCATGGAGCCATTTTTAAATGACTCCAAAATTTGCATGCGTTCAATTTGGCTTTTATCGCCATGAATCGCACCCGCCTTAATACCACTTCTTTCAAGCGCACTTGCCAACTTACTGCAACCAATGCGACTGTTGGTAAAAACAATCGCCTGACGAGAAAGACCTTGTTGAATACGTGCGTTAAGCACTTTAACCACAGCATCTTTTTTACGCTCAGACGGCACCATGTGAATCACTTGACGTACAGTGTCCGCGGCAGCGTTTTGTCTAGCCACCTCAATTGTCACCGGATCACGCAAATAACTTTGAGCTAATTTTTTAATTTCAGGTGAGAAGGTTGCTGAGAATAATAGAGTTTGTCGCTGTGCAGGAATCAAACTGATGATGCGTTGCAAGTCCGGTAAAAAGCCCATGTCTAACATGCGATCTGCTTCATCCAAAATCAAAATTTGCACTTGTGACAAATTAGCTGTTTTTTGAGTGATGTGATCAAGCAATCGTCCTGGGGTTGCAATCAGTAACTCAACACCAGAGCGTAACAAGGTGGTTTGAGCTGACATATCCACACCACCAAATACCACGGCAGTTCTAATGTCTGTGTACTTAGCGTATTTGAATGCATTGTCTGCCACTTGATCGGCTAACTCACGGGTTGGCGTTAAAACCAAGGCACGAATCGGATGTCTTGCCGGTGAGGCGCTGTTGCTTGCCATGGGCAAAATGTTTTGCAAAATGGGTAGAACAAATGCAGCTGTTTTACCTGTACCTGTTTGAGCAGCACCCATCACATCCCTACCCTGCATCACATGAGGCATTGCTTGCGCCTGAATCGGGGTCGGTTTTGTGTAACCTTGCTCTAAGACGGCTCTCAAAATTGGCTCAGCAAAGCCAATTTCAGCAAAAGTTAGTTCGGTGTTGTTTTGTTCTGTACTCACAGGGCTCTATTATGAGGCCTGTGAGTCAATGACTGGGATTTTCTTAATAAGACAGTATTACAAAGCAGCAATACCTGCTTTAGCCACTTCAGCATCCTGATCTGATTTGGCCCCAGAAACTCCTATGGCACCAATCGTTTGACCATCCACCACAATGTTGACACCACCCTCAAGCGTGCCCTGTAAAACAGCGGTGGCATTTAAAAATGACTGTCGACCACCGTTGATGATGTCTTCATAAACTTTGGTCTCACGACGCCCAAGGGCAGATGCTTTGGCCTTTTCTTGAGCGATGTAGGTAGAAATAGTAGGGCAAGCGTCACGTCTTGTGAATCCGAGTAGGTGCCCACCATCATCAACGATGGCAATGCTCACACCCCAATTGTTTTTTTCAGCATGAGCATCAGCTGCTGCAAGGATTTTTTTTACATCTGATTGATTTAAATACGCTTTTTGACTTGGCACAACTGTCTCCTATCGATTTTTTATGGTTTTATTAATTTTTGTATCTATTTTTATGCTTTCTACGATACCTGAATTTATAACTTCCTTCAGACATCAAATGGTTTTTGATAGGAATCAATTAATTAATCAATTTATAGTTAAATATAATATATAATGTAATTAATGAATCTTTCTTGGAAAGCAATTTAAATGGATATGGAAATTGTTCAAACTAATGAGGCAAGGCCTCAGTTAGATATCAGCCTCATGCGCGCAAATGCAGACAACGCATGTCGCATGATGAAGACATTGGCTAATCGTGATCGTCTGATGTTGCTATGCCAATTAAGCCAAGGTGAGAAACGCGTGGGTGAATTAGAAGAAGCCACCAATATCCAACAACCTACTTTGTCTCAACAGTTGGCAGTGTTGCGCGAAGAAAACGTTGTTTCAACGCGCAGAGATGGCAAACATATTTATTACAAGATTTCTAGTCCCATCGCGATGTCAGTGATGGAATTACTGTACGCCACATACTGTGGAAAATAAGGAGAGCACGATGCAATGCAATGTTGGCGGTATCGACCGCGTTTTACGTATTACTGTTGGCGCACTTTTAGTGATTCTTGCAATCACTGGTGTAGTTGGTACATGGGGTTGGATTGGGTTAGTTCCAATGGCTACAGGCATTTTCCGCTTTTGCCCAGCTTACCCATTACTAGGTATTAAAACTTGCAGCAAAGATTAATCTGTTTAGATTAATGGATGTAATTGACTGCTAGTGCGTACAGCACTAGCGCCAAGGTGCCCGTTAATAATGCGGGCACCATTCTTTCCCCTGGCTTTGAATACATCACAATCAACGCCAAAACACTGACGGTTAAACGAACATACATCGGCACCGTACTCAAAAGACCCACTGGCAACAAAATAATTCTGAGTGTTAAGGCAGCCACCATGGCATAAGTGACAGCAGATAGCCACTTAAAGATTTCGCTGTCTTGACTAATTTTTCCTGACAAGAAAACACCCAAGCCACGCCATAGGTAGGTGCCTAAGCAAGCAGCAATTAATGCAGCCCACATACCTGCATCATTGAACATATTTGATAGATCAGTCGTTTCAGGCAATTGCTTTTTTCCTCAGAGAAAGATCGACGCTATACGCAATGGTGCCGCCCACCAAACCCGCAATCAGTAATGAGTAGTTAGGAAACCAGAGATAAGAGACTGGGCCAATCACGGCACCCAACAAAATGGCGATACGATTAGCTCTGGGTTTTACCTCAGTAAATGTTAATAAGAAAAATAGTGGGTTAATAAACACCATACCCAAGCTTAAATAGCTAGGCACCTGCCCTGCAATCAAATAGCCCAAAGCTGTACCGGGTGTTGACACACCCCAACAAACCAATGCAAAACCTGTGAAATACGATAAGCGTTTATCTGGTTCAATTTTAGGAAAATCTTTCATGGCAATAGCCCATGAGGTCATCGCCATGAAGTGAACCAATAGGTAGTAAAAAGAGCTGCGTTGTTTCTCTGGAAACTGCGGGAACAGTGTCAAACACATGGTAAAAAATCTGGTGGCAGTTAGCGTCACTGCAAATGCAATTGCTACACCAGAGGCGCCTAAGACAAGCATCTCAATTAAAACCACTTGCCCGGGCAACGCAAACATAAAGAAACTGGTGGCACTGGTTAACCAAATATCTAGACCATTAGCCTGCCCCATCGCACCAAAGCCCACCATGCCGGCAAATAAAACGGCAGCAGGTGCACCGAAAGCATCTCTAGCTCCCCGTAAGACAACTTCTTTGTTCAAGCTCATGAAAAGAGTTTATTGGTTTTTTTGATTTTGGTTTAACGAACTATTTAGTCAAGTATTTAGAGCCCAATCAATGTGCTCTTGCACCATTAGGCTCACTGATGCTCTTTTATTGATAAGAGCTACACGCACATCCTCTTTTTGCTTTTGGCTAAGTGATGGAGATCGCAATGCATTACCCATTCCCACAGCTAAGTTTCTAAGCCAAGCCTCATAACCAATACGGCGAATAGCACTACCCTCATGGCGTAATAAGAAATCTTCCTCCGACCATGACCACAAATCAAGAAGTGATGCCTGATCTAAACCATGCCTGGGTAGAAAATCGGGCAAAGATGTCATTTGCGCAAACTTGTTCCAAGGGCAAGCCAACTGACAATCATCACAACCATAGATACGATTACCCATCAAAGGTCTTAACTCTAGAGGGATAGCTCCTTTGTGCTCAATCGTCAGATATGAAATACAACGTCTTGCGTCTAATTGATAGGGGCCTGTGATAGCTCTGGTAGGACAAATATTGATGCATGCAGCACACTCCCCGCAATGACTAGTAATCGGTTCATCAACCGGGAAAGGCACATCAACCAAGATTTCGCCTAAGAAGAACATCGAGCCAGCTTCCCTGTTTAATAAAAGAGTATGTTTACCCCTCCACCCTAAACCAGACTTTTGGGCAAGCTCAACCTCCATGACTGGTCCGGAATCAACAAAGACGCGATAACCTAAAGATCCAATCTTTTTCTGAATTTCCTCAGCCAATGTTTGCAAGCGCTGACGCAAGACCTTGTGATAATCCCGACCACGCGCATACATGGCGACAACAGCTTGCGTTGAGTTTTCGACCTTGGCCATTTCCATGTCACGCCAATCAACCGCCTGCCGAATTTCCGTGTTATCTGGCAAATAATCCATGCGAGCCGTGATGACTCGAATGGTTCCTGGCTGAAGTTCTGCAGGATTAGCACGCAAATGAGCGCGCTCGCTCATATAATTCATATCACCGTGACGACCCGCATTCAACCATTCCTTCAAACGCTCACTAGCCTGACTCAAATCAGTGTCAGATACTCTAATATCGCCAAAACCAAGAGAACGCGCTGCATCCCTAATCCAAGAAATATCTTGGATCCAATCTACAGATGTGGCAGTCGTTATTTTTTGTTGCGTCACGATTTATGCTCCTTGGTGAGATTGTAGGTTGCCATGACAGAAAAAACATTTCTTTTATTGTCAGAAGCACAAACAGCAGCAATTGCTGAGAAATTAGCAAGCGCAATTTCTGCTTTGATTAGAAAATCTAATCAAAGCAAGCTAAATACTGCCGTTGCCCTGCACTTATCACTGATTGGCGATTTGGGTGCTGGTAAAACGACGTTTACTAGGTATCTATTAAAAGCATTAGGTCACACAGGTAAAGTTAAAAGCCCCACCTACACTTTGTGCGAACCTTATGAGTTAGCAACTGACAACATTAAATTTTCTTTGCATCATTTCGATCTATATCGAATGCGGTATGC
>JACCDQ012221297.1_pt1 | contig 25551 bp, 22 predicted proteins | sample 7446031 | NCBI WGS metagenome assembly JACCDQ01 (sample SAMN15323442, study PRJNA562643) | freshwater metagenome | isolation source: river surface water | place: USA:Blue River Watershed | collected 2017-08-17 | reverse complement strand
TCTGCGTCTTGCGCAAAATTGAGCAGCGCTTCAGTGGCTAAATTACCTGTTAGCTCATCTTTAGCCATAGGACAACCGCCAAAGCCACCAACAGCGGTATCAAAATGTTGACAACCACCTGCTAATGCGGCTTGTATGAGGTCTTGTTCTTGACCTCTCACCACATGAAGATGTGCAGCAAAACGCGTTTTTGGAAATTGGGTAGTCAAGTCAGAAAAGAGCGCTTGCGTGGTTTGTGGGGTAGCGCAACCAATGGTGTCTGAAAGTGCAAACTCAGCGATTTGAAAGCGATCTTGGAGTTTCGCTACCCACTGTGTTACAATTTCTGAAGACCATGCATCGCCGTAAGGATTTCCGAAACCCATGGAAAGATAGACGCGTAGATCTTTCTTTTGTTGACGACAAATGGCATCGATTTCGGCTAATTGAAACAAGGCTTGATCTAGGGTTGAATTGGTATTTCTTAGTTGAAAGGTTTCTGAAATGGAAAATGGATATCCAAGAATAGAAATACGCTCATGCTGAGCGGCGCTAGAGGCCCCACGGGCATTGGCAATTATGGCTAGTAATTTGGTTGGAGACGCAATGAGCTCGTCTAAAACCGCCGCGCTATCTTGCATTTGAGGAATGGCTTTGGGCGACACAAAACTGCCAAAATCGAGCACATCAAAGCCACATTGAAGCAAGGCATTGAGGTAGCGCACTTTTTGTTCGGTGGGTATCCAGTCTTTGATGCCTTGCATGGCATCGCGCGGACATTCTGTTATTTGTAAAAGCCCAGGTTTTTTCATTTTTTCGAAGCGCGTTGTAAGAGTGCTGTATTGATGGCTTTAACAAGCGCCGGACCTTCGTAAATAAAACCCGTATACAATTGAACCAAGCTTGCACCCGCGTCTAACTTATCCAAAGCATCTTTTGCGCTGTGGATACCGCCAACTGCAATCATCGGAATTTTTCCTTCTGCTTTCTGATGGATATAATGAATGAGTTCGGTAGCACGAGCGGTGACTGGCTTGCCAGAAATGCCACCTGCGCCCATTTTTTCTACTACATGCGCAGGGGTTTTGAGCTGGTCGCGAGAAATGGTTGTATTGGCAACAATAAGACCAGCAATCTTGGTGTAAAATACAATGTCGATGATTTCATCGATTTGTGTTTCAGTAAGATCTGGTGCAATTTTCAACAAAATGGGTTTGGGCTGTGTATTGGTTTGGTTCAACGCTTGTAGGCGAAGCAAGAGGTCTTGAAGTGGCTCTTTTTCTTGTAAAGCACGCAAGTTTGGCGTGTTGGGTGATGACACATTGACCACAAAATAATCTACATATGGAAATAAGGCTTCAAAAGATAATAGGTAATCGGCTGCGGCGGATTCATTTGGCGTCCATTTGTTTTTACCGATGTTGCCGCCAATGATAATTTTGTGGTTTCGACGTGCTTTGAGCTGCGCTATGGCAGCTTCCACGCCGTCGTTGTTGAATCCCATTCTGTTGAGAATGGCTTGATCGGCTTTGAGTCTAAAAAGACGCGGTTTATCATTGCCCGGCTGCGCTTTTGGAGTGACTGTACCAATTTCAATGAAACCAAAACCGCAATCGGCAAGTGCATCGATATTTTGTGCGTTTTTATCGAATCCGGCAGCAAGGCCTACAGGATTAGGAAAATCTAGACCTAAAAATGAAGTGGCTAGCTGAGGGCTCTCCACAACATATAGCTTGCGAAAAATGGCGCGTGCTGGTGCAAAACGGTGAATTTTGTTCAGCAGACCAACCACAAAATAATGGACTTTCTCTGCATCAAATTGAAAGAGAACGAAACGAAATAATTTGTACATACACAAATGTACAAACTATTTCATGTTTGAGCGCTTAAACCAACAGCAGTAGGCAAACCGTAAGCACTGGATAGTACCAGTAGCGCCAGGGATTATTCACTTTTTGTTGGTAGTTGAAGGACGCTAAAATTTCTTGAAAATTTTGATGTTCGCGGACCTCATAGCTACTGGGTTCTTTTCGGTCGAATAAAATTTGAAGCATAACTATTCTTTTTGATGAAAAAATTCTTTGAGTTTAAGAACAGCGCGGAAAGTTTTCACTTTGGCGTTGTTTTCAGACAAACCGCAGATTTCTCCAATTTCTTTGAAAGAACGTTTTTCGAAAAAACGCATCTCAATCAATTGAAGTTGCTGCTCTTTAAGCCCTTTGAGGGCAAGAAGCAAACGCGCTTTGTCTTGTTCGGTGTAATCTTCTGTCCAGTCTTCAATGACTTGCTTGAGTACAACTTTGTCGATACTCACAGTACGCTGTGCTTTTTGGTCGCGGAAACTCTGGTAGAGTTCGCTTTTAGCAATGCGAAACAACCATGCAGAAAATGGCAAACCACGGTATTCGTATTTGTGCAATGCTTGTAAGGCCTTTACAAAAACACTTGAGGTGATATCATACGCTTGTTCTTCTTCGTCTACACGGCGATAAACGTAACGAAAGATAGCATCGTGATAGCGCTCGTAAAGTGGCGCAAAAAAGCGCGGATCTTGCTGAGCACGCTCAATTTGAGTTCTTTCTTCTTCGAGAAGAAAAGACTGCTGCGGAAGGGAGAATTGGAGAGGCATAGTCTTTGGTTTTAAGGAGATGAGCAGAAGAGGCTTGCAGTCCTCTTTTTTGCATAACGCAACTATTTTTGATTTGGTACATGTTTTTTGAAAAAAAAAAATTAAAATTGTTTCTGTAGCCGCAATCCGACTTGCATTTTTTGGTATTGAGTTGGTGCTAAAACTTGCTTTAATCCGAACATCAAGCCCAATTGCCAATCGGACTGCATAGAAAGTTTTAAAGCAGCATTTATATATGATCCAACCCCGCTTAGCAGCATCGTTTGAGAACCAAAGCCAAGTAAATACGGATAACTGTAGAGCAATGGTGCGTTTTCTGGAACTTGAAACAAGCCATAAATTAGCTCGAAGCGAAATACTGAAGATAAAGGTGCATGCAGCCAGGAAAACTCCATATGTTTGCTCGAAATGAGTGTTGGAATAAACGTGCTGTATTGCAACGCGCCACAAACTTTTTCACTTTCATTAACCTGAAGTTGGGCAGAAAGCGTAGCTTTCAATTGTGTATGGAATTGCTCCCCATTTCTCAAAGCAAGCTGTCCATTGAAAATTCTTTTTTTAGACGCTTGATAGCGAAACAGCAAGCGGGTCTCGTTGCTTTGCCTAGGGAATTGCTGCGCTGTGAGCATTTGGGGAATTTGAAGATATTCGGCAGATATATTAACGGTCAAGAATTTGTGCGCTTGCCATTTCAATTGGAAAATACAGGCGCTTTCATTGGCGCCATTGGTGTTGTTGCCAATTGGATTGGCATAGAATGCTTGATAAAAAGGACCATAGTTGCGCACATGCAAGCCCATTTCTAAGCGCTGCGCGATGTGATAAATAAAAGCAGTATTTAATGCGCTAGACCTAAACAAATAATTGGCTTGCGTCAAAACAGCAACAAGCTCAGCATAAATATAAAATTGTTGCCAGGTGCCTTGGGCGTACGCACCTAAACTCCAATATGACAGTACTTTGTGCAGCTTTTGCGCGACTATTGTATCTGAAACTGACCGCGCTTTCAATTGTTGATACAAAGCCAGAGCTCCAAATTGCCATAGGTTTGTTTTTCGGCGGATACCTATTCCGTACAGTTGTTCTTGCCCCTGCTTCCTTTTGGCAATTTCAGAAGGTGTTCGGTGCAGGCCCGACGAATAGGAAAAATTAAATTCTGCTTGCAGGGTATCCAATTGTGGTTGGAGGTCGCTGCGTTTGAATGAAGCGAGATAAATCAGTTCATAATTTGCATAGCTGAGCGAACCAGCGACACCTTGCAAAAAACGTTGCTCATCACGACCTTGATAAGGCTTGATGCCGAGTGGTTTTTTGGCTAATTGTAGTAGATCAATGCTCTTTCCCATGCCTCTCGAACTCCAGAGTTGCAAACCTTGCCCCCACTGCACTTGATACGCACCAAAAAGCAGCTTTTGGAACACCGCATTTTTATTTGGGTTTTCCCAGGCACAATAAGCAGACATAAAGTCGCTGCCCCGCGCTGGGCTTTTTTGATTAATTGGTTCTCCTGCATCTTTGGCCATTTGCCCACCGAAACGCCAATGGTTTTGCAGCAGCGAGAGGCGTTGTTGACAGGCAAAGGCTGGACCTAAAAAAGCGGTGTCTTGCAGGATTGCAAATCCTTTTTGGTCGTGGAGGACCTGAGGCAAGGTATAGTGAAGTTCGTAGCGCAATTGAATTGTGGACAAAGCAAACCCTGGAGACTTTGGCTTGCCTTGCGGGGCAACTAATTTGGCGCAACTGCGCTCAATAGTTGAAAGTTCACTTGTGAGCAAACCCTGTAATTGAAACAAATTTTGAACGGATCCACCCTGCTCAAAAAAAAGTGCAAGCTGCTGTGCATCTTCGGGGGTGATGAGCTGATTGGCGAGGAGTTGATCGAGTGCTTGGGCGTTCACAGGGATTGTCTCTGGCTCCAAAACAGCCGATAAATCTAGGAATTGAGCGCGCCCAGCAACAAAAGAAAAAACGAAAGCAAATAAATATAAATAGCGCATTAATGAAGATTGAGTCCGATTTGAAAACACAGGCCATGAGATTTTTGCCAGCTCTGCCCTAACTGCCAGGTGTATTTCTTTTGCTTGGATACAACTATGGAGAAGGCGTATGACTGCGGGAATAAGCCACAGGTGAACTGCACTTTTGCACCAGAAAGATTTTGTACCAGGGAGATATATAAATTGGGCTTGAACTGCGGATTCCAGGAGCACCCTTGCGCAAAAGACAAACGCTCATCCAAGACGAGCACATGTTCTAACTGTATTTGTTGCTGTGCAGCTCGGCCAATGTCGGTGAGCACAAGCGCTACAAATTGGTCTGCCTTCAACTGATACTGACAACCCAAACGCGCACTTGCTGTCAGTGTATTGCCATAATAGTGTGGTTGCAGGGCTCGCTGCAATGACAAACCTATTCCAATTTTTAATTTTGGAGCAGGTGTAAATGCAAGGGCATGTGCGGTTTGTAATTGGTGCTGCGCGCTGTGAAAAACACCATTGAACTCATGGTAAATACCTACTTTATTGTGCGTGTAGTGCGCACTTATATGAAGGCCAAATAAATTTGAGATTTGCAAAGGTGCTGAAGTATACAATTGAAAGCCCTTCTGAACTTTCGGATGACTCGCGGCTGGATTAAACTTTTGCTGATTTTCATCTACGGCATTCAGCAGGCCGCCGGACCAAAAAATCTTTTGAGAAATGGCCAGGACCTGAGTGAGCCCGCCGATATGCAAGCAGCACAAGAAAATAAGCAGAAATAATCTTTTTGTCATGCCTCAAAATTAGCCTCACAAGCAGACTTCCTATTCAGTAAATTCAGCAGTTAAACAAGAGATTCAGTATATTTGAGGACACTTATTTTTATGTCGAAAGTTTCCATCCCGTTTTCAGCCAATTCCTTAAGCACTTGGCAAGCACAATTGAACAAAGAACTCAAGGAAAACACTGCCCTACTCCAATATGAATCTGCAATTGAAGAACTTTCCTTTTCTCTTACTGCACTTGAAGCGCCACAATTGCCAACGCTCGCGCATACGCCCAACGCCTGGAAGCGCCTTGTAGCCGTAAGTGCACAAACTGAAAAACAAAGCAATGAGATCTTACTCGCTGCCCTGATGCAGGGTGCCGACGCCATTTTTATAGACCATACTTCGCCGCAAACCAATTATGCGCAATTACTTGCAGGCATAGAAATCGCATATATTCGTTGCCTAATATGTTTTGATGACGCACAAGCATATGCGCACTTTAGGCAAGAGCTCGGTGCCGAAAAAGCGGATCAATGCAGCGCTTTGTACCGCTATGGCAGTGCCAAAAATTTCATCAGCACTTTTGACATCCAGCAGATTGGAGCCAATTGTAGCAGCGAACTTGCATCAGGTCTTTTTGAGTTGCAACAACTACTTGAGGCCCATCCGCAAGACCTCGAGCTATATGTGGAGCTTGGTGTTGGCAAAGAATATTTAGTAGAAATTGCCAAGTTGCGGGCCTTGCAGCAGCTTATTGCGCAACTCGCTCAAATCCACAAGGTGCAAATTAGCTTACACATCATTGCCAAGACTGGCTTTTGCAACAAAAGTCTTCAAGACCCCTATACCAATTTATTGCGGTTGTCCACAGAAGGACTGAGCGCTGTCATGGGCGGTGCGCAATTTGTTTGCATCCAGCCCCATGATGCATTATCTGAAAATGGCGCCAGTACTTTTGGACAACGCATGGCGCTAAACATTGCCAACCTGATTAACGAAGAAGCACAGCTTTCTAGCCCTCAAGATCCGCTTCAAAATGCATATGCAATCGAGCAACTCACTTTGCAACTCACTCAGAAGAGCTGGGACTTCCTTTGTGAACTCGATGCGCAACAAGCGTCGGCGAGTGAATTGTTGCGCAAGCAAATTTTAAAAACGCGTCAATTGCGCCTCGAGCTTTTTGCATCGGGCCAAACTGTACTCATTGGTATCAATGCCTTCCCCAATGAGTTTGAAATCCCGACAACGCGTTGGGCCGAACTTCCAACTGCTTTAGATGTACCCTATTTAATTTTTGAAAAACACGCCAACTGATGTCAAGAATAGAACTCAAATCTTACCGCAACCTCAATTGGTCTGAACAAACCCAAGCAGCGCAGGTACAAACCTATCGCTCTGGTTTGGCACCGTTTTTAGGTGGCCCATATGCGTCAATGTACCTTTCCAAGCCCTGGACGATCAGACAATACGCAGGTTTTTCAACAGCAGCTGCATCCAACGCATTTTACCGACGCAATTTAGCCGCAGGTCAGAAGGGCTTGAGTGTTGCTTTTGACTTAGCCACACATCGTGGCTACGATTCTGACCACGAGCGCGTTCTTGGCGATGTTGGAAAAGCAGGTGTAGCCATTGACTCCATCGAAGACATGAAAATGCTCTTTGACCAGATACCACTCCAAGACATGTCTGTCTCCATGACGATGAATGGCGCGGTTTTGCCCATTATGGCTTTCTATATCGCCAGCGCGCACGAACAGGGCGTGACGAGCGAACAATTGAGCGGCACCATCCAAAACGATATCCTCAAGGAGTTTATGGTGCGCAACACCTATATCTACCCGCCGGCGCCATCGATGCGCATCATTGCCGATATTTTTGCTTACACTTCGGCAAACATGCCCAAATTCAATTCCATCTCCATCTCTGGATACCACATGCACGAGGCCGGGGCCACTGCCGCAATTGAGCTGGCCTATACCCTAGCCGATGGTTTGGAATACATTCGCACAGGACTAAATGCAGGCTTGGCCATTGACGACTTTGCACCAAGACTCAGTTTCTTCTGGGCCATTGGCATGGACCACTTAACAGAAGTCGCCAAGCTCAGAGCAGGTCGGGTGTTGTGGGCCAAACTCGTCCAACAATTTGACCCAAAAAGTACCAAGTCACTAGCGTTGCGCACGCATTGCCAAACTTCGGGCTGGTCCTTGACCGAACAAGATCCGTTCAACAACGTGGGGCGCACCTGTCTTGAAGCGCTCTCTGCAGCCTTGGGTGGCACCCAATCTTTACACACAAATGCCCTAGATGAAGCGATTGCTTTACCCACCGATTTTTCTGCCCGAATTGCCCGCAACACACAAATCTTTTTACAAAAAGAAACGGGCATCACGCAATTTATAGACCCGTATGCCGGAAGCGAAGCTGTAGAAAAACGCACGCAAGAGCTCATCGAGGAAGCATGGGAATTGATCACTGAAATCGAAAACTTGGGCGGCATGGCCAAGGCCATAGAAACGGGTCTTCCGAAGATGCGCATTGAAGAGGCCGCTGCCAAAAAACAAGCGCGCATAGATGCCGGATACGAAATCATTGTGGGTGTCAATCGCTACCAAACATCCGAAGAAAGTCAGATTGAAATCCGAGAGGTAGACAACACCGAAGTAAGAAAAGCGCAAATTGCACGACTTGAGAACATCAAAACAAAGCGCAATGCGCAAGAAGTAGCGCAGTTATTGTCTGAATTAAAAATGGCTGCACAAACCGAAGGGAATTTACTTGAAATTGCCGTGCGCTGCGCAAAGGCACGCTGTACACTTGGCGAAATCTCCTTTGCGCTAGAGGAGGTTTTTGGCCGTTACCAAGCCAAGATCAGAAGCATCAGCGGCGTGTATGCAAAAGAAATTATGAACGATCCAGATTTTATCAAAGCAAAGGCCTTGCTCGATGAATTCATCGAGCTTGAGGGGCGCCGTCCGCGCATTATGATTGCCAAAATGGGACAAGACGGCCACGACCGCGGTGCAAAAGTCATTGCAAGCTCCTTCGCCGACATAGGTTTCGATGTAGATATCGGGCCGCTCTTTCAAACGCCTCAGGAAGCCGCCAAACAAGCCATCGAAAACGATGTGCATATTGTGGGCGTTTCTTCGCTTGCCGCCGGACACAAAACACTTGTTCCTGCAGTGATTGAAGCCTTGCAAAAAGAAGGGCGTTCCGACATCATGGTGGTAGCCGGAGGCGTGATTCCACAACAAGATTACGCACAGCTCTACAAGGCTGGTGTCTTCGGTATTTATGGTCCTGGCACAAAGATTGCATTGGCCGCCCAAGAAATCTTGCACCTTTTGATCAAGAGCCATCAATAAATTTTATTAATTTCGAAGAGAATTGACTAGATTCGACATGTTAAAACCAACACCAATGAAACTTTTTTTGCTATCCTTTCTGAGTTTAATCTTAAGTAGTTCACTCTTGGCCCAAAAGCCTACACTACAACTCAAAGAATCCAAACGCGTCATCACCCTCGATGACGAAAAAGGCGGAAACACCTCTATTGAAATGCGCAGTATCTTTACGCCTGCTGGCTCGAAGAAAGTAAGTACCGAATGGGTCATCTCCGGCGTCAAAGGCAAAGACTGGGATTTTACTAAAGGTGATGAAAAAAGCGATATCATTGAAGTGAGCTTTAAGCGCGTTGGAAACTACTCTGTTTCCTTGAATGTAACCTATGCAGTAAAGAAAACCTTGAAAAACGGTGAAGTTGAAGAAGAAGAATTCGATATTTCTGTAGACAACGACAATTTCATTACCGTCACCAATAACCTCGACGAACTCACACAGCTTCATGCAGACTCCAACTTCATCAAATTGGTCAAGCGTGCAGGCGATTACACTGTCAAAGAAAAATATGCCAATGACCCTACTCCTTACATCTTTCTTGCGAAAGGCTTGTTTGGCGTCTACCGCAAAGACCTCAAAGACCCCATGATCCAAGATCCATTTGAAGAAGCCATTACAGCATGTGCAACTGCCATTGAGCGCGACGAAAACGGTGTATTCAAAATGCCTATTCACAAAATGTGGCTCAACAGCTTTCAGCTCGAACTACTCAACAACGGTGTGCGTTACATTTTGGAAGAAGAAGACGGCTACCCTATTGTTTACAACAATGAAAACAAAGACAAAACAGCTGAAACACTTACTGAAATATTAGATGCCTGTGAATCCTACAGCAGTATCACCAGAAACCCAATGGGCATCAAAATGATCGAGGCTGCCATTCGCTACAACAACCGCGATGCCAAAACAGCCAATTTGATTTGGAAAACAGAGCTTCCCAACCTCGCAAACCTCAGCGATAAAGATTTTGAAAATTGGACACAAGCCGATAAAGATGCATTGCGCGTCGGACTTATCTTGAGTGCTCAAGCCCTCATGAAAAGAGATGGCAGCACCATCAATGCCAGACCAATGCTCAAAAAAGCGGAAAAGTGGTTCGAGTACGACAAAGAATGGATCGCTTTCTACGAAAAGAAGTACAATAGCTTCTCTGAACAATAAGCAAGCGCTATGCGACGTATACCTAGTTGGCTAAAGAACAAGTACATTCTCACGAGTTTGGTGTTTGGCATCTACTTTCTCTTTTTAGACGACTGGGATATTTTCACGCTGGTACGTCAAAAGCGCAAACTTTCTCAAATTGAGCAGCAAGATGCCCAAATGAGCGAGCAACTCAAACAAACCAAAAAGACCTTATACCGCTTGCACCACCTCAATGAGTTAGAAGCGTATGCCCGCTCAGAAAAATTCTTCAAGCGAGACGACGAAGAAATCTTTGTAGTTACCAAAAAATAAGTGAAATTGCGCACCAAACGCCGCTAGCGCGTTCCCTCAGAGAGCTTTGCTCCAGGGTAATAAAAGCGCAATATTTGGTCGTAGGTATACCCTTTTTTGGCCATTTGCATGGCACCTTCTTGACAAAGCCCAACCCCGTGTCCAAAGCCTTTTCCGTAAAGGATCATTTCTTCACCGACCACAACCGCATCAAAAAAACTCGATTTCAATTTGAATTGCTCGCGCAAGTCGCGCATGGGAATGCCATAAACCGGATGCAGATAAAATGCACTTCTTGAAGGCTGCCTGAATTCTTGCAAAAGTGCATTACTCAGCGAATCATTTAAGGGAAAGCCATATTGCTTGGAAAGGAAGTTAGTCCAGGAATTCAAAGGGATGCTTTTGACCCAAGTTGCTTGTTTGGTATGGATACAAAAGGTGTCTTGAAAGGTGTAAAGCCCATCGATTTGTTCATTCCAGACATCTTGTGGCTCACAGGTTTGCCCGCCGCAATTGGCATGAAAAAAAGTAGGAAAATATTGGCCTGTAGCTGTAAGCAGCACTACAGAAGTAGTCTGAAAAACCGCACTATCAATAAGTGCAGAACCTGTGCGCTTGTGTAAATAAGCCTGACAATGCACGCGGTCGCACAAATCAAAACCCTCCTTTTGGTGGCGAGATTGATTTTGAAGGGCATATGTTCTGGAAATCACTGCTTGGGCTTGGTAGTAGGCTTTTTGATGACCTGGGCCTCCCTCACAAGAAACAACGCCTTCTAAATAGGTGTCAATGGGAACTGTATTGACCAAAGACAAATTGCCTTTACTGACACGCAACTCAAAATTACCTTCGTAAGCACGGGTTTTTGTAGACAAGGCGGGAACAGACCAATTACAGAAATCTTCGTGAGCCAACTGCAATAATTCTATCTGACTCGCTTGCAAACGCAAAACACCACCTTGAAAAAATTGTACAAGGGTACCACTGCATTTGAATCTGCCCTGAGCAAGTGTAAGGAGTGGTAGCGATTCGATGCGCCCATCGGGCATGGTAGCAGATAGCAAATAGCCGCCGCTTCCAATAGAAAATTGAAATTCTTTGACACTCGAGGCCGTGTATAATCCTACGCGCAGCGTTTGGGCAAAAGAGAGACTCCAAGCAAATAAAAAGAACATCAAGTAAGCGCTGCGTTTCACGAGACTAAATAGGAATTCATGGAATTGGCGATACGTTCACTCACTCCTGATTGTTTCAATAGGTCTTGTAGTTGCGCATAATTGGCAAGCTGCTCGGCTCGTTGCACCTGACCAGGTAAGATTTCTTGTAATGCCTTTTGCATCTTTTCAACGGTACACTCTTCTTGTATCAGTTCTGGCACGGCACTTTTATCTAGGATGAGGTTGACCAAAGAAATGTATTTGATGTGAACCAGTTTCCGAGCCAACCAAATGGAGAGCGCAGCACCTTTATAACAAACCACTTGTGGTACATTAAACAGAGCTGTTTCAAGCGTTGCTGTACCGGAGGTTACTAAGGCGAGTTCGGCTTTGGAGAGCAAATCGTAGGTGTGTGCCTCACTTAAAAAGACATCGTGCTGCATACAATAAGCTTCATAGACAGATTTGGGTATGTTCTGAGCGCAGGCCACTACAATTTGATGTGTTGCTTTAAATTGTGCAGCGGCAGCTAACATTAGTGGCAATTTTTGGGCTAATTCTTGAGGTCTTGAACCGGGTAAAAGCGCTAAAATGGGTTTTTCAAAAGAAAGACAGGAGCTTGCAGTATGCCTGAAGCGATTGATTTCGTCTTGCAAAGGATGACCAAAATAGGCTACCTCAATTCCAAAACGGGCGTAAAATGCGGGCTCAAAAGGTAAAATACAATACATTTTGGCAACATACTTCTGGATCTTGTAGACTCTATTTTGCTTCCAGGCCCAAACGGTTGGCGAAATATAATACAACACTTTGATGTCGTGGTCCTTTGCCCATTTGGCCATACGAAGATTGAAACCAGGGTAGTCAACGAGCACCAACAAGTCTGGTTTTTGAGCCAAAAGTGATTGTTGGAGTTGCTTGAACTGACGGCGAATGGTTCCTAAATTTTGTAGCACTTCTAGAAAACCCATGAAGCTCATGGCGCGGATGTGTTGTTCAAGTTGTACGCCCTGCGCTTGCAGGCGATCACCTCCCCAGGCGCTGAAATGAATTTGGGGGTTAAGGGTTTTCCAGGCGGCCACTAAATTGGCTGCATGGAGGTCGCCAGATGCTTCTCCGCAAACGATGTATACATGTGGGTTTTGCGCCAAGTTTTGCAATTTAAAAGAAGCGCTCAAGATTTACGTAGATCATGTAAGGCGCGTAAAGGAGCATGCCAAAAATGATACCGCGTGTATGGAAATACTGCTCGCGATTCAAGAAAAAATAGAACCAAGCTAAATTGCCGATGAGACCTAAAGAGAGGTAACGACTCAAGAATTCTTGAAAATGTAAAGTTTGGTGCCATAGATATGAAAAACTTTGGCCGTACGACTGCGAGAGCACAAATACAATCAGGGGCAGTAAGATAAGCGGAGAAAAGACGCCGATGGCAAGTCCGATGAAAAAAGATGGATTGAGGTTGTTTTTCATTGTTCCCATGATTTAAAATGGTTGAGGTAGGCATAGGCCGTGAGGTCAAAGTGTGTCGGTACTACACTGACATAGCCTTCTTTGAGTGCATGCAAATCGGTGTCTGGGCGTTGATCGAGGTCGGCAAACTCACCGGTGAGCCAGTAGTAATTGCGGCCGTATTGGTCTTGGCGTTTTTCAAAGCGATCGGCCCAATAGGCATGTGCTTGCTTGCAGACGCGGATCCCGTTGATCTCGGCTAATGGTAATTTAGGAATGTTCACGTTCAGACAAATAGAAGGTGCAAAACCTTTGTCAAAGAATTGCTGCAGTAAAATTTGAATGTAGTGCTGCGCTGCAGTGAAGTCGGCATCTGGAGCGAAATCGGCCAATGAAAAACCAAAAGAAGGAATACCTTCCATGGCACCTTCAATGGCAGCCGACATTGTTCCGGAATAAAGTACGTTGGTTGAAGAGTTTTCGCCGTGGTTGATGCCAGAGAGAATGAGGTCTGGCTTTTTACCCAAGAGTTCTGAAATCCCGAGCTTGACGCAATCTACAGGCGTGCCACTGCACGAATAAGCCTCTACACCTGCATACAAATCGCTTTTGAACATGCGAATTGGATCGTGAATGGTAATGGCGTGCCCCATACCGGACTGCGGTTTGTCTGGAGCGAGCACATAAATTTGACCAAAAGGCTTTGCTACTTCTATGAGCGCTGCAATTCCTTTGGCACTAATGCCGTCGTCGTTGGTAATGAGTATTTGAGGGCTGCGACCATTAATCATGGTCTAAAATTACTCAAATATCGCCTTGAAAATGCTAATTTTGGTGCAATGAGTGATAAAATCAAATGGATAGAACCCCAGCAGCGCTATGCATTTTGCGCATTGTCTGTTATCCCCGTCCGCGAAGAGCCCAAAGACAGCGCCCAGCAAGTAACGCAATTGCTCTTTGGCGAACCCATCGAAATTTTGCAGCACGGCCAACCTTGGCTTAAAATCCGCAGCTACCTAGATGGCTATGAAGGCTACATCGATCACAAACAAGTGTTGGCCCTCACCGAAAAAGAGTTGCGCCGCTGGCTAGATAGCAGCACCTACTCCAATGTACAATACCAAACAATTCACGGTCCGTTTGGCGCTCAAATTTTGAGCGGCGGATCGCGCATCGGGAGTCTTCGTGAATTTGCCATCGGCGGTTTTAGCTACACCATTGATCTAGAACTCAAACCGATTGAAAGTTGGGCCTACGCCATGAGCTTCCTCAACACGCCTTATTTATGGGGCGGTAAATCGGTATTTGGCATAGATTGTTCTGGGCTCATTCAAAATGTATTCAGACAACTTGACCACAACCTACCCCGAGATGCCTACCAACAGGCTGAGTTAGGAAGTGTAGTCGAATTTGAAGAGAGAAAGGTACTTGACCTTGCATTTTTCAAAAATTCAAATGGAAAGATCCATCACGTAGGATTGGTTGGGCCCGCCGAACAAATTTTACATGCCTCAGGGCAGGTGCGCCTCGATCAGCTGACTTCTGAAGGCATTTTCAATGCGGCCGCAGCAGATTTTACACATTCTCTTTATGAAATTAGACGCTTATTTTAGCATTCTTCCGATATTTGCAACAACAAATTAACGCCATGAAAGACCAAGCCATTTTCAACCTGATCCAAGCAGAAAAACAACGCCAATTGCACGGCATCGAACTGATTGCCTCCGAAAACTTCGTAAGCGAGCAAGTTATGCAAGCAATGGGCTCTGTGCTCACCAACAAATATGCAGAAGGCTTACCTGGTAAGCGCTATTATGGTGGTTGTGAGGTCGTGGATCAAGTAGAGCAATTGGCCATTGACCGTCTTTGCGCGCTTTTCGGCGCTACATGGGCAAACGTTCAGCCGCATTCAGGAGCGCAGGCCAATGCCGCTGTATTTTTAGCGTGTTTGCAACCAGGTGACAAAATCCTAGGTTTCGACCTTTCTCATGGCGGGCACCTTACGCACGGCTCACCTGTCAACTTTTCTGGCAAAATGTACAAGCCATTTTTCTATGGTGTAAACAAAGAGACCGGTTTGGTCGATTACGATCTTTTAGAAGAAACAGCCAAAAGAGAACTTCCCAAAATGATCATCTGCGGCGCTTCTGCTTATTCCAGAGACTGGGACTACGCGCGCATCCGCAAAGTTGCCGACGAAATTGGCGCTTTGGTTTTGGCAGACATCTCGCACCCTGCCGGCATGATCGCAGCGGGCTTACTCAACGACCCACTAGAACATTGCCATATCGTCACCTCCACCACGCACAAAACCTTGCGCGGGCCAAGAGGTGGCATCATTATGCTACGCCACAATTTTGAAAACCCATTTGGTTTGCGTTGGAACAACGGCAACCTCAAATCTATGGGCGCCCTGCTCGATGCAGCGGTGTTCCCAGGTATTCAAGGCGGGCCACTCGAGCACGTCATTGCTGCAAAAGCGGTTGCATTTGGCGAAGCGCTTGACCCCTCGTTCAAAACCTACATGACCCAGGTAAGAGATAATGCAGCTGTGTTTGCAGCCGAAATGGTCAAATTAGGTTACCATATCGTTTCTGGCGGCACCGACAACCACAGCATGCTCATCGATTTGCGTTCTAAAAGCATCAATGGCAAAGATGCCGAAAACGCGTTGGTAAAGGCAGACATCACCGTCAATAAAAACATGGTACCATACGACACCGAATCTCCGTTCGTAACTTCCGGTATCCGCATCGGTACGCCAGCAATTACTTCGAGAGGTGTAAACACCACAGAAATACCGCAAATCGTGCGCCTCATTGACCGCGTGCTCATGAATGCCAACGACGATGCCATTCTAGCCGAGGTCAAAAAAGAAGTTAACGACATGATGAGCGGCAAGCCATTGTTTGCTTGGTAATTCAAGATGCGCTTTCAAACAAAAACTGATTGGTTCTTATGGATCATTTTAGGCTTTGTTTTCGTTGTGTATAGCGGCGTGGCGAGCATCATCTACTTCACCGAAAACGACAGCAGCGCCTATTATGGTCTGGCAGCGGTTTGGTTCCTGCTCAGTATTTTTTTGATTTGGATTTTACCAAAAACGACCCACTACACTTTTTTAGAGGACCATTTGCTTTGCCAAAGCATGGGTTTAAAGAAAAGAATTCCTTATGCGTCTTTCAATAAATTGGAACCTTCCAATGGCTTATACGCAGGCTGGAAAATGAGTACCGCTTGGCACTGTCTGATCCTGCGCTACAACAAATACGATGAGCTCCTGATTTCCCCGAAAGACGAAGCCACCTTTTACAAAATTTTTGAAGAAAAAAAAGCCCAGTTTGCCAAAACAAACTGAGCTTTTCAAGTTCAAAAGGGATAAAATCCTAATCTATTCCAATTTTACCGGTACTTGCGCCATGACAAGAATTACATGCGCCTGTGCTCAGCGGCGAGCCCATAAAAAGACTGGCTCCTGACGGCCCTGTTACTTTTGGATAGAGCCCTGTGTAGGCTACATTAGCAGTTGTGTAGAAGTTGCCTTTGCCGTCGATCGCGATGGTGTATTTGAGCGTTCCTGTACCATTTGGCCCAGTATACAACTCAACTTTACCACTAGAGACCGTATTTTGCATGTTGGCTTGATAAATAGTGCCAGCCACATTGAAACAACCTTCTCCTTCTCCTGTAGCAACGTGGCATTGCATACAATTCATTCCTTTGTTGTGTGACTTATTGCTACCAGCACTACTGATGTTTTCCTCTTTGCAAGCCCAATATTTTTGACATGAGGCGAGTGTAATGAGCCCAATGATAAATCCGAAAAATAAAAATTGATTGTGCGTTTTCATGATTGTTTTCAGTTTTTCTTGATCAGAATGAATGGTATGCTGACTTTAAATGTGACTATTTATTCTACTTCTTTGTTGCGCAATGCGAGAAGTTCATATGCACCCTTGACTACAATTTGGGATCTTTTGAGCAAGTCCATTTTGTTACTCGTCAAGGCTACGCGCCCAGCTTGCGACAATAGTAAGTCGACTTCTATTGGTAAATAGTTGCCATCTTGGGCAATAAAAACTACATCTTTTCCATCTTGCTGCACAACAGCCTCCTCTGGCAAGGTAAATTGCTGTTGATTGTCGGCTAGAATTTCCGCTTTGAGATAAGCACCTGGTGTGATATCTGCTGGTAGTTGATCAAAATGACAATGGACCTTAACGGTGCGTTCTTTGCTGATTTCACGACCAATTAGATAGATTTTGGCACTTGACGTTTGATTGAGGTCCACAAATTGCAATTGAACAACTTGGTCTTTTCTCAAAAACGATAAATACTTCTCATACACGGTTAACTCGGCATGCGCATGTTTCAAATCGATGATTTCCAAAAGGTTGTCTTTAGGTTCTGCAAACGCACCCACATTGGCAGTCACCTTCGTGATGACACCAGAGAACGGAGAACGAATGCGCTGTGTACGTTCAATAGTACCTTTTTGAAGCGCTGCCATGTTCACGTTGGCCATTTCAAGCTGAACGGCCAAACCGCTTAGCTTGGCTTTATTGACCATATAAGCACTTTTGGCCTGCTGAAAACTCTTGGCAGAGCCTGCCTCTTTTTCGTAAAGTTGTTTTTGACGTTCATAATCGGCAGATAAGTAGTCCATCTGGCTTTGTAGTTCGAGGTAATCTTGTTGTAATTGAATGATGTCCGGATGTTCTACCACCAACAAGACTTGGCCTTTTTTTACCAGCATGCCATCTAAAACTTTGATTTCTTTGATGTAGCCACCAAAAGGCATGGCAATGTAGGACTTATTTTGGGGTGGCACATCGATGATGCCATTGGCAAAAACACTTAGGCCCATTTGCTGCGCTTTAAGTGAGCCTAGTTCAAGCCCGAGCGCCTTGACTTGTTGCGAACTGAGTTTGAATTGTTGTGCGCTAGGTTGTGTCGCTTCTTTGGAAGTGTCTTCATTGGAAGAACAAGCGAAAAGGAGGCAGCTGAGCAGTGCGCTAAAGAGGATGATTTGCGTTTTCATGAGCTTTTTAATTTTTGATCCAATTATAGGAAATGTGTAACAATTTGATTTGGTGCTGCCAGGTCAAGAGTTCGTCTTGTAAGGCCAATTGATAATCTTGGAGTTGAATAAAATCTAGTAAAGAAATTTGTCCGGAATTGAGTTGCAACGCTGCATCGGCCTGTAGTTTTTCAAGTTCAGCTTGAATAGGTTGCGCCACTTCTTGGTAGGTAGCGATTAAATTAGACAACTCTACAAAAAGCTTGGATTGAGTGGCCTGTAAATCGAGTGCTTGCTGATTTTTACGCAATTCATTTTGAGCGAGTGCCAATTCAAGTGCGGTATTTCTCGCTTTGAAGGCACGAAAGTCTATTGGAATTTGGGTTTGAAGCTGCGCACCTTGGAACCGCTTGTTGGGGCCAAAATACTGATCTGAGCCATTGATATTTTGAATCCCTACCAATGACTGATTGAAATAAGCCAAACCAAGTTCGGGAAGTTGTTGTGCCCGATTGAGTTCACTTTGGAGTTGCAATTGTTTGGCTTCGATATCGTAGCGCAATAAACTTGGGTGCGTTAGTTCAAGACTGTAGGTCGGAACCGTCAGAAAATCGATGGCCTCGGTTTGTGAGAGCTCAAAGGCCGGCCCCTTGTAGGCTAACATGGCATTGAGTGCTGCCCAAGCATTTTGCAATTCTTGGGTTTCCTTTACAACTGCAGCATGTGCACGCAGCGCTTTTGAATGCACGAGCAGTTGGTCCATTTTTGGCACCTCACCTAGCGACACGCGAAGCGTCATTTTTTGATCGAGCTGCTGATACAAAGCATCTTGTTGCTTGGATATTTTCAAGCGGTCGCTTTGATAGCGGATCTGTTCGAGCTGCTCGTCTAGCGCTCTTTTGAAATCCTTTTTGAGCAGGGCTAAATCTTGCTCAGACAAGCTACCTGCGGCTGCACCAATGGCGCGTTGCAAGCGCAAAGCGCCGTTATAAGGCAACGTTTGACCCAATGTGAGGTTGTTGTCTTTTTGATAAGCTGAATTGAACTGCCCCATCATCAAAGACGCCGAAAGCGGTTGCCAACTTGCCTGGCCCTGCCCTATATTTTGTTGGCGCTGCGCCTCGATTACAGCTGCTTTAATTTGGCCATTTTGATCGAGGAGCATATCATACAGTTGCGCATCGGTATATTTCTGTTGGGCCATTAAGCTTGTTGAAAAAGATAGCATAGCGAGCAATACTATACCTTTCTTGCGGCGTAATTTGAGTGGTTTTTCAAATAACACATACAATAACGGCAAAATAAATAGCGTAAGAATAGTAGCGGTAATCAGGCCGCCAATGACAACTGTCGCCAATGGTTTTTGAACTTCTGCGCCACTTCCATGAGAAAGCGCCATAGGTAAAAACCCTAATGAGGCGACGGTAGCGGTGAGCAAAACTGGCCGCAAACGATTGGCCGTTCCGCGCAAAACAACCTGCATGAGGGGTGCGCCCGATTTTTTGAGTGCATTGAATTCAGCAATCAAGACAATGCCGTTTAGTACCGCCACGCCGAAGAGCGCAATAAAGCCCACACCCGCCGATATAGAAAAAGGCATCCCTCTCATATACAGCGCAATAATACCACCTATTGAAGCTAAAGGTATAGCTGAATAAATGAGCGCTGCCTGTTTCACAGATTGAAAAGTCAAGTACAACAAGAAGAAAATCAGTAAGAGTGAAATTGGTACCGCAATGAGCAAGCGCGCACGTGCATGGACTAAGTTTTCGAAGGTGCCGCCGATTTGCGAAAAATAACCTGTATCGAATTGGAGCTCCTGATCCATTTTTTGCTGCAATTCTTCGACAATGCTTTCTACATCGCGTCCGCGCACATTGAAGCCAACAATGATACGGCGCTTGGCGTCGTCGCGTTGGATTTGATTGGGTCCGTTTTCGATTTTGATGCTAGCGAGTTCAGCCAGCGGGATTTCCTGCCCCATGGCATTGCTCACGTAGAGCTGATTGATATCCGTGAGCTGACTGCGGTCAGACTCGCGCAGCTTGACCACCATTTGATATTTGCGTTCGCCTTCAAAAACAAAACCAGCAATTTGACCCGCAAAACCCAAATTGAGCGCTCTGTTTACTTCTTCAACACTCACTTGGTAGCGCGCCAATGCATCGCGGTCATAACGCACAATGAGTTGCGGCAAACCCGAGAGTTCTTCGACATAGACATCTTGTACACCTTCAATTTGAGCCGAAAGTCCACCAATTTGCTTGGCATAGCGCGACAGCTTGTCGAAATCTTCTCCATAGACCTTTACCACCACATCTTGTTTGGCGCCGGTCATGAGCTCATTAAAGCGCATTTGTATGGGTTGTTGAAAGCCAAAAGAAACACTTGGTAGTTCTTTGTCCAAAACAGCTTGCATTTTGGCCGCGAGCGCTTCTTTGTCGTCAGCACTCACCCACTCCGCTTTGTCTTTTAAAATGAGCATGAGGTCACAGGCCTCCATAGGCATTGGGTCTGTCGGGATTTCAGCCGTACCAATCTTTCCAACAACCTGCTTGATTTCAGGAAATTTTTGGAGCAATATGCGAGAGGCTTTGGTGGTGGTTTCTATCGTTTTGGTGAGCCCAGAGCCGGTCATGAGTCGGGTCTCGACGGCAAAATCTCCTTCGTCCAGAGAAGGGATAAACTCAGCTCCCAATTGATTGAAGAGCAAAATCGATATGGTGAAAAGGACAACAACACCCGATAAGATCCATTTTTGCTTGCGCAATACTGCAGTGAGCAGCGGCGTGTAGCGTTTTTGAATGGCATGTACAATTTTGTCTGAAAACGTTTGGCCTTGTTGTACTTTTTTAGAAAGCACCAAAGAAGAAATCATGGGCACATACGTTAGCGACAAAATGAGTGCACCTAGAATGGCGAAGATGACGGTTTGGGCCATGGGTTTGAACATCTTGCCTTCAATACCAACAAGTGCCAAAATAGGGAGATACACCACCAAGATAATGATTTGGCCAAAAACAGCACTTTTGCTGAATTTAGAGGCCGAATGATAGACTTCTTGGTTCATCTCTAGTTGAGAAAGTTGCTTGCTGCGCCTGTGTTGCAATAAATGAAGGGTAGATTCAACAATGATAACCGCTCCATCTACAATTAAGCCGAAATCGAGCGCACCAAGCGACATCAGGTTGCCAGAGACGCCAAAGACATTCATGAGCGAGATAGCAAAGAGCATGGCAAGTGGAATCACGGAAGCCACAATTAGGCCCGCGCGTAGATTGCCCAATAAAAGCACCAATACAAAAATGACAATTAAGGCGCCTTCTATCAGGTTGGTGCTGACGGTGTGAATGGCCCTATTGACAAGATTGGTGCGATCGAGGTAGACTTCTAGTGCCACGCCTTCTGGCAAGGTGCGCTCGATTTGGGCCATGCGCTCCTTCACCAGTGAGATCACTTCAGAAGAATTGGCACCTTTGAGCATGAGTACAATACCGCCAACGGCTTCGCCTTCTGCATTGTAAGTGAGCGCACCATAGCGCACTTGCGCACCGTACTTGACTTCGGCGATATCGCGGATATATACGGGCGCCTCTGCACTCGGATGCTGGATCTGCATGTTTTCGATATCGGACAAGCTCCCAACCAATCCTTCGGTACGGATGTAAGTGGTCATGTTGTGGCGCTCGATGTAGGCACCTCCGGTATTTTCATTGTTTTGAGAAACAGCGGCAAAAACTTCGTCTAGGGTGATTTCATGCGCCTTCAATAACAACGGGTCAATGGCAATTTCGTAGGTCTTGAGCTCTCCACCAAAGCCGCTCACGTCTGCTACGCCTTTGACACCGAGTAACTGACGGCGAATGACCCAGTCTTGGATACTGCGCAAATCGGCGGGGCTGTAACGCTTTGCGTAGCCTTTCTTGGCGCGAATGGTATATTGGTAGATTTCGCCCAAACCCGTGCTCAGTGGCGCCATGGAGGGCTCTCCAAAACCCGCTGGAATGTTGTTTTTGGCTTCAGAAAGTCTTTCTTGAACTTGCTGACGGGCCCAATAGATGTCGGTGTCTTCGGTAAAAACAATGGTCACGACACTCAGGCCAAAGCGGCTAAACGAACGAATTTCTTCAATGCCCGGAATGGTGGCCATGGTTTGCTCGACCGGAAAAGTAACAAAGCGCTCGATATCTAGCGCGCTTGAAGACGCTGCAGTCGTAACCACCTGCACTTGGTTGTTGGTGATGTCCGGAACGGCGTCAATAGGTAATTTAGAAAGTGAAAATAAGCCCCAAACGATGAGGGCGAGGGTCAAGACAGCAACAATCAATTTGTTGTGAATCGACCAAAAAATGATGCGATTTAACATAGAAAACTCAATTAGAAAGTAAAACTTAAAGGACTTAAGCTATACCAATTGAGGAGGGTGCCAAAATTCAAAAAAGTCGTTGATATTGACTGAAGGAGGTGCCGACATGATGTTTTGCCTGGAGAGGTCTATAGGCGCTTTGTCCAAGGAGATAATTGGACTCTTGACTGGCATAAAAAGCGTAATGAGTACATTGGACTGCACCGACTTAAAAGGGAGTTCGCGGTGTTCTTGTTGGTTGTCGTTGACCTGCTGCAGGTAGTGTTCTTGTACAAAAGACCAGAAGCTATCTTGCTTTTTTTCTTGCTGAAATTGGGCGTAGTGTTCAAAAAGTGCATCTAGCTTGAAAAACTCCAATCCAAGCCATTGTGGTGCCAAAGACAGCAAACCAAAATAAACAGCAAGGATCAGACTACAGATGCGCATGTACCAAAGTTAACCAAAATTAAAATGAACTACCGAAAGATTGTTTAATTTCGTTTCAAATCACTGCTATGAAAAATCTATTTCTCCTATTTTTCTTGACCTCCACCCTGCTCAGTTATGCGCAAGACAACACCGGTAGTTGTTCGGCGAGAAAAGCAACGAAAAAATGGCAAAACAAAAGCGCGTCGTTGTCTGTGGCTGAAATTGCAGAAACAGAAAAATACGATGTGCATTATTACGATTTGGACTTGCAAATGACCAATACCTCCACTTATTTAGCTGGAAATGTACAAATCCATGCCAAGGCATTGGTCTACTTAGATTCAGCGCTCATCGAGTTATTTGAAAGTTTAGTAATAAGTGACATTAAAGTGAATGGCTCAATTGTGACTTACAACAGGGTTTCCAATAAAATTCGCGTTCCAGTCAATGCCAACGCCCAGGAGTATTTCGTGATCGATGTCGCTTATTCGGGCACTCCTCCCACGGCCCAAACCAATCCTTTGGGCGGCAGCGGGCTAACCGCAGGCAGTTCGCCAAGTTGGGGCAATAAAGTGGTGTGGTCCTTATCTGAACCTTTTTCGGCTTATGAATGGTTTGCCGTCAAGCAAAGCCTCACAGACAAAGCAGATTCTTGTGCGGTAGCCATCACCGTTCCGGACACGTGCAAGGCTGGCTCAAATGGGGTTTTGGAACAAGTTTTACCTCTTGGAAACGGCTGGACCCGCTACCAATGGAAGCACCGCCACCCAATAGACTACTACCTCATTTCTGTTGCCGTGGCCAAATATGTGGAATACAATGTATATGCAAACCCACAAGGCAGCCCATCTCCAGTTTTGATCCAAAATTATGTGTACGACAACCCCGGAACCCTACCCAATTTCATCGATGAAATCAATGAAACAGCCGCGTTTTTAGAATTGTACGCCACACAATTCGGGCCCTACCCCTTTGCCGACGAAAAATATGGGCACTGCATGGCGCCAATTGGCGGTGGGATGGAACACCAAACCATGACCACACAAGGCTTTTTTGAAAAAACCCTCACTTCCCATGAACTCGCGCACCAATGGTGGGGAGATCATGTAACTTGCGCGTCTTGGTGCGACATCTGGCTCAATGAAGGTTTTGCCTCCTATGCAGAATACCTGATGCTCGAGGCGCTCTATGCTGGTCAAGAAGCCAACCACATGACCCAAGTTCACCAAAGCGTCATGAACCAGCCAGGAGGCAGTATTTGGGTCTTGGATTCGCTCAACGAAGCGCGTATTTTTGATGGAAGGCTCACCTATGACAAAGGCGCTGGCTTTATTCACACTTTGCGCTACATCATACAAAATGACAGCATCTTTTTTGCCGCATTGACAGATTTTCAAGGGACTTTTGCCAACGGTACTGCCACTGGTCTCGACTTCAAAAATCACATTGCCAATTTCTGCAATATCAATTTGGACGCCTTCTTTGAGCAATGGTACTATGGCGAAGGCTTTCCAACTTACCAAGTGCATTACAACCAAATTGGCAGCGACCTGTTCTTGCAGATCTCCCATACGGCTTCGATGCCAACCATTACACCAATCTTCACCAACCCAATTTCTCTGCGCATTTTAAGACAAGGTCAGGCCGATACCATTATTCGTTTTGAAATCAACAACAACGCTGAATTCTTTTCACTTTATAATTTTGGAATTCTTGCCGGAACAATTGGAATAGACCCAGGCAATTGGGTCATCAATGGCAATGGCGGTGTATCTATAGATCCTACTTTAGGTTTTTCAGAGCAACCCATTGCACTTACCACTCCATTGGAGGTGTATCCGAATCCGAGTACAGATTTTATTTCCATCAAAGGTCAGACAGAAAAACTTGACTACATCTTTTATGATGCAAACGGCAAAATGGTGCAAACAGGAACAGTTGATAAAGAGGCGCTTATCGATGTGCGCGCCCTTCAAAACGGTGCATATATCCTTAAATGTGTGTCGCCCAATCAACAGCAATACATTCGACTTGTAACAATAAAATAATGTTTTCGTAGTTGTAGCAAATAAAAAATTATTTATGAAAAAATTACTTTTGAGTCTCGCACTGCTCTCTTGGGGTAGTTCCCAAGCCCAAATCAGCTTTGAAGGCGTTTATTTGCAAAATGGTGCATTTTTTGGTGCCAGCAAAGGCAGTCTTGCCGATTTTCAGACTTTAGCACCTCAATCTACCATATTGCAACAAGATCTGAGCGCGTATCAGACTTATCCTGCAATGAACTTTAATTTCCCTGGTCAATCTCAATCTTTGAGTGTAGGGCTCAAAATGTCCAAACTCCCTAACGCCACCTTGCGTCTGGGCCTCATGCACACCAATCAGCGCAATGCGTTATCGACAGGCGGTTCTTACACTGAAACCTTCCGCATCGACACCCTGACGAGCTCTCAAACCGGCTCTCAATTTTTCATAGACTCTTTTAGCACGCACAGCTACAATGCCAGTTATTCGCAAGAACAATTGCGTTTAGATGCCTCTTTGTTGTTTCGCTACAATGCGGACAAGCGCTGGAGTTTCTATGGTGGCATTGGTGCCAATTTTGGCTTGAGCTATAATGGCACAACCAATGTTCATCATAGCGTTTCTCCTTATGGTGACCCGTCTGGTTATCCATATAATTTACTCTCCAGCTATAGCGGTACGCACCAAGAAGAAACGTTTGAAAGCAAAGGTGGTTTTGGCTTTGGCGTATACGCACCGCTCGGCATTGATTTTCGAGTAGGTAAAAAACGTGATTTCTGGATGCCCATCCATTTATACATGGAATTGCGTCCGGGCTTCAATGTGAATCAGATAGCCGGCCTTGGCACAAGCTTCAGCGCAGGCAACTTCTCAAACATTGGCTTGCGTTTTCAAATGAAGTAATTCATAAGTATTCTAAATAAGGAGCCGGGA
>JACCDQ012243713.1_pt1 | contig 25553 bp, 25 predicted proteins | sample 7446031 | NCBI WGS metagenome assembly JACCDQ01 (sample SAMN15323442, study PRJNA562643) | freshwater metagenome | isolation source: river surface water | place: USA:Blue River Watershed | collected 2017-08-17 | reverse complement strand
TCCGCGTTGGCAACGTCATCATGCACGGCAAAGACCCCATGGTCGTCCTGCGCACCGAATACCAGCGTGGCGGTCGTGGCTCGTCCACCGTGCGCATGAAGCTCAAAAGCCTGATCGCCAACTTCGGTACCGAAGTCGTGTTTCGCGCCGACGACAAGATGGACCAGGTCATCCTGGACAAGAAAGAGTGCACTTACTCTTATTTCGCTGACCCGATGTACGTCTGCATGGACACCGACTTCAACCAGTACGAAGTGGAAGCCGCCAACATGGGCGATGCGCTGAACTACCTCGAAGACGGCATGGAACTCGAAGTGGTGTTCTACAACGAGAAAGCCATCTCGGTCGAATTGCCCACCAGCGTGGTGCGCGAAATCACCTGGACAGAGCCCGCCGTCAAAGGCGACACCTCGGGCAAAGTGCTCAAACCCGCCAAGATCGCCACCGGCATGGAAGTGCCTGTGCCTTTGTTTGTGAGCCAAGGCGACAAGATCGAAATCGACACCCGCACTGGCGAATACCGCAAGCGCGTCTGATCGAAGACGACACCCGACGAAAAGCCCCGCAAGGGGCTTTTTTCATGGGCGCGCGCCTTCCGCACCCGCGCCAGGGCCCGCTGGGGCAAGGCACAATCGGGCCATGCAAGCGACCCCCAACCTCAAAGCCCCGGCCATCGCGCACGCCTGGGCCGAAACCCCGACCGACTTTCACGATGCGTCTTTTCTGGAGCCGCAAGCGGGCCGTCTGGCGTTTGCCGACACCGAATTTTTGCTGCGGCGCGAGACACGGGGCATCCGGCTTCAGCTGGAGATGCTCAAGCCCGACCTGGCCCAGACCGAAGCGGGCATTGAGCACACGGTGGTGGTGTTTGGCAGCGCCCGTTTCACCGACATGGCGGTGGCCCAGGCCCGGCTGCAAGCGGCCGAGCTGACCGGCCAGGCCGATGCCATTGCCCAGGCCCAAGCCCAGGTGCGCAATGCGCAACACTATGAACATGCCCGCACCTTTGCCCGTCTGGTGGCCCAGTCTTGCTGCAGCCTGCCCGACGATGAAAAGCTGTTCATCTGCACCGGCGGCGGCCCCGGCATCATGGAAGCAGCCAACCGGGGCGCCCACGAAGCCGGGGCGCTGTCGGTGGCGCTCAACATCGTTCTGCCTCACGAACAACACCCCAACCCGTATGTCACACCGCACCTGAGCTTCAAGTTCCATTACTTTGCGCTGCGCAAAATGCATTTCATGATGCGGGCCAAGGCATTGGTGGCGTTTCCGGGCGGGTTTGGCACGCTCGACGAGCTGTTCGAGGTGATGACACTGGTGCAGACCCGCAAAGCGCGGCAGGTGCCGATCCTGTTGTTCGGCACCGATTACTGGCGGCGTCTGATCAACATGGAGGTGTTGGTCGAAGAAGGCACCATTTCACGCGAAGACCTGCAGCTTGTGCGCTATGTGGACACCCCCGAAGCCGCCTGGCAGGCCATTCGCGAGTTTTACCAACTGGCGGTGCCCACCAACCCATCCCCCGCACCATGAAAACGCCCCCCACACCCGAAAGCCCGATGTGGCATTGGATGGCCCGCTGGCTCGCCCTGGCTTTGCTGGTGGGGGCTTTGGCTGGATCGGCATCAGCCCTGTTTTTGTGGGCGCTGGATGCCGCCACCCAATACCGCGAGGCGCACCGCGCCATCGTCTGGCTGTTGCCGCTGGCCGGATTTGCCATGGCCTGGGTTTACCTGAAGTGGGGGCAAAGCGTGGAAGCGGGCAACAACCTGCTGATCGACGAAATCCACAACCCGCAAAACGTGGTGCCGCTGCGCATGGCACCCATGATTTTGCTGAGCACCGTGGTGTCGCACCTGTTTGGCGCATCGGTCGGGCGCGAAGGCACGGCCGTGCAAATGGGCGGCTCGCTGGCAGACCAGCTCACCCGCGTGTTTGGCCTGAACCCGGCAGACCGCCGGATTTTGCTGATGGCAGGCATCAGCGCAGGCTTTGCCTCGGTGTTCGGCACGCCGCTGGCGGGCGCGGTGTTTGCGCTCGAAGTGCTGGCCCTCGGGCGCTTGCGCTACAACGCCTTGCTGGCCTGCACCATTGCCGCCATCGCGGGCGACCAGGTCACGCTGCTGTGGGGCATCACACACACCCATTACGGACTGACCAGCATCCCGCCGCTGACCCTGTGGGGCTTTGCCGTCACCTTGCTGGCCGGGGCGGTGTTTGGTTTGACGGGCCTGTTGTTTGCCCGAGGCACGCACAGCGTCTCGACTTTCATGAAACGGCACATCCCTTATGCCCCCTTGCGCCCCCTGCTGGGCGGCACGCTGATCGCCGCCGCGCTGTGGCTGGGTGACGGCTGGCGCTACGCCGGGCTGGGCATTCCGGTCATCGTTGAGTCGTTTGGCCAGCAACTCTTGCCCTGGGATGCCATCGGCAAGATGGTCTTCACCATCGCCTCATTGGGCACAGGCTTCAAGGGCGGCGAGGTCACACCCCTGTTTTACATCGGGGCCACCTTGGGCAACGCTTTGGCCCCATTGCTGAACCTGCCTTTTGCCTTGCTGGCGGGGCTGGGTTTTGTGGCGGTGTTTGCCGGGGCGGCCAACACGCCCCTGGCTTGCACCCTGATGGCCATGGAATTGTTTGGCCCCGGCATCGGCGTGTACGCCCTGCTGGCCTGCGTGGCCAGCTACCTGTGTTCAGGCCACAGCGGGATTTACAGGGCCCAGCGCATCGAACAGCCCAAACACCAGCCCTGACGACCGCTGCCCTTGGGCTCAGTGCGTGCCGTGGCGGTGGGTTGGGCGCAGTGCCCACGCAGAGCGTGACCCCAGCCCCACAGCAGCCCCCACCACCCAGAACACCGGAGCCACCCCGGCGATGGCCCCCGCCGCACCAAACAGCATGGGCATGAGCACGCTCGATGCGTTGATGCTCATCAGGCGCAAGCCCAAAGCCTCACCCTGGCGGTGAGTCGGGGTGATCTGGTGCAAGGTGCTCATGATCATGGGCTGCACCGAACCCAACACCAAACCCAGCACCACCGAACACAAGCCCATGGTCAGTGGCGAAGGCATGAAGGGATAAGCCCCAAAAAGCAGCGCCGTGCAGACCATGGCCCCGGTGATGATCTGGTGCTCATGCAGGTGACGGGACACCCACGGCAGACACACCCGGATGGTGGCCGCCGCCACCGCAAAGGCGCCCAGAATGGTGCCCACCACCGAAGCACTGAAGCCGCGCTCATGCCCCAGGATGGGCACGACAAAGGTGTGAACGTCCCAGCACGACGACAGCAACCAGTTCACCCCCAACAAGCGCAGCATCAGGGGCTGGGCCAGCAAATCGAGCGCCCGCCTCGGGCCTTGGGCCGCCTCGGCGGTGGTGCTGACTTTTTCACGCACCTTGCGCACCCACAGCAAAGTGGACAGGGGCAAGGTGGCCATCAGCAAAAAGGCCAGGCGAAAACCGGTTTCACTGGCCCGCTCGGGGCCCGCAAAATCGATCATCAGCCCGGCCAGCACCGGCCCCAGAAAGTTGGACACCGCCGGGCCAATCGACAACCAGCTGAACGCGATTTTGAGTTCTTCAGGCCCCGTAGCCAGTCGCCCCACATGACGCTGCAAGGCAATCACCGCGATGCCCGTGGCCCCGCCCGTGGTCAGCGCACTGAAGCACAACACCGGAAAAACCGGCCAAATGGCCGCCGCCAAGGCCCCCGTGCAGGCCATGCTCACGCTGATGAGCAACGGCGCTTTCAGGCCCTTGCGGTCGGCATAGCGCCCGGCGGGCAGCGCCAAAAAAACCTGCGTCAGCGCAAACAAGGCCAGCAAAGCCCCCACCGCCAGGGCGCTGTAACCCTGCTTGAGCGCCAGCAAGGGCGTGGCCATGCGCATGCCGGCCATGGTGGCGTGCAAAAAGATTTGCCCCGAAATCAGCCGCGCGAGTTCACGTTTCATCCGGTCTGCACTGCGACGTGTGGAGTTCAGGCATCGCTGCCCACATCGGCAGCCCCGGGCAGCCGGGCTTGCGCTTCGGCTTCGGGCAAGGCATCGACCTGGCGCAGCGCCCGATTCATCACATTGCTGCGGGTCTGGGCCTGGTCCAGGGTGTTGAGCACCGTCTGGGTTTGAGAGCGGACTTTGGCCAGCACATCGCCAAACTTGCCAAACTCGGTCTTGACCGCGCCCAGCACTTGCCAGACTTCGCTGGAACGCTTTTCGAGGGCCAGGGTACGAAAACCCATTTGCAGGGCGTTGAGCATGGCCATCAAATTGGTGGGCCCGGCCAGCGTGACGCGGTGGTCACGCTGCAAAGTCTCCATCAGGCCGGGGCGGCGCAGCACCTCGGCATACAAACCCTCGGTGGGCAAGAACATCACCGCAAAGTCGGTGGTGTGCGGCGGCTCCAGGTATTTCTCGGCGATCGATTTGGCTTCGAGGCGGATGCGCGCCTCCAGCGCCTTGGCGCACAACTCGGCCTGCACCGGGTCAGCACGGCCCTGGGCTTCAAGCAGACGCTCATAGTCTTCGTTGGGAAACTTGGCATCAATCGGCAGCCAGACCGGCTGGCCATCGTCGCTGCGGCCCGGCAGGCGAATGGCAAAGTCCACCCGGTTTTTGTCGCCGGGGCGCGTGGCCACCTGCACCGCGTATTGCTCGGGCGTGAGCACCTGTTCGAGCAAGGCCCCCAGCTGCGCCTCGCCAAACATGCCCCGGGTTTTGACGTTGGTCAGCAGGTGCTTGAGGTCGCCCACGCCCTGGGCCAGGTGGTGCATCTCACCCAGGCCTTTGTGCACTTGCTCCAGCCGGTCGGCCACATGCTTGAAGCTCTCAGTCAACCGCACCTGCAAGGTGGCCTGGAGTTTTTCGTCCACCGTCTGGCGCATTTCTTCGAGCTTGGCGGTGTTGCTTTGCTGCAGTTGGGCCAGCTGGGTTTCCATGGTGCCGCGCATCTCGGTCAGGCGGCGGGCGTTGGCCTCGGTCAGGCCCTGCACTTGCTGGGCCAGGCTGTCGGTCAGGCTTTTTTGCAACAAGGCCAGTTGCTGGGCCAGTGCATCGATTTGCTGGTTTTGGGTACGGGTGGCCTCGGCGCTTTGCTGCAACAAGGTCTGCTGGAACAGCGTCAGGGTTTGCATGGCCTCTTGCCGACCCTGCACGCCCGATTGGCTGATTTCGGTGCGCAACTCCCTCTCGAGCCGTTCGGTGCCCGCCTGCAGCGACTCAAACTGCTGCTGTAGCCAGGCGGTTTGTGCCGCCTGTTTTTCAGCCTGTTGCGCGGCGGCTTCCTCAGCGCTTTCACCCTTGACCGCACCCGATTTGAGCAGCAACACCACCAACAAGACCAGATTCAGGCCCGCCAGGGCCAGCATCACCATCTCGTTCATGCAGCGCGTCCGTTCACGGTGTTGAGCGGGGTGACGGCTTGCCCTTGGCTGAAATAAGCGACCAGGTTGTCCGCCGCCAGCTGCGCCATGGCGCGGCGGGTTTTGACGGTGGCGCTGGCAATGTGCGGCGTGAGCACCACATTGGGCACGGTGAGCAAATCGGGGTGAACTTTGGGTTCGCCCTCGAACACATCCAGCCCGGCCGCGGCAATGCGCTGGTCGCGCAAGGCCGCAGCCAGCGCAGCGTCGTCCACAATGCCGCCGCGGGCGATGTTGACCAGTGTGGCGGTGGGCTTCATCAAAGCCAGCTCGGCTGCGCCAATGGTGTGGTGCGACTCGGCGCTGTAGGGCACGACCAGCATGACATGGTCTACCGTGCGCAGCAGCTCGTCTTTGGACACATAGCGGGCCTTGCAGTCGGCCTCCAGCTCGGCGCTCAGGCGGCTGCGGTTGTGATAGACCACCTGCATGCCAAAACCGTGCGCCGCACGGCGAGCAATGCCCTGCCCGATGCGGCCCATGCCAATGATGCCCAGCGTGGAGCCATGCACCTCGGCCCCGGCAAACATGTCATAGCGCCAGTTCTGCCACAACCCGGCGCGCAAATAATGCTCGCTTTCGGCCATGCGACGGGCCGCGGCCATCAACAAGGCAAAGCCAAAGTCGGCGGTGGTTTCGGTCAGCACATCGGGGGTGTTGGTGGCCAGCACACCTGCGGCGGTCATGGCGGGCACATCAAAGTTGTTGTACCCCACCGCCATGTTGGCCACGATGCGCAGCTGCGGGTTGGCGGCCAGCACCTCGGCGTCCACCGGGTTGGCCCCCACCGTCAGCGCGCCCACATGACCGGCCAGACGCTGGGTCCATTCGGCTTTGGTCCAGCTTGTGCCGTTTTGGTTGTCGGTCACCTCGAAGTGTTCGCGCAAGGCAGCCAGCACGTCGTCAAAAATCGGGCAGGCGACAAGGATCTTGGGTTTGTTCATGGAGGGACTGGACAAGGCCAGCTCAGTGGGTGAGTTGAAATTCAAGGATGTACGCGGCCGCACCGGCCAGGTAGCCAAGCAAAGCCCAACCACTGATTTTTTTGACGTACCAGACGAAATCGATCTTTTCAAGCCCCATGGCCGCAACACCGGCAGCAGAGCCAATGATCAAGATGGAGCCGCCAGTGCCTGCACAGTAAGCCAGAAACTCCCACAAAAAACTGTCTGTGGGATATTGAGCCAGGCTGTACATGCCCATGGCGGCGGCCACCAGAGGCACGTTGTCCACCACAGCACTGACCAGCCCGATGATCATGACGATCACATCCTGGCGGCCGACCACCTGATCAAACCACTGCGCCAAAGATGACAGGATGTGTGTGTGCTCCAGTGTGGCCACTGACAACAAGATGCCCACAAAAAACAGCACCGCGCTCATGTCAATGCGGGTCAGCGCACTCACCAAAGTCAGGTGGGCTTTGGCTTGGTCGGGCTTGTCTTTGTGGACCAGATCGCCCACCAACCACAACAGCCCCAACCCCAGCAAAATGCCCATGAAAGGCGGCAAATGCGTGACCGCCTTGAAGACCGGCACCGCCACCAGGATGCCCAGCCCCAAAAAGAACATGAGGTTGCGCTCAAAGGCGGGGGTATCACTCAAATCCGTGCGCTCGATGGGCGGCGGCGCCTGCACCGCCCGCCCGCGAACCCCATGCGCCATGGCCGCCAATGGCACCAACAGACTGACCATGGAGGCGACAAAAACCCCTTTCATGATTTCCAGCGCTGTGATTTGCCCTCCAATCCACAGCATGGTGGTGGTCACATCCCCGATCGGTGACCAAGCCCCGCCCGCGTTGGACGCGATGACGATGGCCCCGGCAAACAACAAGCGGTCCTCCCGCTGATCCAGCAGTTTTTTCATGAGCGACACCATCACGATCGCCGTCGTCAGGTTGTCGAGCACGGAGCTGAGAAAAAACGTCACAAAGCCCACCAGCCACATCAGGCCCGAGAGTGAACGGGTCCTGATGCGTGAAGTCAGAATTTCAAAACCGTTGTGGGCATCCACCACTTCCACAATGGCCATGGCGCCCATCAGGAAAAACACGATCTGTGCGGTGGACATCAGGGACTCACCCAGCTGATGGCTCAAGGCCGCGCTGTCTGACAAGCCCAGTGCATACACAGTCCACAACACCCCCGCTGCCAACAAGGCGGTGGCTGTCTTGTTGACCCCCAGCGGGTGCTCCAGGGCGATGGCGGCATAAGCCAGCACAAAAACAACAACAAGGACGGTCAACATGTCAGGCGGCTTTCTGTGAAATAGGCACAGCAGGGGTGTCAATTTCAAACACCTGCTTGAGGTAAGCCAGGTATTTTTCATCGTCACACATGCCCTTGCCCGGGGTGTCCGACAACTTGGCGACAGGCTGGCCGTTGCAGCGGGTCATCTTGATGACGATCTGCAGCGGCTCATAGCCCAGGTCGTTCGTCAGGTTGGTGCCCACGCCAAAGGCCAGCTGGCAGCGCCCCCGGAACTGCTGGTACAGCTCAATCGTGCGCGGAATCGTCAGGCTGTCGCTGAAGATCAGGGTCTTGGTCTTGGGGTCCACCCGGTTGTGCTGGTAGTGGGCAATCATGCGTTCTCCCCAGCTGAACGGGTCGCCACTGTCGTGCCGTGCGCCGTCAAACAGCTTGCAGAAATACAGGTCAAAGTCGCGCAAAAAGGCGTTGAAGCCATACACATCGCTGAGCGCAATGCCCAGATCACCCCGGTATTCCTTGGCCCACGACTCAAAAGCAAACACCTGGCTGTCGCGCAGACGCGGACCCAGCGCTTGCGCGGCCTGCAAATATTCGTGTGCCATGGTGCCCAGTGGGGTCAGGCCCAGCAAATAGGCGTAATACACGTTGCTGGTGCCGGCAAACTGCCCTTCGGGGCCGGTGCCCAGACGGGCCGACAGCACGCGCAACACCTCTTCGTGCCAGGCCCGCGAAAAGCGGCGACGCGTGCCGTAATCGGCGATCTTGAGGGTTTCCAGTCCGGGGGACTGCAACTGCGCGATCTTGTCGTCGATGCGGTGACGTCCCTGAATCAGGTCAGGCACCTTTTGGGTATTGCGGAAATACACCTCATTGACGATGGCCAGCACCGGGATCTCGAACGGGATCGTGTGCAGCCACGGCCCCTGGATGGTGATGTCAATTTCGCCCGTGGGCAGCGCCGTGACCTGGATGTATTTTTCATTGAGCTTGAACAAGCCCAAAAAGTCCACAAAGTCACTTTTGATGAAACGCAACGAACGCAGGTATTGCAGCTCCGACTCTTTGAAAGTCAGGCTGCACAGCGAGCGGATCTCCTGGCGGATCTCGTTGACGAACGGGGCCAGCGCCACGCCAGGGTTGCGGCACTTGAACTTGTATTCGACCTGCGCACCGGGAAACTGGTGCAGCACGACCTGCATCATGGTGAATTTGTAGAGGTCGGTGTCGAGCAGACTGGTGATGATCATGGCGTGTTCATGTGCCCCAAACAACCTGGGCCACCCAAAAGACAATGGACTTGATGTTAACCAGAACTCAGCGTGCAGACCGGCCCACTAAAATAATGCTTGGGTGTGACATTTCAGTGGATGTCACAGGTTTTTGCGCAGGTCGGGCCGCCTCGCTCACCGGAGTTTTGCATGTTGCCTCACCCTGAAGTGGCCCTGCCCTGGCTGGCGGCCCTGTTTTTTGCCTTCGCCCTCGTCCATTCCTTTTCCACCCGTTTTTTTGAAAAACTGGCCCACACACAGCCACGCCACGCGGGGCTGTGGCACCTGCTGGGTGAAGTCGAGGTGGTTTTCGGCCTATGGGCCACTTTGCTGATGCTGGTGTCGTTCGCCTTGTTGGGGCAGGACCGCACACTCGCCTACCTCGAATCGCGCAATTTCACGGAGCCTTTGTTCGTCTTCGCGATCATGGTCATCGCGGGCACGCAACCGATTTTGGTCACAGCACGGGCTTTGGTTCTGCGGCTGACGGCTTGTTGGCCCGGGGCATCTTTGGCCACCATGGTGTTTGTGGTGCTCAGCCTGGTGCCCTTGCTCGGCTCCTTCATCACCGAGCCAGCCGCCATGACCTTGGCCGCCTTGCTGCTGCGCGACGCCTTGTTTGCACAGCCTTGTGCGCCCCGCGTCAAATATGCCGTGCTGGGTGTGTTGTTCGTCAACATCTCGATTGGCGGCACCCTGACACCGTTCGCAGCGCCGCCGGTATTGATGGTCGCCGGTGTCTGGCAATGGGATTTCGCCTTCATGCTCAGCACCTTTGGTTGGAAAGCCGCCATCGCCGTACTGGTCAATGCAGCGGGAGTGACCTGGTGGTTGCGCGCTGACCTGAACAAGCTGCCCAAAGCCGTGCACAGTCACGCCACACGCATGCCACGGACCATCGTGCTGGTGCACCTGCTGTTTTTGGTGGGTGTGGTCTATTTTGCACACCATCCGGTGGTCTTTCTTGGGCTGAGCTTGCTGTTTCTGGGCTTTGCCACAGCCTACCGGCAGCACCAAACGCCACTGATCTTGCGTGAAGCCTTGCTGGTGGCATTCTTTTTGGCCGGGCTGGTGGTGCTGGGCGGTTTGCAGCAGTGGTGGCTGGAACCCCTGTTGCTGGCCATGTCGCCCGACAGCGTGTTTGTCGGTGCCGTGCTGCTCACCGCCATCACCGACAACGCGGCTCTGACCTATCTGGGCTCACTGGTGCCGGGGCTGAGCGACGCTTTCAAGGTGGCGCTGGTGGCCGGTGCGGTCTCGGGAGGCGGCTTGACCCTGATTGCGAACGCCCCCAACCCGGCCGCTGCGGCTTTACTCAAAATGCACTTTCCCGACCAGACCATTGCCCCTGGCCCACTCTTGCTGGCCGCTTTGCTGCCGACGCTGGTGGCGATGGTCGCCTTTCAGTTGCTTTGAGCCAGGCGCCCGCTGGTCAGCACCAGCAACCGGTCGGCGTGCGCGGCCAGAATGTTGTTTTGCTCGGCCACCAGAAGGGTCAGGCCCTCGCGGCGCAGTTGTAACAAGGCTTCGCGCAGGGCCTGCACCAGCACCGGGGCGATGCCCTCGCAGGGCTCGTCGAGCAACAGCAGACGCGGTTGGGTCATCAGGGTCCGGGCGATCGCCAGCATTTGCTGTTCGCCACCACTCATGTGGCTGGCGGGGCGGGCCAGCATTTGCGCCAGCACCGGAAACAGCGCCAGCACACGGTCCAGTTGCTGCACCATGGCCGCTTTGGACGCACCGCGCGCCGCGATCCACAGGTTTTCGCGCACGGTGAGCGCGGTGAACAAGCGCCGGTCTTCGGCCACAAAGCCCAGCCCGGCCTGCGCCCGGCGATGGGCGGGCCAGCCGTCCAGGGACTGCCCAGCCCAACTGATCTGGCCCTGCGTGCGGGGGCCGATGCCGATCAGCGCTTGCAACAAGGTGGATTTGCCCGCGCCGTTGAGGCCCTGCAAGACCACCAGCTCGCCCAAGCGCACCGTGAGCGACACATCGAACAGGGCCTGCGCGGGGCCATACCAGGCGCTCAGGTGCTGCACCTGCAAGCTGACTTCAGGCATGAGGAGCTCCTGCGATTGAAAAGTCTGCGCCCAGGTAGCGCTCACGCACCTGCGGGTCTTGCGCCACGGCCTCGGGTGTGCCGTCGGCCACCAGGCGGCCCTGCATCAGCACCAGCACGCGGTCGGCCACACCAAAGACCGCGTCCATGTTGTGTTCGGTATAGAGCACCGTGACGCCCAGCGACGCCACCTGTCGCACCAGCGCCATCATGGCGCTGCGCTCGGGCAGGGCCAGCCCGGCAGCAGGCTCGTCCAGCAGCAGCAAGGCCTGAGGGCGTTGGGTGTCGGTGTCACGGCCCGCTTCGGGCAAACCGGCCAGCGCCATGGCCAGCTCCAGCCGCTTTTTGGCCCCATACGGCAAATCGGCCACAGTCTGGTCGGCCAGTGGCGTCAAACCCGCTTGTTCAAGCAATTGCTCGGCCTGCGTGCGCTGGCGCGTGTCCAGACGGCCCCACCACGACAAGCCTGGTGATCCGCGCAGCACCAGCTGAATGTTTTGAAGCACCGTGAGCGCCTCAAAGGTTTGCGCCACCTGAAAGGTGCGCGCCACGCCCAGTCGCTGACGTTCGACGGGTGTTTTGCCCAGCAAGGGCTGGCTTTGCCAAAGCACCTGACCTGCCACCGGGTTTTGTTGCCCGGCCAGACAGGCAAAACAGGTGGATTTGCCCGCACCATTCGGCCCGATCAGCGCCACGCACTGGCCCGGTGGTATCGCAAAATTCAGGTCAACGAGCGCCTGAACACCCCCAAACTGCTGGTACAGACCACGCACTTGCAAACCGGCGGCGGGCTTCATGCCTGTCCTTTCACGGGTGGGGTGGCCGCACGGGCCAACGCCTGCTGAAGTGCGCCCATCACGCCGCTGGGCGCGAGCACCATCACGGCCATGATGACCAAACCCAGCAAGCCACGCCAATAGTCAAAGCCCTGCCCCAACTCGGCCCCGCCCCAGACCAGAATCATGCTGCCCACGGCTGCGCCCCAAAGCTGATGCACCCCACCCAACAAGATCACCAGCAAGGCATCCACCGAGGTGGCCACTGAAGCAACCGACGGAAACACCGAGCCTTTGAAGGCGGCCCACAAGCCCCCGGCCAAACCGGCCAAAGCCGCGCTCATCACGAACACCTGGTAGCGCAACGCCTGCACCGGCAAACCGCTGGCCGCGGCGCGCAAAGGGGCATCGCGCAAAGCCTGCAAGGCCGCACCGCGCCCCGAGCGGGCCACCCGCGCCATGGCCCAAAGCGCCAGCCCCATCAAAGCGCACAAGGCAGCGTCAGCCAGCGGGCGATCTTCGGGTGCAATCAGGCGAAGCCCAATCAGCCCGTTGTCGCCCCCGGTCAGGCCCACCCATTGCGTGGCCCCGGCCCAGACCATTTGCGCCAGCGCCAGCGACAGCATGGCCAAGTACACCCCGCTGCTGCGCACCACCAAAGCGCCAAACACCAGCGCCACGGCCAGCGCCAGCGCCATGCCCGCTGCCAAAGCGGTCAACAGCCCCGCCCCGCCATGCAGGTGCACCAGCGCCGCGCCATACGCGCCCAGCGCAAAAAACGCGGCATGGCCAAAGCTGACCAACCCGCCTAAAGCCATCATCCACTGCAGGCTCAGGCCAAACAGCATCATCACCATCACGTCTTCGGCCAGGCTGCGGCCATAGTCGCCCTGGCCCCAGGCCAACAGCGTCAGGCCCACAAACGAGGCCACCATCGCCGACTGCCCTGCCCGGCCCGCAGGCCACAGCGCAAACACCGGCACGCTTTCACGCTGCTCAGCCTGCACCGCCGACCCGGCCAAGCCCTGCGGCCGCCAGACCAGCACCACCGCCATGGTCAAAAACACCAGCACCAAAGTCGCTTGCGGGAAAAAGCTCACGCCCAAAGCGTGGATCACCCCGATCAGCACCGCTGCGGCAAAGGCCCCGCCCACGCTGCCCAGCCCACCGGTCACCACCACCACAAAGGTCTCGACCACCACATTCACGTCCATCTGCAAATTGGCCGGTTCACGCGGCAATTGCAAAGCCCCGGCCAGCCCGGCCAGGCCGCAGCCCAGCATGACCACGCCCAGCATGAGCGGCGCAGGGTTCACGCCCAGCGCATCGAGCATGTCGCGGTCTTGCGTGGCCGCCTTGACGCGCTGGCCCCACAGGGTGCGCGTGAGCAACAGGTGCAGGCCCAGCCAGACCAGCGGCCCCAGCACCAGCGTGAACAATTGCCAGGTCGGGAAAAACGATTCGCCCAACTCGATGGCCCCTTTGAGCCCCGGAAAGCGCGGGGCAAAGACTTCGTCAGGCCCAAAAAACCAGCGCATGGCATCGTGCAGCGCCAGCGTGAGGCCAAAAGTGGCCACCAGTTGGTAAAGCTGAGGGGAGTGGCGCATGCGGCGCAGCAGCAAAACCTCGGCCAAAGCCCCCAGCGCTGCGGCCACCCCGGCCCCCAGCGCCATGGCTGCGGCGTAGCCCCAGGCCGACTCGCCCCAGGCGGGCCACCAGCGGGTGACGGCATGCGCCGACCACAGCGCACCCAGCATGAAGAAACTGCCATGCGCGAAATTGACGATCCGGGTGACGCCAAAAATCAGCGTGAGCCCGGAGGCCATCAAAAACAAGGTGGTGGCGTGGCTCAGCCCATTGAGCAGTTGCAGCGCAAACGCGTCAAAACCCAAACCAGCCCCCTTCGTCTGCCGCCAACCGCGTCATTCCACCCAGTGGGTGAAGGTCTTGGCATCCACACGCGTGGTCTGGAAGGTGTTGACCAGGGCCGATTCGTCGGCATAGCCCAGCGCCATGCCGCAGACCACCATTTCGTTGTCACCCGCGCCCACATGGGGCAAGATGATTTTGGAGAAGTTGTTCCAGGCTGCTTGCGGGCAGGTGTGCAGGCCCCGCGAGCGGGCGGCCACCATGATGGTTTGCAAGAACATGCCGTAGTCCAGCAAGCTACCCCGGCCCATGACTTTGTCGATGGTGAAGATCAGGCCCACGGGCGCGTCGAAAAAGCGGAAGTTCTTTTGGTGCTGCTCGTGCATGCGGTCTTTGTCGCCCTTGCCGATGCCCAGCACGCCGTACAGGCCAAAGCCGCACTCGCGGCGGCGGTCAATGAAGGGGCTGACCCATTTGGTGGGGTAGTAGTCGTATTCCTCGGCGTAGTCGGCAGCCAGGGCCGGGTTGGCCGTCATGGCGTCGTGCGCGGCGCAGGTTTTGGCCACCAGCTCGTCGCGCTTGGCACCTTGCAGCACATAGACCTTCCAGGGCTGGGTGTTGGTGCCGCTGGGCGCGCGGGCGGCGATCTCCAGCACCTCTTGCAGCACGGCGCGGTCTACCGCCTTGGGCAGGTAGGCGCGGGCCGAAAAACGGCTCAGGATGGCCGCGTCCACGCTGGCGGGGTCGTTCACGCGTGTGCTGACTTGGGGGCCGATGGGGGAAATGCTCATGTCAAGGTCTCCAGAAATGTTTTGAGTGCCGCAGGCAGGGGCACGGGTCGGCGGGTCTCGCGGTCCACGTACACATGCACAAAATGGCCCCGCGCGGCGGTCATCTCCTGCCCTTGTGCGAACAGGCCCACCTCGTAGCGCACGCTCGATGTGCCCAGTTTGGCCACCCGGATGCCCGCTTCGATGGTTTGGGGGAACGCCAAGGGGGCGAAATAAAAGCACTGGGTCTCAACCACCAAACCAATGGTTGAACCAGCATGGATGTCGAGCACGCCCTGTTCGATCAGGGTGGCATTCACGGCGGTGTCGAACCAGCTGTAATACACCACGTTGTTCACATGGCCGTAAACGTCGTTGTCCATCCAGCGGGTGCTGATGGCGCGAAACGCTTTGTAGCTGCTGCGGGCGTCGGCTTGGGGTTTGGCGGGCGTGTTCATCGCCTGAGATTGTGCCAGCGTTGCCAGTAGCCCAAAGCCACTTGCCAGGTCTGCATTTGCACCTGCACCGTGGTCTCGATTTCGTGCCCGTAGCCGCCGCCCATGCACAGCACCATCGGCAGGCGGCGCTGCCAGGCCCAGTCCATCACCACCCGGTCGCGCGCCTGCATGCCGTCAAAACTCAACTTCAACCGCCCCAGCCGGTCGCCTTCGTGCGGGTCGGCCCCAGCCAGATAAATCACCAGCTGCGGGTCAAAGCGGTCTTGCAGGGTTTGCAAGGCCAGGTGCAACGCGTCCAGATACGGCCCATCGGTACAGCCGTCAGGCAGGCCCACGTCCAAGTCACTGATCTCCTTGCGGAAGGGAAAGTTTTTCTCGCCATGCAGTGACAAGGTGAACACGCTGGGGTCATCCGCAAAGATCTGCGCCGTGCCGTTGCCCTGGTGCACGTCCAGATCGATCACCGCAACCTTCATCTTTTGCCGGTGGTGTCGCCAGGCTTCGGCCTGCATCAGCCGGGCGGTGACCGCAATGTCGTTGAACACACAAAACCCGCCGCCTTGGTCGGCATACGCATGGTGGGTGCCACCCGCCAGATTGCCTGCCACGCCCTGCGTCAGCGCATCGCGGGCCGCCGCCACACTGGCCCCGACCGAGCGCCTGGCCCGCTCGGCCATGGCCGGGCTCCAAGGAAAACCGATTTCTCGCTGCACCGCCGCAGCAAGCGTGCCATTCGCCACCCCCTGGATATACGCCGGTGTGTGCACAAGCGCCAGCTCGCCATCGCTGGCAGCAGGCGCTTCGCGCATCGTGATGCCAGGCAGCTCCTGGGTCAGCCGGTCCCGCAGGCGGCTGTACTTGTGCATCGGAAAACGGTGGCCCTCGGGCAAGGGCAAGACAAAGTGGTCGGCGTAATAAGCGTGCATGGGGGCCATCGGGTCAGGGGCTTGATTCTAGAAAACGCTCTCTAAATTGGTGCATGAACGGGTCAAGACCCTTGCAATACCCCGTGAAAACCCTAAAATTCAACCCATGCTGCACTGCAACAAAGTTGTACGGCCCAGGCCAGTTTCGGCGCAGTCTCTTGAAACTTTTTAAACCCTGATCTGGAGATTCTCATGATGACCGCTGAACAAATCGTCGCCTCGCACAAAGCCAACGTGGAAACCCTGTTTGGCCTGACCGCCAAAGCCTTCGAAGGCGTGGAAAAACTGGTCGAATTGAACCTGACTGCCGCCAAAGCCGCTTTGGACGAGTCCGCCAGCAACACCCAAGCTGCCCTGAGCGTGAAAGACGCCCAAGAGCTGCTGGCCATGCAAGCCAACCTGTTCCAGCCATTGGCCGAAAAAACCGCCGCTTACAGCCGTCACCTGTACGACATCGCTTCGGGCACTTCCGGCGAATTCACCAAGGCTTTTGAAGCCCAAGCCGCCGCTGCTCAAAAGCAGTTCGCCAACCTGGTGGACAGCGCTGCCCAAAACGCGCCTGCCGGTTCCGAGCAAGCCGTGGCCATGATGAAGGGTGCCGTCACTGCTGCCAACAGCGCTTTCGAATCGGTGCAAAAAGCCGTCAAGCAAGCCACCGACCTGGCTGAATCGAATCTGGCTGCCGTGTCGGCTGCCGCCCCCAAAGCTGGCAAGAAGAAGTGATTTTTCACCGTCGGCAGGCTTTGCAAGGGCCTGCCGGTGGATTTGCAAGTTGTCTCCTCGGATCCTTTTGAATTTCATCTGGGAAACAGGGATCCCTTCAAGGGCTGATCGCAAGATCGGCCCTTTTTTTATGCCTTCATCACTGTCGGCAAACACGGGTCAGCGGCCGCTCTCCCACGCGGCCAGACGCTCTTTCAGGCGCGGCAATTGCGCCAGCATGGCGGCGCGGCCTGCATCAATGGACTTGCGGCGGGCGCCAAAGTCGGCGCTTTTGACACCCGTGAGCGCCGGGCGCACCACAAAATCGGCGTCTTTGAGGGCCAGGGTGTTGATGCTTTTGCCCATGATGGTGAAGGTTTGCATCAGGATCTGAAAGGTGTCACCGGCCGGGTTGCCTTCGGGGTCGCTCGAAATGTCCACCGCAATCACAAAGTTGGCCCCCATGTCACGGGCCTGTCGCACAGGCACGGGCGACACCAGTCCGCCGTCCACATACTCATGCTCACCAATGCGCACCGGCTGAAACACCGCAGGCACAGCGCTGGACGCCCGCACCGCAGAACCCGTGTTGCCGCGCCTGAAGGTGATCGGCTCACCGGTGCGCAGGTCCGTGGCCACAATACCCAACGGGATCTTCATCTGTTCGAGCGTCTTGCCCCCAACCTGAGTGTTCACGTATTTGGCCAGGGCTTCGCCCCGCAATGCGCCCCGATTCAGGATTGGAATCATCCAATCTGTGATTTCTGCTTCCTGCATGGACTCGGCCAGTCGGGTCAACTCACCACTGGATTTGCCACTGGCATACAAAGCGGCCACCAGACTGCCAGCCGATGTGCCCGTCACCAGGCTCGGCTGCAAACCTGCCTCCTCCAGCACCTGGATCACCCCCACATGGGCAAAACCCCGAGCCGCCCCCCCGCCCAGCGCCAAGCCAAGACGCACAGGGCGTTTTTCTGCGGATGGTGGACTTGCCACAGGGCTTTCGGGCGCTGGCCCCACACTGGAACAAGCGGCCAGCACCAACAACACCCCGACCGACAGCACCGCCCTGAAGCCCTGAAACCCCATTTTTTCCATTTTTTGCATGTTCAAAACCCACTCTATTGATAATGATTCTCATTTGATCTAAAATTCAGTCAACGAATTCCACTTTCAGACATCCACCATGACTGTTTTCAAAACCGCATTGATTCTGGCCTGTCTCAGCGCATCCTGCGCCGCCATGGCCGACGACAAAGTCCTCAACATCTACTCGGCCCGCCACTACCCGACCGATGAAGCCCTGTATGGCGACTTCACCAAAGCCACCGGCATCAAGATCAACCGCGTCGATGCCGACGATGCCGGTATTCTCGCCCGGCTCAAGGCCGAAGGCTCGGCCTCGCCTGCAGACGTGATTTTGCTGGTGGACGCCGCCCGCCTTTGGCGCGCCGAAGTCGATGGCCTTTTCTTACCCGTCAAATCCAAACTGCTGGAAGATGCCATCCCTGCCAACCTGCGCGCCAAAACCGCAGACAACGGGGGCACTGCCTGGTTTGGCTTGTCCACCCGTGCCCGCGTGGTGGTCTATGACAAGCTCAAATACAAAAAGGCCGACTTGGACAGCTACGAAAAGCTGGCCGACCCGAAGTTCAAGGGCCAGCTGTGCATCCGCTCGGGCTCGCACCCCTACAACCTGAGCCTGTTTGGCGCAATGACCGAACACCTTGGCGCAGAAAAAACCGAAGCCTGGCTCAAAGGCCTGGTGGACAACATGGCCCGCAGCCCCAAGGGCGGTGACACCGACCAGATCAAGGGCGTGGCCGCTGGTGAATGCGGCATGGCCGTGACCAACACCTATTACCTGGCGCGCATGATGCGCTCGGCCAATCCGGCCGACAAAGCCGTGACCGAGAAAATCGGTGTGGTCTTCCCCAACCAAAGCAGCTGGGGCACCCATGTCAACGTGGCGGGCGGCGCTGTGGCCCGCTACGCCAAAAATGGCGACAACGCCATTAAATTCCTCGAATACCTGGCCAGCCCCAGCGCACAAAACCACTTTGCCAACGGCAACAACGAATGGCCCGTGGCCAAGGGCGTGAGCTTGACAACCCAGCACTCAAAGCCATGACTGGTGGCAGCTTCAAAAGCGAGCTGATCCCGATCAGCGCCGTGGGCATGAACCAGATCAAAGTGCAACAAATGCTCGACCGCGTGGGCTTCAAGTGACACAGACTGAACGGTGCTGCCTAAGGTAGGTTGGCACCTTCAGGTCCAACACGGACCACTGCCAAGCAGCAAACCTGAGCTGCAAAGCGCAAACAGATAGACAGCCAGCCATTCACACCGGGTATCGCACCGGACGGTGATAGCCAGCCATTGAACTTCTCGGCAAACCTGTTTTGCCATTTCCCTTTACTCAATGACTCGCATCGCCATGACTCAAAGACACGATCACGTCCAAAACTCCTTGCCACCGGCCAAAATGCTGCCCCTGGCAGCCATGATGCTGGCCGGCTCCATCGGTGCCGCCACGCCCGCGCTGGCGCAAGACGCGGCTGCAGAAAAAACCCTCAAGACCGTGACGGTCAAGGACAAAGCCGAGGCTGACATCGCCGAAGGCAAGAACAGCGTGCGCGCCACCGAGACCCGCATCGGCAAAGGCAAACAGCAGCTGCGCGACATTCCACAGTCCGTCACCGTGGTGACCGAAAAGCTGATGGATGACCGCAACCTCGACACCATGAAGGAAGCGCTCAAGAACACGGCTGGCATCAGCTTCCTGGCCGCTGAAGGTGGCGAGGAAGACATCCGCCTGCGCGGTTTCTCACTGCAAGCCACGGGCGATGTGTTTGTCGATGGCGTGCGCGATCCGGCGTTTTATGAGCGCGACACCTTCAACCTGGACCGCATGGAGGTGCTGCGCGGCTCAGCGTCGATGCTGTTTGGTCGCGGCTCCACCGGCGGCGCGGTGAACCAGGTCAGCAAGACACCCCGCCTGATGGACGAAAACCAGGTCGACCTGACCTTGGGGTCGCACAACCATGTGCGCCTGGTCGGCGACTTCAACAAGCAGACGGTCGAAAACGCTGCCCTGCGCCTGAACGTCATGAAAACCAAAGCCGACAACAACGGCTCGGGCAGTTCCTTGGACAAAAACGGTGTGGCCGGCGCCTACCGCTGGGGCATTGGCGAGAAAGACGAGTTTCAGGTCGGGCTCTACCACCTGAACAACAACAACGGCATGAACTACGGCATGCCGTGGATCAGACCCATCACGACTTCCCCGGTGGCCGACACCACCGTCTTGCCTCTGGACCCGACGGCCTATTACGGCATGGCCAGCGACCGCAACCATGGCAGCGCCACGCACTTCACAGCCAGCCATACCCACCGCTTTGACGCGGACAGAGAACTCAAATCGCAAATCCGCAAGGGTCATTACGAACGTGATCAGCGGGCGGGCACCGTGCGTTTTGCGGGTGCAAGCTCCCAACCGGGTGGTCAAGGGATTTCTTTGGCGACATTTGGTCCCGGCACGATCATCAACCGTGGCACCAACCTGAAAATTCAGGACATGGACACCTTGCATGTCCAAAGCGACTTCAGCAAGAAGTTCCAGGCCCTGGGTCTGAAGCATGAATTGCTCGCTGGCGTGGACCTGGCGACCGAAGACAAGACCGTCTATGCCGCACGCACCGCAGGCGCTCAAGGCGGTGTCACCCTGACCAAACCCACCACCACCTTCGGCACCCCCAACGATGGCGCTTGGGTGGATGAAGACACCCGCGTGCTGCGTGTCAACAACCAATACAAATCCACCGCTTGGGGCGCATACGCGCAGGATTTGGTGCAAATCGCCCCCATGTGGAAAGTCCTCGGTGGATTGCGCTATGACAGCCTGGAGGGCAACTACGATCAATTTGCCAACCCGACCAATGCCACTGAAAACGGCACCCAAACCAGTTACCGCATGAAAGTCGGTGAGTGGAGCAAGCGTGCGGGCGTGCTGTTCCAGCCCAACGAATTGCAGTCTTTCCATTTTTCCTACGGCACCTCGTTCAACACATCGGGTGACACCTATTCGCTCAGCGCGGCCAACGCCGATACCCCCCCTGAGCAATCGGTCAACATGGAGTTGGGTGCCAAGATCGACAGCGCCAACAAGCGCTTCACCACCCGTTTGGCCCTGTTCCATGCCATCAAGAAAAACGAACGCAACACCGATCCCCTGTTGGCCGTCAACGTGCTCACCGGTGAGCGTTATGTGCGTGGCTTCGAAATCGATGTATCCGGTCGCCTGACACCCCAATGGGAAGTCTTCGGCTCCTTCGCCTGGATGCCGGATGCCAAGGTCACCAAGGCAGCCCCTTGCCCCGCCACAGGACAGTGCTCTCAAGCGACTGCAGGTGAGCGCGTGGGTGACCGCCCTGCCCTCATCCCTCAGTACAGCGGCACCCTCTGGAACACTTACCAGATCAACAGCCAATGGCGCGTGGGCGGTGGCCTGACCTTCCGTGGCAAGCAAAAGCCGACCCGTTCCGAGTTCGATGTCCAGCCTTTTGTGGTGGGCGATTTGATGGCCGAATACATGCACAGCGATGCATTGAGCTTCAAACTCAATGTCAGCAACGTGACCAACAAGTTGTATGCAGACCAGCTGTACCCCGGTCACTACATCCCCGGTGCCGGGCGCCTGACTCAGCTGACCGCTTCCTACAAGTTCTAAAGGTCAACCATGATCCGCTTCCTGCCCGAACTGCTCAGCCCGGACACCGTGCGCCAAGCCCGCGAATTGCTGCTGGCCCTGCCCGAGTCCGACTGGGCCGACGGGCGGGACAGCGCGGGCGCACAGGCCCGCACGGTCAAGGACAACTTGCAATTGCCACACGAGCACCCGGTGGCGGCGCAAATCCGTCACTGGGTGTTTGCCGGGCTGGACCAGTCCGGCATGTTTTTCTCGGCTGCCTTGCCCCTCAAGGTATTCACGCCGCGCATCAACCGTTACACGCCCGAATTTCCGCACTACGGTCTGCACATCGACAACGCTGTGCGTCTCAAAGCCGACGGTCAGCGTGTTCGTACCGACCTGTCGTGCACCGTCTTCCTCAACGACCCCGACGAATACGAAGGCGGTGAATTGAGCGCGCAAGACCGCGACACCGTGCACCGTGTCAAGCTGCCTGCAGGGCACGCTGTGCTCTACCCGGGCAACACCTTGCACGAGGTGACGCCGGTCACGCGCGGCCAGCGCCTGGCTTGTTTCTTCTGGATCGAAAGCATGGTCCGCTCCGACGAGCAGCGCCGCATCCTGTTCGACCTGGATATGAACCTGCTCAAGCTGCGCCAGCAGCACGGCGAAACGCCGGAGACCACGGCTCTGACCGGGATCTATCACAACCTGCTGCGCCAGTGGGCCGATACCTGATCTAAACGCCCTGCCATGAACGAACACATCATCACCCTGCACGATCACGAGCGCGCCGCCCAGTCTGCTCTGGGCGAGGCCGCTTGGGCCTATTTCAGCGGCGGCGCGGCCGACGAGTTGACGCTGCACCGCAACATCAAGGCCTGGCAATCCCGGGGGCTGGCCCCCCGTGTGCTGCAAGACCTGCGCGGTGGCCACACCCGTTGCACCCTGCTGGGCCGCGAGTGGCCCATGCCTCTGCTGGTGGCCCCCATGGCCTACCAGCGCTGGGCGCATCACCACGGCGAATCCGGCATGGCCATGGCCGCTGCCGCGCAAGGCTGCGGCATCGTGCTGTCGCACCAGACCAGCACGCCTTTGCAGGATGTGGCCAGCACCTTTTTACAAGACCAGGACTCTGGCCCGCTGTGGTTCCAGATGTATTGGCAAAGCGATCGAAGCCGCGTGCAAGCCCTGTTGTCTGACGTCGAAGACGCGGGCTACCAGGCCATTGTGCTGACGGTGGACGCACCGGTGCACGGCGTGCGCGACCGCGAACGCCGCCACGGCATGCCTTTGCCCGAAGGCGTACGCGCGGTGCATTGGCCTGAGCCAACCACCGCCAATGGACCGGGCCTGTGCGCAGGCCTGGCCGATACCGCCCCGCGCTGGGACGATGTGCAGTGGCTCATCACCCAGACCCGCTTGCCCGTGCTGCTCAAAGGCATCACCCACCCGCAAGACGCCCGTCAAGCGCTGCAGATCGGCACTGCGGGCGTGATCGTCAGCAACCACGGCGGCCGGGTGCTCGACACACTGCCCGCCACCGCCGAGTTGTTGCCCCGTGTGGTGGAGTCTGTGCGCCAAGAGCGCGAGGACGCCCTGGTGCTGGTGGACGGCGGCATCCGGCGCGGCACCGACCTCTTCAAAGCCTTGGCTTTGGGTGCAGACGCTGCCTTGGTCGGCCGCCCAGCCCTGTATGGCCTGGCCCATGCGGGCGCACGTGGCGTGGCCCATGTGCTACGCCTGCTGCGCGACGAATTCGAAGCCACGTTGGCCCTGACCGGTTGCGCCAACGTGAAAGACATTGCCATGGACAGGCTGTGGCCGCTGGAACCTCTGGCACAAACCAAACCCACTTTCTTGACCGCCGCATGATCAACCTCTCGCACGAGCCTCCACGTCGGCCCTACCGCATTCACCTCACCCGCACCTGGCGCGTCACTGGGGCTGTCTTGCTTGCGCACGTGGCAGTGGCATGGCTACTCATGCAAGGGTTGATCAGCCACGAGCCCACCACAGGTGAGATGGACAACGTCATCATGGCCAGCGTGGTCATGGACATGCCAGCACCCCCTGCACCCAAGCCACAGCCGGTGCAAGCCAAGCCACAAGCGCAGTCCAAAGCTCTGCCCAAGACCATGCCTGCCGTGCAACCACAGTTGCACCCCAGCCCCGTGGTGACCCAAGCGGCGCCCAGCGAAGCGGCTCCCGTTGTGCCCGCTGCTGCACCCACAGCCGCTGCAGCTCCAGCAGCCGCTGGCCATCAACGCCCCAACACCACGCCCAGCCTCGTCGTCTCCCTGCCGTCATCAGATGCCGACTACCTCAATAACCCTGCCCCCGCCTACCCGCGCATGAGCCGCCGTCAAGGCGAGCAAGGCACGGTGGTTCTGCGAGTCTTCATCACCGCCGAGGGCCGCGCAGACAAAGCCGAGATCCGCACCAGCAGCGGCTACAGCCGACTGGACGAGGCAGCGCTCGACACCATCAAGCGCTGGCGCTACGTGCCCGGCAAACGCGCCGGTGTGCCCGAAGCCATGTGGTTCAACGTGCCCATCCGTTTCGTGCTGGACTGATCCAGCGGCCCCTTCGCTTTCGCAATCGCTTTCGTATTCACAGGAGTTTTTTTCATGCCCACTTCTTTTGGTCTCTCACATATTTGGACACAGGGCGACATCGTCACGCGCCTGATCCTCGTCGCCCTGGTGGGCATGTCGGTGGTCAGCTGGATCGTCATCGTGCTCAAGGCACTGGATGTCTGGAAGCACAAACAAAGCGCTATGGGCAGTGAGCAGTTCTGGCACACCACCAGCCTGGCCGAAGGCCTGGCCGTGCTCAGCCAACGCCCGCACAACCTGTTCCACACCCTCGCCCAAGTCGGCCAGGAAGCCACCGAGCACCACCAGGCCGCACAAAAACAGCTGCACGACCGCCTGGACATCAGCGACTGGATCACCCGCAGTCTGCGCAACTGCATTGACGACAACACCAGCCGCCTGCAAAACGGCCTGGCTGTTCTGGCGTCCATCGGCTCCACCGCGCCCTTTGTGGGCCTGTTTGGCACCGTCTGGGGCATCTACCACGCACTCGTTGCGATTGGCGCAACCGGCAATGCCAGCATCGATGCTGTGGCTGGCCCCATTGGCGAGACCCTGATCATGACGGCGCTGGGACTGGCCGTGGCCATTCCGGCCGTGCTGGGCTACAACGCGCTGGTGCGTGGCAACAAATTCATCATCGCCCGCATGAACCGCTTTGCACACGACCTGCATGCCTATTACGTGACCGGTACGCGCGTGACCCACCAGCACGGAGGTCCGCATGGCGTTTGAAGCCCATGAAGACCAGGACGAGGTCATGAACGAGATCAACATGACACCTCTGGTAGACGTCATGCTGGTGCTCTTGATCATCTTCCTCATCACCATCCCGGTGGTGCAACATGCGGTCAAGGTCGAATTGCCCCGGGCCAGCAGCAGCCGCGACAAGACACCGCCCGACAACCTGCAATTGGCCGTCGATGCACAGGGCCAGTTTTATTTGGGCAAGCAAGCGATTGCCGCAGATGCCCTGGAAGACGCCCTGCGCGAGCAAGCAGCCAAGGATCCACAGCCGCAGCTGTACATTCGTGGCGACAAGCAGGTGCCTTACGAGCATGTGGCCCAGGCCATGACGGCCGCGCAACGATCAGGCCTGACCAAGATCGGTTTTGTAACCGAAGGCGGCAAGCGATGAGCAAGTCGAGCGATGGCCCCCCAAGCACCAAGCAAGGACAAGCGCTTGTACCGGGCACAGCGGTGACCGCCGCTGCGTCTAGCCCCAGCCTAGGCCCACGCACCGTGGAAAGCCACGATCTGCTGGGCGGTCAATCGTCGGTGCTGATCCGCCATTTGGGGGAGATCTACCGCTTGCAAACCACCCGGCAAGGCAAATTGATCCTGACCAAGTGAGTCTCGGGGAAAACAAAAAACCGGACTGCAAGCAGTCCGGTTTTTCTGGGTACGATCTGAAAAATCAGGAACGAATCAAGTGGTCAAAGGCGCTCAATGCCGCCTTGGCCCCCTCGCCTGCAGCGATCACGATCTGCTTGTACGGCACCGTGGTGCAGTCACCGGCGGCGAACACGCCGGGCACATTGGTGTGACCCTTGGCATCCACCACGATCTCGCCAAACTTGCTCAGTTCCACCGTGCCCTTCAAAAACTCGGTGTTGGGCACCAGGCCGATTTGCACGAACACGCCTTCAAGCGCCACATGGTGCTCGGTGCCGGTCGCACGGTCCTTGTAACGGATGCCATTGACTTTGCTGCCGTCACCCGTGATCTCGGTGGTCTGGGCGTTGGTGTGCACTGTCACGTTGGGCAGGCTCTTGAGTTTGTTCACCAGCACGGCATCGGCCT
>JACCDQ011241582.1_pt1 | contig 25582 bp, 59 predicted proteins | sample 7446031 | NCBI WGS metagenome assembly JACCDQ01 (sample SAMN15323442, study PRJNA562643) | freshwater metagenome | isolation source: river surface water | place: USA:Blue River Watershed | collected 2017-08-17 | reverse complement strand
CCCAACCCACCGCTTATTATGTTGTATCCTGTTTGGATCGCAGGTTGCGCTATGTACGCTTGGGCTGCATTCACTAGGAAGAGTTTTGGAATGTTGGCAAACTACATCTTGCTAACAACTATTGATAGTATCGGTCTCGTCAGGATGCTCATTCAATGATTATCACAAACAAGACAGGTGATATTCAATTACCGTACGATCCTGACTTGCTTGTTTGGTTACAACAAACATATCCCTTTTCACAATATCATATACTGGAATTAAAATGATTAACTTCACTGACCCTAAAAACTTAACAAACATGGATGACGTTACGGAAGTCAATCTACATGCGTGGCTCAAGAGTATGTTGCAAATGGGACCAGCGACAATCACGTTTACTAAGGTAGATGGTACTCAGCGTGTGATGAAATGTACATTAGAGCCTGAAAAGTTACCACCTGTTGTTATCAAAGAAGGAGCAAAAACTCGCAAAGAAACAACAAGCACAAAAGCATTGCGTGTATTCGACTTAGAAAAGAAAGAATGGCGCAGTTTTACTATTAAGAACGTAAAAAGAATCGAGCTTACATTATGATTAAGTACGAAGAAATCTGCCAAGTAAAATGCGTTGACAACGGGGAAGTTGTTACTGCTGATATTTTAGATTTTAAGCCTCAAGTGTTGTTGAGCATTAGCCTGCAAAAATCTATCAAACTTGTCCTCAAGTATCAACAAAAGAGTGACGAGTACCAAGGTGACATGTACGGTAGAACTTTTGTTTCAAAAGGTCCCAAAGGTCGTGTATATACCACTGGAAGATAACACTTGACAATAAATACTGTCTGTGTTATACTTACGGTATGGATAAGAAATTTACTCTCAAACTTGAAAAGCCCAAAAGTCGGAACCACTATATGTTGTTCTGTACTGACACGCCCTTCAAGCCTAAAGTAGAAAAGTGTAAGAAAAAGTCTTACAGTCGCAAAACCAAACACCGTAAGGATATCTATGATTGAACAAATCGCACAAAAAATCGTCACACAATACGACAACCTCCCCCCACGCAAAAAGGCAATGGCTGACATGGTTGGCATATTTTTGAGTTCCGTGATTGGTGCATCTATTGTAGTGCTTGTGTTGTACTTTGGATTCTGGTTTGAGTTCGCAATGCTATTCATTTGCTACGGAGTCTTTGGTATGATTTCCCTGCTTTACCGGTCTCGGGTCGAACATTACGAATTCCAAGAGAAGTACAATAAAAAATGAGTACTAAAGTAGTACACGAAGAACACCTCGACTTGCTAGGGCGTGAGGTTAAGATTGATGACTACGTTGGTTTTGTGCATCACAATTCCATGTATGTGGGCAAGATTATCAAAATTACACCTAAGCAAGTTAGGGTAGTACCGATAGGAACTCGCTATCGACAAGACGATGGCTATCTAAAATATACATCGCAGTGTGTGCTTGTAGGTGGTCCGGAACTTACATTCCATATCTTGAAAAACGGTTGACAAATAATCGGTTTGGATGTATAATTCATATATTGATTCAAAGGAATGTATGAAGTACACACTAATCGCAAGTAATGGTAAAGTATTCACTTTCTTTCTCAAAGTCGTTGCTGAAACCTTTCAACAGGCTTACGGTGGCGTGATTGTAACAAACGAGATTTTGGTTGACAATAAATCCGAAATCATGTATAATTCTTCTATTGAACAACAAGGAGTTTGAAAATGGCTACGATTCAAGAAATCAATTCTAGTATCATCGGTGGTAACTTTACTAACGACCAGTTGAGTTCTATCATCGAGGCAGTCAAGTTTGCCCGCAATCAAATCGCCACAAAAAACAAGTTTACTTTGGTCAAAGGTACTCAAGTTAAATTTGTAAACTCTCGCACAGGTCAATATGTAGTTGGCACTGTTGACGAGGTCAAACGCAAATTCATTCACGTGCGTGAAAATAGCACTAACCGTTTAGTCGGTGGTGTTTGGCGTGTCCCAGCTTCAATGTTGGAGGCCGCATAATGCAAATTTTTGATATTCTATACCTCTTGAACGTGGTATGTATTCTAGTAAGTTGGCGTGTTGCTATGCAATGCTACAATAGGGGTGACCAGTTATGGGGCAACTTTAACCTCTTCGCAAGTGCCCTCAATTTCGCAATCGTTGCGAATCATTTTCTCTAAGGAGTTAGTTATGGAAAAAGTGTTCACAATCGTAGGAACTATCGTTCTCAGTCTTGCTGGTCTATTGTTTCTCAGCTTCCTCTTGTCTTGGCCTGTCTACATGCTGTGGAACGGTTGCTTGGTTGATGCTGTTACCGGTGTCAAGGAAGTTACATGGTTGCAAGCATGGGGTTTGAATATCTTGTTTGGAATCATGTTTAGTGCAGGTTACTCACGTAACAAGTAATACGAAAGTATTCATTTTTAAATATACCCAAAGGTTGACAAATAATGGGTTTGGTTGTATAATAGATACTTAGACAGCAACAAAGAGGACTTAGAAAATGGCTTATTTCAATCAAGAACGTAAAGCAGACAAAGCCCCAGCTATCAAAGCTATCCTTAAAAAGTACGGCGTAAAGGGTTCTCTTGCTGTACGCAACCGCAGTACTTTTGTTTTGAATATCAAGTCAGGCTCGATTGACTTTATCGAGAACTTCATCCAAACTGACATGAACAAGCCCTACGCTAACAAAATGTCCGATGACCGAATTGCGTATACTCGCAAAGAACAATGTTTGGATGTGAATCCTTACTGGTATCAGGAGCACTTCTCAGGGGTTGCGCTTGACTTCCTCAAAGAAGTGTTCACTGAAATGAACAAAGGTAATCACAACAATTCGGATATCATGACCGACTACTTTGATGTGGGCTGGTACGTTGATGTGAACATCGGTCAGTGGAACAAACCATACACTTTGGAGGCTTAATATGACACCCGAACAAGAATTCGCAAACATGATTTTGGCAATGACTCCTAAAGAGTTTGACATTTGGGCAGAGAAAATGTCAATCGAAGAAATTGCTAGGGTCACTTATACGATCCAACTAGCAAATCAACAACTCCGTGAACAAATGGAATGCTTGATTGAGGAAGATGAAATTTGTATTGAGGAAGAAATCTTCAACGGCAATTTAGAAGATGCACAAGAAGTCCTTTCCAAGTTTACCTTGCAAGGTCTCAAGTAATTTCGGGCAAAATTTTTCTTGACAGTTATTACGCCCGGCTGTATAATAATAACTGTCAAATGACTTTTTATCAACTAGCTAACTTAAGGAAACAAAATGGCTAAACAAACTTTCAAAGTCGCAGGTATTACTACTCATAATGGTAACACTAAGGTTCGTTTTACTGATGACATGATTCGCCGTGTCAAGCAATTCTCCAAAGGTGGTGCATCACGCATTGACTTGGTAGAGTTGCCTAGTGAAATGACTAAGGTCGAGGCAGTCAAGCATCTTATGACACTCGAAATGTTTAACTCAGCATCTGACCAGGCAACATTGGCTGATTGTCTCTCTGATAAAGAGAAAGTTGCATCTAAAGGTACAGTTAAGGTAACTGCAACTAAGCCTAGCATTGATGCAATCAAATCACGTGCTAAGAAAGCGACCGAAGCTACCGAGGCACAATAATGACTGCCAAACTATCTAAACTAGCAAAGGTAAATGAATCATTTACAGTCAATCGCTATGACAATGGCTTTATGATTGAAGTGTCCGGTCGTGACTCAGAATCAGATTGGAAGACTGCTAAGGTTCTTTGCTCTACCGAAGCAGAACTCTTTGAAGTTATCAAAGAAGCATTGGCAATGGAGTTGGATAACTAAATGGAATACAATCGTCTACGTGAATTCAATGGTGAGCGCCGACGATTTGACCCTTCTGACAAAGAAGACCTCAAAGAGTTAGCATACTTCATCAAGAACAATACATGGAAGAATACATGTCCATTCTTGCTTGAATACCCTCACAAGGATATTGTGTCTATGTGTCAAGTGTTCTACACCGAACACATGCTAAAGAAGTTAGCAAAATAAAAAAGCCCCAGAAGGGGCTTTTTTAATGGCTTATTAACCTATACGCCAATCAGTTCCGTCATAGTAAACTGGTACAGCATTAGAGCCGCCGCCTCCGGCTATAGCTCCAAAGTTGCCTGCCGCCACTTTATCTGAATCAGTGATAAACGCACGTTGACCTGCTACCGGAGCATTCGGTGCGCTCAAGTTACCGTACGTTGTCGCCCATGTGCCAACGAACTTTGAACTGACCATACCACGGGTCATGACAACACCTTCACCACCGCCTTGAATTCCTGGGTAGAAAGTAAGGTCACCTGTGGAATTTTGGATCACACCAGTACTTGACATACTAACTTTTTCATCTAACATAATCGCGGCCTGACCAAAGCCACCGATATAAACCTTACGATATGCATTAAACATCACATCATACGTAGAGAATGTTACGTCGGCATCATGCGAAGTAATTCTGTTAGTTATCAATTGACCGTTCAATGCTGTTTTAATAACTTGTCCCGTTATTAACTTAGCAGCAGTTGTTGCACCGGTGACAAGTGTGGCATTACTGATAGTTATCACTGCAAGTGCACCTGATGGTAGACCACTAATAGTACCTACATTTATAGCCCAAATACCTGCCCCGTACATTGTCTGTTCTACCCAGTCCCCTGGCGAAGTGATAGTAGATCCAGCACTTGGGCCAACTGGGTCAACTCCAAACTGAACACCAGTTGATATTGAAAACTTAACTTGTGCAAAAGCTACCGGGTCTTTCCAGTACTTCTCATTAATAATGATGTTAACACCGTCATAGTAAAGTCCAGACTGCATCCACTCACCTTCAGTATTCGTGAATTTTCCTTGCCATTTAGTATAAGTTACAGTTCCTGTCGAATCAGTCACTCCTATTTCTGATGTGATAGTACCTGCCGCAGTAATGTTCCCGCCTGCATTGATATTACCACCAATACCAACGCCACCTGATACTATCAACGCACCATTAGCTGGGTATAGAGAAGTAGCAGTGTTAGAAATGTTGACTACGTTAGCACCATCAAAGCCCCCGCCACCTCCACCTGAAACAGAGATCCATGACAAGTTACCTGCACCGTCAGTAGATAACACTTGGCCTGAAGAGCCGCCTGTAATTTGAACGTTGCCGACGTTTCCTAGTTGTGACTGCCCGTATACGTATAATGCTGTACTAGCTTTGACATACTGACCGTCAACAAAGCTGCCTGAATAGATATTACCACTAGCTTCTACCCTTCCACTTGAGAACACATCTTTTGCATTGACACTGCTATTAGATGTAATAGAACCTTCAGAGTATAGGGTACCTAAACCTACAACATTGCCACCTGTATACAGATTACCAGTGATACCCACACCGCCGGACACTTTGAGCGCACCCGTGGAAGTCGAAGTTGATGTTGCTGTATTAGAGATAGTGACTACGTTAGCACCATCAAAGCCACTTGCAGTAACCCATGATACGTTACCTGCACCGTCTGTGCGAAGTACTTGTCCTGAAGTACCACCTGATATACGTAAGTTAGCAACAGCACCTAATGTGACAACAGCACCCGAGAATGTAGCGTTACCTGATACAGTTAAACCAGTCAATGTACCTGTGCTTGTAATGTTTGGCTGTGCGGCTGTAACTACAGTTCCGGCTAAAGCAGCATTCAAGTTAGCAACTTGAGTAGTTGATGTAACTGTGAACGGAGCAGTACCGACAGCAACGTTAGAAATAAATCTTGGAGCAGTCATTTGCGTAGATGCAAATACGTTAACTGATGTTGTATTGCCAGTAACAGTTATGTTGCCGGCACCCATAGTACCGGTAGTCTTATTGAACGTTAAGTTTGTGCTTCCGTTTGCATTACCTGCATCGTTAAATTGAATTTGTGTGTTTGTGCCGGCAGCAGGAGGGCTTCTCCAATACATAGGACCACCATCGGATACTAGAACTTGACTAGCTGTACCGATTGTGTTTGGAAGTTGCCATGACAATCCTGCGACTGGGACACTTGTCGGTGGAACGAATGCAACATAGTTACCTGAACCGTTGATTGCTCTGAACTTGATATAACCGTCGTTACCTATGTCAAAACCAGATTGCACCACACCGTATGTTGAAGTTGCGATGTATGAGTTGATGTTACCGGAAATATCTGCATTACCGGTTAAGTTTAGATTTCCACCTACGTTGGCATTACCGGATGTAGTTACACTTGATAATGTTCCAACAGATGTAATGTTGGGCTGTGCGTTTGTTGTTACTGTGCCTGCTGTTGTTGCATTACCACTGAATGTTCCAGTGAAAGTATTTGCAGACACTACGTTAGCCTGCAACACATTAGTCGCAGTGATGTTGTTTGCTGTAATGTTACCGTTCGCTGTGATATTACTATTAACAGAAATGTTATTTGGTGTTAAGTTCCCGGTGTATGTTGGGATGTAATTAGCCGCCACTGCGTTTGAGTATAAGTTCGTTACGAACGACTCCGGTAAATCAACTGTAATTGTTCCGTCAGATATAACTGGGCTACCGGTTACAGTCAAGTTATTACTAGTAATATTTAGGCTAGTTATTCCGGTGCTAAATGTATCTTTGACTGCAATAGTAATGTCACCTGTGCCGTCTGGATTTGATATGTCAAGTCCTCTACCGACTCTAATACTAGTAACACCTGTGTTTTCTACACTAATTGACCCTGAATCTACGATAGGACCACCAGTCACACTAATACCTTTACCTGGGTTTAAACCCACACTAGTTACAGTACCGACGCCTACACCATTAGCAATACTAGTGATACGACCAAAGCCATCGACTGTAAGAGTGGGTGCAATGTATTCACCAGTAGCAAAATGCTCTCCTGTCGGTAGTCTAGGTAAATCGACAGTAAAGTTACCTTGACTTACAATATTGCCACCAGTGACGTTTAGTGATGTAGATGTTAATCCTACTCTAGTTACGCCAGCAGGTCCTACTGGAATAGTTGAGATTGTGACATTACCGTTTGCGCCTGAAACACTAATGCCTGTTCCTGCAGTAATTTTAGTAACACCTATGTTTGTAATGCTAACGACACCGTTGCTTACATTAGATGATACTGTAACACCTTCGCCTGCTCTGAATGTGTCGAACGGGCTAGATGTTTCAAATAGTGTTGTGAAGTTGTTTTGAATGGTGTGGAAAGCATCAAACAGTGTATCACTACCTGCTACTTGATTTTCTGCACCGATATTAATGTTTGCTTGTCCGGGAATTGCCATTTTTGTATCCTTATCATGTATTTATCAGAGATTCTTGCCCCAGCGGGTGTTGATAACTGACCAATTCATAATCTTCCAGATATTCTCTAAGTAGGCTCTTTTATCGGCTTTGTAATCAAGTGCCCAGGCATGTTCCCACCAATCAACTAATATAAGAATGTCGTCACGAACCTCATGATTCTCTATAGTCTTTATCTCACCGGAAAAGGATAGATAGATCCAGCCCGAACCCTGAATCTTCATTGCTTCTTCTTTGAATTGTTCTTTGAAATCTCTCCACCAACCGTATCTGCGTTTGATTAGATTGAGTACAGGACCGTTGGGGGCACCGGTATCATTTGGTTTTTCAAACTGACTGAAATATATATTGTGAAGGAAAGCACCTGCATAGTTGAAATCACTATCACCTTCGTTTTTGTTGTATCTGTCAACATAACCCTTAGCTAGGGTGTGATAGTGATAATCCATTGTCTTTTGAGATAAGACTGGATTTAAGTCGGTGTCGGTGTAACTGAGTTTGTCTAACTCAATGTGTTTTTTACGGGATTCGTCTAAATTGATTCGCTCTACAATGTCATACATGTAGAGTATTTAGTCATCGTCGGCGAGTGATTCTGCCTTTAGTCATATCGTAGGGACTGAATTCTAATTCTACTGTGTCCCCGAGTAGAATCTTAATGTTATGTTGACGCATCTTACCAGAAATATGTCCAAGAACTATTAGTTCATTGGGCATCTTAACCTTAAATGTTGCGTTGGGTAGTACGTCAATAACTACACCATCTATCTTAATACCTTCTTCTTTCGCCATTTTAGCTTCACTTCTCCTTTAATTATAGTGAGGAAGAGTTTGGGCTTGTAGTTTTACCCACATAAACTCTTTCATCAGTTTTTCGTTCTTGGTGACATACCCATACAAATTTGTCATGTCTCGTCTATTTTTAATTATCTTTACGCCGCCCTTAGGGCCCTGTACCCATACTCTATCACTGTATGAAATACATCGTGTTATCTTAGTGGTGTATTCTCTTTTCCAAGGTATGGCTGTGACACCTTTAGAGAATTCAGGAGTATAGTTTCCTGCAATCTCGCAGTAGTAAATTGTTTCTCTAGCCACGGCGCATCCTAGAGATATCTACAGCTTGCTCGTCACTAAAGACAGGAACAGCGTTGGACTTGTGCATTGTTGCGATGCCTAGAATCTTGTCGCCTGTATAGACCTTGTGTACAGGGGCAGTAGAACCACCTGCAGTGACTTTGCTAGGGATATGATTGGATGTAGTGCGACCGACTGGTGCACTGAGTTTGTATGTAAGTGGCTCAGCCTTCATAGCACGTTTGCGCTTTTTGTCTAGGGCTTCGACTTCCCACTTTTTCTGTAATTCTTTCCAGGATGCGTCAAGCTCACGGGCTTTACGAGCCTCGTCACTATTGCGAAATTTAACTTTACCTTTGCGTTTGCCGCCCATTGATAATGAGGGGTGTGCTAAGTGCATTGTCATAGGAACTTGTTCATAGTTGAATATAGCTTATTATAGTGGATTATATAGTTTTTGTCAAGTACTACTTTTTTAGTATACTCCACATCTTCTCTTTCTCAATAATCTCAGCTTCGAGTTCCATATACATTTGGCGTAGACCCCTGAGTTGGTCCCACTTTTCTTCTAGTTCTTCATTTGGGTGAAGGATAGCTAGTCGTGCTTCTATCTTTTCTAAAGATTCCTTGAGACTTTTGCCCTGAATCGTCAATTCACCTTTGAATTCTGCATTGCCGTGAACTTCTAACGATGCCGGTTTTAAGTCTGTTTGTCCAGTCACAGATGTAGTTGCCCAGGTATTATATCCCGAACCGTTGGAAACAATATAAGCTCCTGATACACCATTGGATGTACCTGATGTGCTTACTGTGTATGTAGGTGAAGATGTGATTGGGTTATACGTAATTGCCATTAAACTTTCCTTATGATAAGTCGATTCTTATCATCAAAGTCTAATTGAAGTTCATCACCCTCTTTCCAGTCTAATGCTTTCAATAGTTCTGGTGGCATGGGAACGAGCAAATCACCTGTTTCGGGATCCTCTTGAGTAGTAACTTCAAATCGTGTATTATCTGTGGACATACTATACTTATGATAGATAAGGTTTATATATTTTTTCTAACTGCATGATAGTATGGGCAGTAGTTGCCTCACTATGCTTAACAGCGATTCCACCTTCATTAGCCCATGTCTGTAGATAGTGATTAAAATCGTCAACTAATACATTTGGGCGCCCATCCTGCATTGCATACTTGAACTTTTTGCTAGTGAAGATAGCAGTTTCACTTGTGCCCGGATTATGCTGGTCTAACCAATCACGTTTTGCTTCTTTGCTTGCTTCTGCTTCCATACGCAAAGGGGCAGATAACACAGTAAACGGAATCTTATGTTGATGTAACCACTTGATAATAGTTTGTCCACCGGGTAATGGGTCAAGTTCACGGAAAAGTTGATAAACTTCCAGTGGACCTGATAGTGCTAAACGCTGGATAGCATCTTCTTGGTCTGGGATATCGTCCCAATGCTCTACTTTTTCACGCTTTGCGAGTGCATGAAACAAGTCGGCTTGAACCCCGTCCATATCTAAGTATAGGTGGGGCATTTGTTCTAAATCTGTGGCTTTCATAGTTGTAATTATACTACTTTTCGCAAAGAATAGCTATACTTTTGTTTACCGTTTTTCGCTAAATAATAATAAGATTTACCATAATTATAAAAATAGGGAGTCAACATGGATCCGTTAACGCTGTTTGCATTAGCGAATGGTGCAGTAAGCGCGGTTAAAGCCGGTTGTAAACTGTACAAAGATATCAAGGGCGCGGCCGGTGAGGTTAAGGACGTCCTAAAAGACATGGATGAACAGTTTAAGAAACTGCATCCTCCAGAGAAACCCCCTACAATAGAACAGAAGAACAACTTCATTAAACAAAAGAATGAAGTAGTTGAACTTAACAAGAAAGCCAATGAGGGTCAACACACTGGCATTTACCAAGAAATTGGTGAGCATTTGGGAACATATTACGACAACTTTTATAAGTGTATGGCTGTGTTTGAAGAAGAAGAACGCCGTGCTGAGAATGAAGTCTATACAGGAGACGCAAGTTTAGGTAAACGTGCGTTACAACGTGTATTATTACGCAAGCAACTAGAGCAAATGTCAGTAGACCTACGTGAACTAATGGTATATCAAAGTCCTCCTGAGCTAGGTGCGTTATACACCGAAGTAGAAGCTATGATGAAGCACATGGGCGAAACTCAACGTGTGCTGATATCTAAACAAATGCAGGACGAAGACCGAAGAAAGAAAAGAAACAAAAGAAGATTGGAACAACTTTGGATCTCTATTACGTGGGGCATAGGTGGTATAGTTTTAGCTGCCGGTATAGGTATATCAATGGCAATGGTAATAGAAGACCGTATTCGAAAGTATCCTCATTTAGGTAATGAGTGGATACCAAAAACAGAACATCAACGCTACTTGGATTCACTGCCCAAGAAGTATGTGGGAAGATAAGATGAAGAAGTTTTTTAAAGAGATAGAAGAACAATATGTTTACTTATGGTGGTGGCTATTAGAACAAGGTTTAGTCATTGCAACCATTTTAGTCAACACGTTTATGCTAGCCATTTTCACTATAGTGATGACTAGCTTCTATTTTGTAATGAAGTGGATTAGTAGGCAATAAATATCTTACAAGGAGATATTTATGGCTGAAGCAGCACAACAACCAAAACCATTATCACGTTCAGAACGTGAAGCACAAATCAAAGACAAAGCAGGATTAGTAATCGTTGTCATGGCATTATTCATGGCAATCACTACATACTTTGCTAACAGCTACTCAGGCGCTGTTATGAAGAATATGTTGAAGGCAACTGATACATACGCTTTCTTCCAATCTAAGTCAATCAAGCAATCTATTGCTGAAGGACAAGTTGAAGAAGCTAAGAAGATGGGTGACAAAGCTCGTGTAGAAAAACTAGAAGCTAAAATTGCTCGTTACGAAACTGAGCCAGCAACAGGCGAAGGTAAAAAAGAATTGTTAGCAAAGGCTCGTGCGTTTGAACAAGCACGTGATGATGCCGCTAAACATAGCCCATGGCTAACTTTTGCTTCAATGGCATTTCAACTAGCGATTGTTCTATTATCTGCATCTATTATCGCAGTTAACAACAACATGTACAAAGCAAGTTTGGGTGTTGCTGTAGTGGGAATGATTTTACTAAGCCAAGGCATTTGGCTCTGGTTCTAAGGGGATACTATGAGTACTGATATGAATGCGCTTTTCAAACGTATTAAGAATTTGAAACAGTTCACAGTTGAAATTGATGTTCCAGAAGAAATGAATTTTTCTGGGAAGTTTCCGTTTGATGCTGTTATCAAAGACAACAAGGCATATTTCAAAGTATATGCAGAATCCCAAGAAGAAGCAGATTCACAAGTACAAAAGTTCTTAGAGCAAATGTAAAAAGCCCCGTAAGGGGCTTTTTAACGGGGATAAATATAACTATGATAATCAGCAAGGGCATAACTTTCGGAAAAGGAATACACATAGGTGAAGATGCACAGACATATCCAAAATATACTGTCACTACCAATAAGTATGCCTTCTTGCAAGGTGACACGCTAACTATAAGTGTAACCACACAAAACGTTTTAGACGGTACATTACTCTATTGGAATGTAGAAGGATTGATTTTACCTGGATACATGAATGTTCAATCGGGTAGCTTCAAAATTGTCAATAATCAAGCAACAATCAATGTAACATTCTTAAATGACTTGCGCTCGTTAGTCAACCCTGGCATGTCAAACTTCTTTTACGTTTCTATTAGAACCTCACCGGCAACAGGACCTATAGTAGCGTCAACACAAAAATGTATCATATCGGCAGCAGGAATAGCTGCATCAGGTGGTACAACGTCTACTGTAGCTGGATACAAATATCATGTATTCACCACAAGCGGAACTTTTACACCTACATTTATACCTGAAGGTAGTACAATTGAAACATTGGTAGTCGGTGGAGGTGGAGGCGGCGGCGCCTCCCTTGGTGGCGGCGGAGGCGCAGGTGGTGTCGTTTATACAGCAGCTCAATCAATCACGACTATTCCGTACGCAATTACTATTGGCGGCGGGGGTCCAACTGGGTCAAGCGGCGGCTCACATGGAGTTATCGGCGGAAATACTGACTTAGCAAGTTTTGTCACTGCGCTTGGCGGAGGACCCGGTGGTGTTGGTGGTGGTGGAACGTCTACTGCTACTAGTACTGCCGGCGCTTCTGGAGGTGGGGGTTCTTCGTCATTATCCGTCTTTGGGTGTCCTGGTGGTACAGCAACTCAACCAACATCTCAGTGGGGAGGCTACGGTAACACCGGTGGTAACGGTATTGACGGCGTACCTAATACTAGACCTTGTGGCGGCGGCGGCGGAGCTGGCGGCGTAGGGGGTAATGCTGGCTACTACTATGGAGGGAACGGTGGCATCGGATATACCAATACTATGCTAGTAGCATTGCAATTAGGTCAAAGCAGCGGCGGGTACTATTATATTGCCGGTGGTGGTGCAGGAAATTCTACAGGCACACGGACACCGGGTACTCCTGGTCTAGGTAAGACTAGTTTCGGTGGGGGCGGCAACGACAGTAATGCCGGCAATGCTGGAATTGTCATCATTCGTTATAGAGTATAACGAAATAGCTATCTATAAACAACCTATACAAAAGATAAGTACTATACAGTGACGCATAAATATTGTGCGCTCATTGCTCTAAGGAGCTTATGGATTGGATACGAAGAATATTAAAAAGATTCCATCCGCAAAATCTACTTGACCTTTTCGTTGACGCTGTTTTGTTATTGATGGAGATATGGGCGGTGTTACGTGTAGTCTTAATACTGCTTTTAGTTGTGGCTACGATTATTTTATATGCAATCGAAAGGTCATCCTGTGAATATAATGAAACAAATTGGTACGACGGCACTACTTGCACTTTACCTAACCCTTAATACTGCTTTCGCAGGAGAAGTAGTTCAGCGTGATATGTTTTGTGCTGATACAAAACTTATCGTAAAAGACTTACGTGAAAAATACAACGAGATTCCAGTAGTTACTGGTAAAGTTGATGACGAGGCTCAAAGCATAATGACTATATGGATGAACCCCGTTGAAGAAACTTGGACAATCGTTGCTACAAACAAAGATTACAGTTGCATCATTGGGGTAGGTCAAAAACTTAAAGTTATTGACTATGCCAAAAAGAAGATGGTTTAAACAACCATCAAATAGACAATCAATAGATAAGTTAATTGGTGGACCATTTGGTCTAAACCAAGATGATTCCAAAAAGCGGGAGTTGTGATATCACGATTCCCGTAGTTCATTTTAGACCAGTCAGTGTGATAATGAACTATAAAATCAATCAATGCAAGTACAAGCGAAAAGAACCATAACTCAGCACCAACGACCAGTGCTATACATATATAAGTCCCGATGCCTTGTTTAAGACTATGACGAATCCCCAACCATTCTCCGTACTTGCCCTTACTGTTGACTTCTTCCATATCTTGGTCAACAAAGTCAATGTACCAGTGTTTGATTTGCAATAGTGCTAGTGTGAGTAAAATCATTTCAACCATTTTGGCTCCTTGGGCTGATAGTCTTTGAAGGGTTCAGGCGCTCTATCGGGCACTAAATTGTTACGCAAATCATCACCATACTTGAGAATGATATAACTATCCAACTTCTGTTCATAGTCATCAAGTTGAATTAGCATGTGACCTTTCCAACTAATCTTTGTTACAATTTTACCTTTGATAGTTGCATCTTCAAGTATGTCCTTGAAGTTATCCGATTCACGTTGAAATTGATAAGTGGTCATTGTTTCCAGAGTATGAATTTAAAGTAGTCTTCTTCGGAGTAAAAGTTGAACTTGTATGTTCCTACATTTCCTCCGGGTTGCTCTATTATCTCATAGTTCCAGTTATTAGTACAGTGTTCTTTTACCCATTCTATCAATGGCTTTAGTTCACCAAATCTTAAATGTACTTCTGCTTCATGTCTTTTGATAATGGTTGACATTGATGCCGCCCTTTTCAAGGAAGTCGATACCTGCAGTATCGCGGTATTCTTCTTTGTAGAACACCGACTTGATGCCAGATTGAAAAATCATCTTAGCACAGTGAATACAAGGAGCAGTTGTTACGAATAATGTAGCATCTTCGCTTGATTCAGTAGAACCAGACACTTTAGCGATTGCGTTACTTTCTGCGTGTAACACTTCATCTTTAGTGACAAGTTTGTATCTTGCGTTGTATTTGTACTCTTCACCTGATTCAGTAATCTTAGTAACTTCTTCGGTAAGAGGCCAACGCTCAAAGATTTCATCAGGATTAAGCCATCCACCGGCATCAAGGCTCATGTATTCTTTGTACTCACATTCGTTATCCCATCCACTTGGCATGCCGTTGTAGCCATATGAAAGAATACGATTGTCTTTTACAATCACAGCACCCACTTGTCTGCGAATAGCGTGACTGAGTTTGCCGGTACGTTCTGCAACGTCCATGTAATAGTCTATATATTTTTGTTTCACTTAATGTAACCTAGATTCTCAATAAGGAATGTTGCTTCTTTATCGTCTTTAATATTACTTAGCATGTAATCAGTAATGTCAAATTTTTCGCAAAAGGCTTGACCTAACGTTTTACCTTTTAGTTTTGCAAACACTAATTCATGCTTGAATTCTTCGTATTGCTCAGGTGTTATTGTCTTCTTAGCTTTGCTTAACATGCCTGCCATAGCATTCATTGTTTGTGGATGAAAATAGTTCATATTAGTCCCACAAGTTACGATAGTACTTGCCGAACAATTCAAACCCTTCTTGAATACGTGCTTCATGTAGCATGTGACCTTCGTGGTCATACCAATGCCCACCTGGGTTCTTATCTTTCATTTGCCACATCTTTTCCATCTTACCTGTCAATGGGTTCTTCATGAGGTCATCACATTCTACCCACTCAGTCTCGTGCTTACCGTGATGATACTTTTGCTCCCATTCATCGTCAAGTAGTTGACTGAAAGACCAAATCATTTTATCAAGGGTTTCATCCCATTGTTTGCATCTTTCGTTAAAAGCCCAGTCATGTGATTCTTCATAGAATTCAAAACTCGTTTGGTCAGTGTAGTTCTCTCCACCTACATCTGAAAAGTCGCCGGGTACTCCGTGCTTTTCTGCTTTAAGTTTGAGAAGCATTGGGTAGATAATCAATGCTAGTGTTTCAGCCATGTTCCAAGTATCATGGCGTTCAATCTCAACTTTTACTTTTTGATGCCCTTTGCGGGGATACTTACCAATGTTTACTTTCATGCTTGAACTTCTGTTGAAATGCCATCTTGAAACTTGAATACTTTCTCGCCGTGTAACACAGCGGCAAGATTTACATTCTTGTGCTTCTTTGCTAAATCACACAACTCCTGGACACTCGAACCTTGACAGATAAAGCTATCAGATTCTTTGTCGAACAGGTACAACAAATCACCATGTTGTTCAACTTGAAGTTTGTGAACTTTTTCAGGTTGGTTCTTTTGTTCTTCACGTTCTTGTACGATACCGAGTTCACGCTCAAGGTCTAAGCCCTGTTCTTCTGCAACTTCTTTCATAAGTTTGACGATTTTGTAATAGCCATAGTGTTTGCCCATCTGAAAGGCGATGAAAACGATTGCAAAAAGAATTAAAAGTTCCATGATTTTATTTATTGATTGTTAGGTTAGACCATTGTTTAAGTTTTTCAAACTTCTTTGCTTTTGCATCAAGCATACCCTGACGAGTTACGCCCACATCTTGATCCTGCAATAACTCAATCATTGCACCCAAGTCACCTAACTCACCCTCTAAGTGTTGAATGTTAGTTAACTCAGTGCCTGGCTTGATTTGGTCAGGACCATAACGCATAATCTTGCAAATTTCTTTTGCAACTTCGTTACATTCTTCTTGGAGAATGATTAGAATCTCACGTAGTTCTTCATTCATTATCAGCAAACCAATCTAAGATTTTGTAGATAGAATAGATAAGTGCACCGGTAAACAATACTTGTCCAGGGGACACAAGTGCTACACACAACACAACGAATGCCAAAAACACAAAACTAAGTTTTACGCTGAATGGGGCACTCGATAATTTTTCAAAAAAGTTTTTCATAGTATTTTTTTCTCTTTTACCATTTGACCGAACTGGTCAAACAATTTCTCAAATTTCATTTCATAGATAGTATGTAAACCTAACAAGTAGTTTGAAATTTGATCCTTCGTTAGAGTATCATTCTCTAACACTTGCTCATTGAGTAATTGAACTTCCTCAGTGATGTTCCAGCATTTTAGAATCTGCTGTTCTAAGTCAAAACGGTCAGACATTGAATTCACCTTTGTGTTTACGTTTCAAATAATCTTGCCACTGAAACCACTTGTTACCTTTTAAGAAGCCCCACTCACGTTTTTGAGGACCCATGAAGAATAGTGTAGTAGCAGGTCCAACTTGTTCGTCAAGTTCAAGCCAGTGATATTCGTTTGCACCACGCTTGATAACTGAACCAGGACCACGCCAAGTAGTATACTCAGCGAACATTTTACCTTGATTGTCAAACACGGGAGTATGTTCCCAGTAACCACCTTTGAGTACGATTGTCATGTAACCCCAGGGATGGTCGTGTAATACAGGCTCATCAGATTTCACAATCTTATGAAGTGTTACGTTGAATGGAAAGCTCTTGCGGTCTTTCAAAAACAAATAGTAACGATGTAAATAGTCTTCACCAGTTGTTCGGTCTGGTACGAGTTTGTAACGACCTAACTTGACCATGAGATTGTGGAAGAAACTCATTCAATACTCCTTTAATATGTGTATATTATAACACCGTTTTGAATATTTTCAAATAGAAAAAGGGCAACGAATTGCCCTTTTCTTGCATAGAGACTTGATTAAGCCTTTTGTGCTTGCAATGCACGATAGCCTGCGGCAATAACTGCGCGGCTTGGAGTACCCAAACGGTACTTAGTAACAGAACGACCTTTAGAGTCTTTAGCAGGGTTAGCATAAATGCTATAGCCACCGTTCAAACGCAAAGAGCTAACGGTTGCCGTTGGATTAGCAATACCGAAACGTGCTTTGATTTGAGCCGCTGTCAATTTTTCACCTGTCTTCAATGCCTCTACTAGGCGGTCGCTTTTTGTCAATGTTGTCATTTGTTTTTCCTTTAATGTTTCGTTCACAGAACGTACATAGATTATACGATATACTTTCTTCTTATGCAAGAAGAATTGGTAACCTTGTTTCAATTTAGATATCCAAAAACTTTACTTTATAGTCTATGGCAGTTGGTTCATATCCTGCATAGCCACGAGGATTACACACCACCCTGGTTCCTTCAATCATGTAGTCGAATTGTTCATGCGTATGACCATGAACCCACAATTTAATCTGAGGGCGATCCATGATGAACTCATCCAACTTACTATGATAACCACCGTTCATCAACGTATCATGCTTGTACTTTTCATGGGTTGAAAGGTCGCTAGGACTGTGGTGTCCAACTACCACAATTTTTTTGTCTTTGCGGTCGTCAATCACATTCTTAAAGTAACCCAAAGTTTGTTGATGACGATACATCGTATGTGCAGGACGTAACTTAGTGTATCCAAGTTCATCGTTGACAATCACACGATAATCATTCATCATGCCTTGTAGATGATACAATGTTAATGGGTCACCTTTATTACAATCAGTCCATAATGTGCCACCGACAAATACAATGTCGTTGATTTCTTTCATGTCCTTTTCTAAGAAATAAACATTTGGGAACTTCGCACATTCATCACGCAATGTTTGAATACCTCGGGTAAACTTACCTTGATAGAACTCATGGTTACCCGCCACATAAACAACATGCGGAAATTCTTTACTTACTCTAGTAAGGAAGTCACGGAAACGAATGGACATGAGTTGATGATGTCCTAAGTTTTTGTAAGATTCGTATGGGCTCGTGACTGTAGGGGGAACATTATGCTGGTGCAAATCCTCGGCAATCATAATGTCACCTGCTAAGAGTAGAACCTCAGCACCGTCGGTGTTGAATAGTTCAATGTCTTGAAACTCCAAGTGCAAGTCACTTGCTAATGCAATTTTCATAAAAACCTCAATACTAATATCGTGTAAATTTTTTCAGGTACATCAAAGTACGAATCGAAAGCCCAACCAGTGCTAGTCTCTACTGCACATTCTTGTGAGCGCAACCAGTTACCTGCTTCACTACCTCTTCGTGTTCTAACTGAATACCACTTTCCACCGTCAACAATAGCTTCGTCAACTTTTTCAAAAGATGGTTTTAAAATTGAGGTAAGTATATGTGGATACATACTAGCAACATCATTGTCTACAAAACTCATATCCACTTTAACCCGAAGATGACCGCATCACTTTCTTTTTGAAACTGAAACGTTGCCTCTGCAAAACGGTTTTTAATCACATACTCACCTTTGGTGTTTTTCTTAACCCAATCAACAGCATCATCTGACCGAAAATCATACGTTACCCAAGATTCTTCTGGTCTGCGGGTTAGTGTAACTTTATACTTTGTTTTTCGTTCTAGCTGGCGGCGTTGCTTTGAATTCATGTGTACAACCTGTTTGTCTAAGTTCTTTTATTGTGTCGGTAATTGATTCGCATTTTGCACAACGATACATGTAGGCGAAGGTCTGCTTGATCCTACCTTCTGGTCTAGTGTATCCTGCATAAGTGCGTATCAGTTCAATCATTTTAAGTCATCCACATGTTTACATTTTTGCCTGAATGAGAATCCAGGGCATGTACATGTGTATTTACTCCCAATCTTATTAATGTAGTACTCTTTACCATTCGAACCTTGAACGACAATAGAAGCCTTCGGTGCGAATGTTTCCGACTTAGTGAAGTACACACTGTCGGGCTCACCTTTCATCTTTAACTCTACAAACTTGCGACCTTTGGGGTAGAATGTGATTGGTTGCTTGAACTTGAAGAGGTCTTTAGTACCTTGCTTGATGTATCCGACCATAGTAGTCTTGTCATCCTTCAAGTAATAAATGTGATTCTGGGCAGTTTTGCTACCCCAATCAGTGACCTCTTCAAAGTATTTCATAGCTCTTCCTTAACCCACAACCAATAGTAAATTAAAATAGCGACAGTTTGATTCCACCCTGTTTCTAACGCTTTCTCATAGTTAGGAACATCATGCCATGCTTCAACTAGGAAGCATGCCAGTATCATCGTCAATGAACAGATTATAGCACCCCTCATTCTTCTTCCTTAGCCATTTCTTCTGCAAGTGCTTCTGACAAAACTTTCCACTCAGCACCTTCAGACACATACCACACATTGTCTTTGTTCACATAAAAGTATTCTGCATCAATACCTGCAAACAATTCTTGGTCGTTGAAGAATGTTTTGAAGTCAACACCGGTCTCGTCACGGTCACGCTTATAGAATCGGCATTGCTTTGCAATGTTGTCAGTGTCATAGACCATGCGGTCATTGAAGTCAATCTTCTCGCCGATTTCTTTGCCGAGCATAGAGCAGTCACCTTGAGCAACTAAGAAGTTAGCTTTGGTGCTGTCATAGTGATTCAACAACACCTTACCTACATAAGAGAGGTAACCGTCAGAATGACAGTAGATTGCTTTGCAGTTGTTACCATGCATGACACCGATTGCTGAACGAGTTGACATTTTGATTCCTTCTCTTTGACTGTTTAAGATTCTATTATATACCCAAAACGATTATTTGTCAAGCCATTTGTTTCAGTGACTTTTCGGCATTGCGCTTGGCGATGTACTCCGCGACACGGACTTTGTGTTCCAACCAAGTAGCAAAAGTACCTGCATTCATGCCATTAGCAGCCATTTCACAAGCCACTTCACAGTAACCCTCATAACAGATTTCACGGTCTGTGTCAGAGACAATACCCAGGATGTTCATCAACTTAATTTGCTTTGCGTTAAACATTTCGTGTCCTTTTCTTAACTGTCTAAGTCTCTATTATATGCCCAAAACGATTATTTGTCAACCGTCTCTGAGGGCGCTGAAAATCTCATTCAAAAAGACTGAGGCTTCCTCGTGACTCAAGTAGAAGCCAGTAGTAGGATCGTAGTACTTTCCTTCTACAGGATCGTAATACAATACTTTACCTGAGGGATAGCTGAACGGACCCTCAAGGCCGATGCGGGGTTCGAAGGTATGACCTGCAGAGAATTTGATATACGACATAAGTATTACCTTTACGCTACGTTAAGTTGTACTTGCAGACCTTCCCAAGTACCTGCAAGACCTACAGCACATTGGTCTGCGACACCGGAACCTGAACGTGTGAACTCAAGTGCATCCAACGCTTTTTGAGTTGCGGCATTGCACTTAGTAAAGTCACCGACACCGTTGCGAATTTGCTTGGCAGTAGCATAGAATGACACGGCATCAACGATAACACGGAAACGCTGAGATTGTTTGAAACGCTTGACTGTCATAGTGACTCCTTTAATCAATCAATACATGTATTATATGCCCAAAATGATTTATTGTCAACCTTTCATTCACAATTCGTGTTCACATAAGGATCAAAGATGGGACCAACTGTTTCAACTTTCTTACAAGTAGCAGGTACAGTAGCATAGGTTTTGCAAACTGTATGCTTAACACTATAGTTGTACTCTGTGCGTGTGCAAACTGACTTAGTACCAGGGAAAGTGTCTAAGACTGTCTTGGTAGCCATAGCATCGTTGACGGCGCAAAGAAACAATGTACCTACAAAAAACAGGGCAAGACCACCAAACAAGTAGATAACGAACTTGGGGGTGAAACTGTACATTTTGGTCATTTGTAGTCCTCTTCTCAACTGTCTAAGAGTATATTATATGCCCAAAATGATTATTTGTCAACCGAAAAAAAGCCCCAGTTAAGGGGCTTTTTGAGAACTAAAAGTATTACTTTTTACGTTTAGTTACAACTTCGTCAATTAGACCATATTCCAACGCTTGCTGTGCTGACATGAATGTATCACGATCCATATCCTTCTCAAACTCAGCGTAGGTCTTACCCTTACTATTGTGTTCAACGTAGATTTCTGTCAAACGCTTTTTCAAGTAAGTGATTTCCTTGTATGAAATTTCAATGTCAGATTGCATACCACGTGCGCCACCAGAGGGTTGATGAATCATGTGTCGTGCGTTAGGAAGCATGAACCTCTTTCCTGGCGCTCCTGCCTGAGCCAAAAGACTTCCCATACTACAAGCCTGACCCATAACAATCGTTTGAACATCGGGTGCAATGAACTGCATACAGTCATATATAGCCATTCCCGCTGTAACGCTACCTCCGGGACTATTAATATACATAGAAATATCTTTAGTGGCATCTTCTGATTCCAAGAACAATAGTTGGGCAACAATCAAGTTTGCCATTTGGTCGTGTACTTCACCCTCAAGCAAGATAACACGGTCACGCATCAAGCGACTGTAAATGTCATAACTACGCTCACCTTTAGCGGTTGATTCGACTACGATAGGGACTAAACTCATTTTTTGCCTTTGTTAAAAATAATTTGCGATAAATACTAAATCGGTGATATAATTATCACTTCATTAACTACATGAGAGATTGTACATGAGACACTATGAATTTGCAACTACTTTGGTTGAAGCAGCTAGCCCAATCGCTACGACTTTGACCAAACCAACAGTTGTCGCAGCACTAGCTAAAATCGGCTACGAGGAAATCAAGGATAAGGCAAGCAACAAGATTGAAGTCTTAGTTCAGATTCCCGACGGTCAACGCAAAGATGAGTTCCGTAATCAGATTTTGGGCGAGATTCTTGCAGGTCTTCAAAAGACACTTAAAGAGTATCAACCAACTTACAGTGATAATCCTAAACTAAGCAGTTTGGGCGGCATCGTCTTCCAAAACAGTCCCGTTTCTATTGTTATCAAAGATTCAGGTGGTCAGGGTGAGAAGTCTGCTGGTGTTGCTAACGAATTAGAAATGGCTAGTATTCTTCAATCAGTTGTTGACAAGTACGGCTCAGCTAACGTTACATTCCAAGACCCACGTGGTAAGAAAATGTCTATCAAAAACTGTACAAACGTTGACGTTGCAGGACGTGACACTGCTAACCGCAAGAAAGCTGACGTTGTATTGCGTAGTCAAAAGGGTGCATTGCCAATCAGTATTAAGAAAGTTAATGCTGACATGTGGGAAAGTGCTGATAGCTTGTTCGGTGAGAAGGCTAAAGAAATCATTAAGAAACTTGTCAAACAAGGTGCAGTCAAACTAATCAAAATTAGTGAGACAGTAGACAAGAAGACAGGTGCTACTAACCCAGTCTATAAACTAGACAAAGAAATTGTAGTAGAACCTACCCCAGAAGAAGGATTGGCAGCTATCTTCGGCAGTGACTTGAATCCAAAGGGCGGGGTCGTTATTCAGACGTTCAAGCCACAGCATTTCGTACAAGATGGAAATAACGTGACTATTGACTGTCACGCTGTTATCACTAGTAAAGAAGACATTCCTGAGAGTCATTTGATGGTTTGGTTGATTCGTAATGATAGTACTCGTAACAATCCTCTTCCAGGATTGCGTACATTGGGTGTTACATTAGCTCGTGGTATCGGTAAGAAGGGCGACAAGGACGTTGTTCTTGTTGACGTTAACGGAAATGTTACAAGCAATCCAAACGCCAAACAACAGAAGGTATCTAAGGAAGTGAAACCCGAAGTAGAACCAGAAGTAGGCTCTGAGTTTGCTACACGTGCTAAACGTTAAGCCTTAAACAAATCTTGATGTTTAAACCATCGGCGCTGAGAATGCGCCGTTTTTAATGAGATATCGTGTTCTTCTAAGTAAGGTCTAAATTGATAGAAGCTAGGACCGTGACTCATTAACCAGTCTTTGCCCTTCTTTTCTCTCTCAGGTCCTAATATATCCCATTGATATTGATGCACCATTTCGTGTGCTAGTGTTGTTATGAACCATTGCGGGCAGAACCACTTGTCCATCAAGTTAATTCTACAGTAACTTCCCGTATAGTCTTTTGTAGTTGCCCCGTAGCATACGCCCCAGTACTTTTGACAGTGTGATTGTAATTCAATCTTGGGCTTGTACATGTAATCGTCAAAAATCTCATAGTTTATGAGTTCGTATAGATGATACGTCAAACGCAAACTTGGACGGAAAAGCATTCTCCTTTGCTCACTTCTAGTGGGCAGCGGTAAATTCATTAGCTCCTTAAGATCCAAGTTGGTTAAAAGCATGATACTTTATTTAACCGAAAAATTTTGCGTTAAGTATACTCATACTAAATAAACTTGTCCATCAAACTTGTACAAGGAGAAAAAACATGGAATATATCATTGGAATCGCTGTAGTTGCAGCTATCGTTTACTTGCTAACCCGCAAGAAAGAAGAAGCTGTCGTTGAAGCTCAGCCAGAATCTAAAGTTGAAGCAGTAAATGCTCAACCTGTAGTTGAAGTTGAAGTTAAACCAGCAGCTAAAGCAGCCCCAAAAGCTAATGCTCCTGCAAAGAAGCCGGCAGCTAAGAAGCCAGCGGCAGCTAAGAAGCCAGCGGCAGCTAAAAAAGCTCCAGCTAAAAAGCCAAAAGCATAATTTAAATATGCTACTATTAAAAGGGACTTCGGTCCCTTTTTTCATAAATACTGTATGACTATTGGTTTCGATATTATCAGCGACCTCAACCTCAAAGAAGGTGAAGTGTTCGACTGGGAGGGTAAACCCACCAGTTTGTTCTGCCTCGTAGCGGGCAATATATCGTCTGACTTGACGACAGTATTGAAAGTTTTACATCATTTAAGTACTCAATATCAGGGTGTATTCTTCATCGACGGTTCTTTGGAAGCACAAGACCCGTATGTAAAAGATGATAGAGTAGATATGTTAGGTAAGCTCAGTGAAAGAGTTAGAAATGTAGTCTATCTACACAACAACGTTGTAGTTGTCGATGGTGTCGCTATCGTGGGTATCAACGGTTGGTACAAAAACTTTGAAACTAATTCAGCATCGGATGAGATGCAACTACAGGCTAACTTTTTAGATGATTTATTGTACCTGCAAAAGACGATTGAACGATTACAGTTACACGTAGATGTAAGAAAAATCATAGTTGTGTCTAATTGTGTCCCGTCGAACAAATTATACTTTGGTGAAGAAGTGGGACCATTGTCTAGTATTACCTTAGACAACGTAGAATCATCCGACACTGAAAATAAAATCTCACATTGGGTTTACGCTACACATGGAAAAATAGTTGATACCATGTTTAACAGTATCAACTATGTGAATAATCCAAAGCATGATAGAAACCCATATCATGCTAAACGCATTGACGTTATTCTTTAACCTTCGCTTGCCTCGACTTTAACTTGCAAGGGAAAACCCTCGCTTCGTGCGTCAAGCGTGACTTCAACACCCTTCTGCTCTGCGATTTCATAGGGCAAAACTGCTACAACTGCACTTCCCTCATCGTGGATGCTTGTTGTAATATGTGCCGCTGTATCGACATTGTAGTTAAAATGGTCAATCAAACTACGCACAACAAAATCCATAGTCGTTTTGTCATCGTTAATATAGATGACTTTGTATAATGGGGGTTCTGCTAATTTAATATTTGGTTTGATTGTTACTTGTGTATCTGCCATGATGTTTTCCTAAAGTAGTGCGGAGACTATCCCCGCACTATGTTCATATTATATTATTTATTAAACTTAATGTCAATTTTCTTGGGTAGATTTTCTACCGGAACGATTCTTTCCAATTCGATTGACAATATACCGTTCGTGATTTCAGCATGTTTGACCTCTACATGTTCAGCTAATGTGAATGCTCGGTCAAAATTACGCATACTGATACCTTGAATCAAATACTCTGCACCGTATTTGTTGTCTTTGTCTGTACTTCCCGCGATTGACAATACACGACCTTCTACTTGAATGTCAATCTCACCCTCGCTAAACCCTGCAACTGCAAGTTGAATGACAAAGTTGTTTTCGTCAATCTTTAGGATGTTGTGCGGAGGGTAGTTTGTTGATTGTCTTGAGGTCGCTCTCATTAAATCATCAAACATTTGGTCAAAACCAATGCCAAATTTGTGAATTGTTGGAATGTCCAACGCTCTTAGTGTTAATTCTCTGTTGCTCATGTTTATCTCCTT
>JACCDQ010862036.1_pt1 | contig 25603 bp, 27 predicted proteins | sample 7446031 | NCBI WGS metagenome assembly JACCDQ01 (sample SAMN15323442, study PRJNA562643) | freshwater metagenome | isolation source: river surface water | place: USA:Blue River Watershed | collected 2017-08-17 | reverse complement strand
GCGATGTCGGCCAGTCGGCTGGACATGAGGATGCTGGCGTGCAAACGCTGCGTCGTGTCGTTGCCCACCCGGTTGGGCTTGTGGCTGCTGGTCAGCAGGCCCCACACCATGTCGTCGTTGGCCCGGAAGCTGCACAGCAAGGTGTTGGTGCTGCTGAGCTTGATGATCTGCGCGGGTGACAACAGGGCAATCAGGTCGGCCGATTCTTCGCTCAACCCCAGGCGGTACAGGGCTTCGGCCTTGTCCTGGCGTATCAGTTGCTGCGCCAGCATCAGGTAGGTGAGGTTGGCTTCGCGGATGTCGCCCAGCAGCTGCTCGGTCAGGGCTGCGGTGGCTTCGGGGGCGGTGGCGTTCATGTTCACTCTCCAGTTTCGGGCTTCAACCGCTGGCTAACACAGCCTGCGTTTTGTTGATTCGTTGAAATGGATTGTGAAACCGGGTCTTCTTCGCTTGAATCGGAAAACGGCTGTTCGTGCTGTCAGCTGCGCTGTCGGGCCTTGTCAGCAAAACACCTACACCGATGTCGGCACCCTGGACCCGCCCGGCAACGATGACCACATCCGGCAAAGGCCGTGCAAAACAGGGCCGAGCAGGCGCACGCCGGTTCAGATCCGGTACTGCTCGATATCACGGCCCTGGGCCAGCACGGCCCTGACCCAAGCCGGTTTGCGTCCCCGCCCGCCGCTCCAGGTTTCACCCTTGGGGCCGTAGTACGCCACAGCGGCCTTCTCTTTGGCCGGTTTGGCGGTACGGCTGATCGAACCGGTCAGCGTTTCCACTGAAATGCCGTATGCCGTCATCTGGGCCCGGATGTCGGCAATCGCCTGCGCGCGCTCCTGCTGGCGCAATTGCTCGGCGTGCGCCATCAAGGCCTGGGCCTGGTTCATCAAATCGCTGTAAGTGCTCATGGGGACGGGGTGGTACTGCGGTGTTGAAATGGGGAACAAAAGTATAGGCCGGGTCCGGTACACTGCCATGCAGTGGTATTTTTTGCAGTTTATTCCCCAAGTCCTGCAACACCCATGCAGCAAGCACCGAATTTTCACCCTGTCACCACATGGAACACACCCACGTTCTGACCTTCTGGTTTGACGAAATCGACCACAAGCGGTGGTGGCAATCCGATCCTGATTTCGATCGGCTGCTGGCCCATCGCTTTGGGGACCTGCACCATCGGGCCTGCAGCGCAGGCCTGCCCGAATGGCGGCCCACTGCGTCGGGGTGTTTGGCCGAAATCATTGTGCTGGACCAGTTCTCACGCAACATACACCGGGGCACGCCGGCGGCCTTCGCCAACGATGCGCAAGCCCTGGCATTGGCCCGCCTGGCCATAGACCGGGGTCTGCCAGCAAAGTTGCCCCCGGTGCAGCGGGCATTCATGTACATGCCCTTCATGCACTCTGAGGACAGCAACACCCACGTCGAAGCCCTGAAACTGTTCAGCGAACACGGGCTCGAACCCAACCTGGCGGCAGAAACCCGGCACAAGGCCATCATCGATCGGTTCGGGCGCTATCCCCACCGAAACGCCACACTGGGCCGGGTGTCGACAGCAGAGGAAGAAGCGTTTCTTAAACTGCCCGGGTCGTCGTTTTGACGCCTTGAAAGGCCTGGCTCAACGGCTGTACACCAAGCCCGAAGCCACACCCCCGAACAGATCGCCCTCCATCATGGGCACCCCGGGAAACTCGGCCTGCAAGGCGCGCTGGAACGGCCGCAAGGCCGACGAGCCCCCGGTCAGGTAAATGGCATCCAGTTCACCGTCGTGCAGCCCTGCTGCATTCACGCAGGAACGCGCGCATGCCACGGTGCGCGCCAGCAGGGCGGACAAATGGTCGTGCAGGTCTTTGGGCACCAGCCTTGCCTGCAAACCGACCTCGACCACCGACAGGTCCAGCGCCGTGGCCGCGTCTTGCTGCGAGCAGCGAATCTTCGCCAGTTCCACCTCGTGGGCGATGTGGTGGCCGTGGCGGTGTTGCAGCACAGCCATCAAACGGGCGTGAAGCGTGAGGTCGCTGTAGTTGACGCGCAGCGCCTGCGCCTGGCTGATGGCACGAGGCAGGTACTGCCAGTGGATCAGATGCCAGGTCGACAAATCAAAAAACACCCGACTCGGGACCTCACGCTGCTGCGGCCCCAAGTGGCGATGACCCAACAGCGGCATCACTTGCTCCAGGCTGAGCTTCTGGTCAAAATCGGTTCCGCCCACGTGCACGCCACTGGTGGCCAGCACGTCGTGGCTGCGGTCGACCTGTTTCAGGCGCTCGGGCCCCAATCGCACCACGGTGAAGTCCGAGGTGCCACCCCCCAGGTCCACCACCAGCACCAGACTTTCACGCGTGAGGCGCCGTTCGTGGTCCAACGCGGCGGCGATCGGCTCCAGTTGAAACGACACCTGCTCGAAACCCACCGCATGCGCCGCTTCCAGCAAGGAACGCTGCGCCAGCGCGTCGCGCTCCGGGTTGTCATCCACAAAATGCACCGGCCGACCCATCACCACACGCGAAGGGGGCGCTCCCAGGGCCGCCATCGCACGTTTGCGCAGCTCCCCCAAAAACGTGGCCACGATCTCCTGGTAGCTGATCTGCTGGTGGTTGACCTCGGTTTTTTCGAGAAGAAGCGGGCTGCCCAGCAGGCTTTTGAGGGAACGCATCAACCGGCCCTCGGTGCCAGCCAGGTAGTGCGACACCGCATCGCGGCCGAAGTGGGTGCTGCGGTCCTCGGCGTTGTAGAACACCGCTGTTGGCATCGACACGGCACCGCCTTCGAGTGGAACAAGTTGAGACCGGCCACCTGCGCCCGCCCACGAAACGGCCGAGTTGGAGGTACCGAAATCGATGCCAAGGGTGTAGGGTTGGTCAGAGGGATTTTTTTCCATAGCCCCCGATCCTAGCCCGGAGCCCAATCCCGGACGCAATGGTTACCTTCGAGCGGTGGCTCACCGCGCTGCGGCGTACCAGCCCTGGGTTCGGTTCACCGTGCGCACCACCAGCAGCATCACCGGCACTTCAATCAAAACGCCCACCACCGTGGCCAAGGCCGCTCCCGACTGGAAGCCGAACAGGCTGATCGCTGCGGCCACCGCCAGTTCGAAGAAGTTGGACGCGCCTATCAGGGCCGATGGGCAGGCAACCGAATGCTTCTCGCCAAGCCGGCGGTTGAGCCAATAGGCCAGTGCAGAATTGAAAAAAACCTGGATCAAAATGGGCACGGCCAGCAAGGCAATTACAAGCGGCTGCGCCAGGATGGCTTCGCCCTGGAACGCGAACAGCAACACCAGCGTGGCCAGCAAGGCCGTGACCGACCAGGGGCCGATCTTGGCCAAGACGGCATCCAAGGCTTCCTGCCCCTGGGCCAGCAATGCCTTGCGCCACCACTGTGCCAACAACACTGGAATCACGATGTAGAGCACGACCGAGGTCACCAGAGTGGCCCACGGCACTGTGATGGCGGAAATGCCCAACAGCAAACCCACCAGTGGCGCAAACGCAAACACCATGATGGTGTCGTTGAGCGCCACCTGCGACAGTGTGAACAGCGGATCGCCATTTGTGAGCCGACTCCAGACGAAGACCATGGCGGTGCAGGGCGCGGCCGCCAGCAAAATCAGGCCCGCGATATAGCTGTCGATCTGATCCGCAGGCAGCAGCGGCGCGAACCAGTGGCGGATGAACAGCCAGCCCAGAAACGCCATCGAGAACGGCTTGACCAACCAATTCACGAACAAGGTCACACCGATTCCGCGCACATGCTGACGCACCTCGTGCAAGGCGCCAAAGTCCACCTTGACCAGCATGGGTATCACCATCACCCAGATCAACAACCCGACAGGCAAATTGACCTGTGCCACCTCCATGGCGCCAACGGCCTGAAACAGGCGGGGAAAGAATTGCCCCAATCCGATGCCCAGCAAGATGCACAAAAACACCCAAAGCGTGAGGTAGCGCTCAAATAAGGTCATCGACGCCTGTGAGGCCGCCTGGCCCGTGGCTTCGCATGGAGCGCTCATGTTTCGCTCTTTCCCAGGTCGCGGGCCGTCGTTTGGATCGTCAACTTGCTCAGGCTGCTGTCGGGCAGGTTCACAAGAATGTCCAGCCGCCTGCGGATCAGGTGCAGTGTCTGTTTGAAAGCGTCCCGTTTCTGGTCATCGTTGCCATCGCCAGCAGACGGGTCGGTATAGCCCCAGTGTGCTGTCGCAGGGTGACCTGGCCAGAACGGGCAAACTTCACCAGCCGCGTTGTCGCAGACCGTGATCACCAGGTCCATCTGGGGTGCACCCGGTTGGGCGAACGCGTCCCAGCTCTTGCTGTACAGGCCATCGGTGACGATGCCCGCCTTGGCCAGCGTCTCGATCGCCAAAGGGTTGGGCTTTTGATTCTCACGCGGGCTGCTGCCCGCTGAAAAGGCTTTGAAACGGCCATGGCCCAAATGGTTGAGCAGGGCCTCTGCCAGGATGCTTCGGGCCGAGTTGTGGGTGCAAAGAAACAAGACGTTCAAGGGCTTTGGTTCTGTGGTCATCGTGTGCTTTCAGCAGCAATTGGACTTGGTGGTGGCGGGGTCGCAGCACGCCCCGCCAGTGACGGGCTGTCCGGCTTCTTTGAAGAGCGGGATGTTGCCCAAAGTGTGAAAGTGTTCCCAGGCGATACCCTGTGGGTCGGTGATCCAGTGCTTTTCGCTGCGGGCATAGCAACAGGTGGTTTCGCCCTCGTTGAGCACGGCCATGTCGGCTCTTCGCGCTGCGGCCTTTAAATCAGACAGCTCCTCAGCGCTGTCCACTTGAAACCCGAGATGATCCAGGCCGGACTGGCCGCCTCGGGAGGAGATCGCAAAGTTAACGCGCGGGTCTTCAAGCATCCACTTGGCGTAGTCGCCCTCCACCCGCGTGGGTTGGGCAGAGAACAGCCGCGAGTAAAACGCGATGCTGGCCTGCAGGTCTTGCACATGGAGGTGCACATGGAATCGCTTCATAAGGGGCCTTTCAGCAGTGACAAGGGGTGACGGAGGCATCGAGGCAGGCCTCGGTGCCCTGGCAACAGTTTTCGGTGAGGTAGGCGAGCACGCCATTCATCTGGGTGAACTCGACTCGGTAGATCAGGTGGCGTCCGCTGCGCTCCTGGCTGATCAGACCGGCGGTCATCAGTTCTTTGAGGTGAAACGACAGCGTTGCGTTGGGCACGCCCAGGCACTCACCCAGTTGCCCGGGCGTTGCGCCTTGCTTGCCCGCCACCACGAGGGCGCGAAACACCTGCAGACGGTTGGACTGGGCCAATGCGGCAAGGGCTTTGACAACATCTTTTTCTTCCATATTTCCATTATCGTCGAAATATATGACGAGGTTTGTGGTTGACGAAACAGACACCGCAGCCAACGGGATGAAAGTCCGTATTGACCCGCCAGTTTTCACGATGCAAGATGAAAATGCGGGCGTTTTGATTCGTATACGGACTTTATTGTTTGTTGTCAACTTGTCAGCTTCGCGCAAGTTGTACTGACAAGGTAACTTCCTTGCCTGATAATTTGAAACTCAATTACATTGGAGTCTGCCCACATGCCCATGCGTGCCACCAAAATCGTTGCCACCCTCGGCCCCGCTTCCAGCGACGTTGATTTGCTTGAGGCCATGATCCGGGCCGGCGTCAACGTGGTGCGGTTGAACTTCTCCCATGGCAAGGCGCAAGACCACATCGACCGTGCCGAATTGGTGCGCATGGCCGCCAAGCGTGCCGGCCGCGAAGTGGCCATCATGGCCGACCTGCAAGGACCCAAAATCCGCGTGGGCAAATTTGCCGACGGCAAAGTTTTCCTGGAAGACGGTGCAGACTTCGTGCTGGACGCCGACCGTTCCGAACCCGGTGACCAATACGGCGTGGGCTTGGACTACAAAGAACTGCCGCGCGACGTGAAGCCTGGCGACACCCTGTTGCTCAACGACGGGCTGATCGTGATGAAGGTGACCCGTGTGTTGGGCCAGGCCGTGCACACCCAGGTGGTGTTGGGCGGTGAGTTGTCCAACAACAAGGGCATCAACAAGCAAGGCGGTGGCCTGACCGCGCCCGCGTTGACCGCCAAGGACATGGAGGACATCAAAACCGCCATGGGCCTGCGCGCCGACTACGTGGCCGTGAGCTTCCCGAAAACCGCCACCGACATGGAACTGGCCCGCCAGCTGTGCAACGTGGCTGCGCCCGCCGGGCACAAACCCGGTCTGATCGCCAAGATCGAACGCGCCGAAGCCATCCCCGAACTGGAAAACATCCTGCGCGTGTCGGACGGCATCATGGTGGCCCGTGGCGACCTGGCCGTGGAAGTGGGCAACGCCGCTGTGCCCGCCCTGCAAAAACGCATGATCAAGCTGGCCCGCCAGCACGACAAAGTGGTGATCACGGCCACCCAGATGATGGAGAGCATGATCACCAACCCGGTGCCCACCCGCGCCGAAGTGAGTGACGTGGCCAACGCCGTGCTGGACGGCACCGATGCCGTGATGTTGAGCGCCGAAACCGCAGCGGGCAAGTTCCCATTGCAGACCGTGCAGGAAATGGCGAAGATTTGCGAAGCCGCCGAAAACGCCGACACCTACGAACTGGAATCGGACTTCATGGGGCAAACGTTCCGCCGCATCGACCAATCGATTGCCATGGGCGCGCTGTTCACCGCTTCGCACCTGGGTGCCAAGGCGATTGTGGCCCTGACCGAATCGGGCTCCACCGCGCTGTGGATGAGCCGCCACAAGGTGCGTATTCCGATTTACGCGGTCACCTCGCAACTGTCGTCACAACGCCGCATGGCCTTGTACCGCAACGTGCGTCCCCTGCTGATGGACACCAGTGCCGACCGCGACACGGCCTTGCAACAGGCCGAAAACCACCTCAAGGAACGCAACATCATGCAGCGCGGCGATGTGTACGCCATCACCTGCGGCGAACCGATGGGCACCCCCGGTGGCACCAACATGCTCAAGATCTGCCGCGCCAATTGAGCTCAATTTTGCGCATTTTTCAGGGGCCCACATCGGGCCCCTTTTTGTTTGGCAAAGGTAGAATCCACCCCAGTTACATACCGGTTACCAACTTTGCTAGGGGATTTTGATGGCTCTTGTTTCTATGCGCGAACTGCTCGACCATGCGGCCGAGCAAGGCTACGGCATTCCAGCGTTCAACGTCAACAACCTGGAGCAGGTGCAGGCTGTGATGGCCGCCGCCGACGAGGTGGGTGCCCCGGTGATTCTGCAGGCCAGTGCAGGCGCCCGCAAATACGCCGGTGAAAGCTTCATCAAGCACCTGGTGATTGCCGCCTGCGAGGCCTACCCCCACATCCCGGTGGTGATGCACCAGGACCACGGCCAAAGCCCAGCCATCTGCCAGGGCGCCATTCAACTGGGCTTCAGCTCGGTGATGATGGACGGCTCGTTGTTGGAAGACGGCAAAACCCCCGCCAGTTTTGAGTACAACGTGGACGTGACCCGCCGCGTGGTGGACATGGCACACAAGGTGGGCGTATCGGTGGAAGGCGAGCTGGGTTGCCTGGGCAACCTGGAAACCGGCGACGCAGGCGAAGAAGACGGCATTGGCGCGGTTGGCAAGCTGGACCACAGCCAAATGCTGACCGACCCCGAGGAAGCCGCACAGTTCGTCAAGGCCACGGGCCTGGACGCCCTGGCAATTGCGATAGGCACCAGCCACGGCGCCTACAAGTTCAGCCGCAAACCCACAGGCGACATTCTGGCCATCAGCCGCGTGAAAGAAATCAATGCACGCATCCCCAACACCCACCTGGTGATGCACGGCTCCAGCAGCGTTCCGCAAGAGCTGTTGGCCATCATCAACCAGCACGGCGGCCAGATGAAGGAAACTTATGGCGTGCCGGTGGAAGAAATCCAGGAAGCCATCAAGTTCGGTGTGCGCAAGGTCAACATTGACACCGACATTCGCTTGGCCATGACCGGCGCGGTGCGCAAATTTTTGGCCGAAAACCCGGACAAGTTCGACGCCCGCGAGTGGCTCAAACCGGCCCGCGCTGCCGCCCAAGCGGTGTGCAAACAGCGTTACCTGGAATTCGGTTGCGAGGGCCAGGCAGGCAAAATCCGCGGCGACAACCTGCTGGTGGTGGCCTCGCGTTACGCCAACGGAGAGCTGGCACAGCTGGTGAATTGAAGCTCACGGTGCCGTTTCGCACACCCAGCCGGTGATCTGCTCGACCAGCAAGGGCACGGTGTGGGTGGCGTTCAACTGCAACACATGGGCCTCCTCAACCGGCGGCTCCAGAGCATCGAACTGGCTGCGCACCAAGGCCGCCGAGAAGAAGTGCCCAGTGCGGCCAGCCACCCGGGCATTTGCTTCGGTGGGTGAAATGTCCAAAAACACAAAACGAAGGCCTGGTTGGGCGGCACGAAGCACGTCCCTGTAAGCACGTTTCAGGGCAGAACAGGCCAGCACAGCACCCTGCGGATGCGCCTGCAACTGCCGCGCCAATGTGGCCAACCACCCAGCGCGGTCTTCGTCGCTCAATGGCGTGCCTTGGCGCATTTTGCGGACATTGTGCTCGGGGTGGTGGTCGTCACCTTCCAGAAACGGCAGGCCCAACGACGATGCGCAACGCCTGGCCACGGTCGATTTGCCGCACCCTGAAACGCCCATCACGACCAAGTGCATAGGGAGGTTGGAGACGGTTGCCGGAGCCATGGCACCATCTTAGCGGGCGGCGACAGCTGCGATAATCCGCACCGTACTTCTCAAGCGCTTCACCATGACCCAGGCCCTGCACACTTCTGCCCTCACTTCTTTGCCCCTGCTGGCGCGCGGCAAAGTGCGCGACAACTATGCCGTGGGCGACAACCGCATTTTGATGGTGGCCTCCGACCGCATCAGCGCGTTCGATGTGATCATGGGCGAGCCGATTCCGGGCAAAGGCGAGTTGCTGACCCGGCTCAGCCTGTTCTGGTTCGACCTGCTGGGCCCCCAGGGGCAGGCCATTTGCCCGATCCACCTGACCGGTGCCGCCCCCGAAAGCGTGGTCAGCGATGCCGAAAAGCCGTTGGTCACCGGCCGTTCCATGCTGGTCAAGCGCTTGAAGCCCATTCCGGTGGAAGCCGTGGTGCGCGGCTACCTGGCCGGCAGCGGCTGGAAGGAATACCAGGACAGCCGCAGCGTGTGCGGCGTGCCCTTGCCCGAGGGGCTGAAAAACGCCAGCAAGCTGCCACAACCCATTTACACCCCGGCGGCCAAAGCGGAAATGGGCGAACACGACGAGAACATCACGTTTGAGAAAACCGTCGAGATGATTGGGGCCAACCTGGCAAGCCGCATCCGCGACATTTCGATCCGGCTGTACCAGGCCGCCGCCGAATTTGCCCTGACCAAAGGCATCATCATCGCCGACACCAAGTTCGAGTTTGGCCTGGACACCGACGGCACCTTGGTGTTGATGGACGAAGTGCTGACACCCGACAGCTCGCGCTACTGGCCGGCCGAAAGCTACCAGGAAGGCAACAACCCGCCCAGCTTCGACAAGCAGTTTTTGCGCGACTGGCTCGAAACCGCCCATGTGGACGGCCGCCCCTGGAACAAAACCGCCCCCGCACCGCGCCTGCCGCGCGAGGTGATCGAGCAAACCGCCGCCAAGTACCAGGAAGCGTTGAAACGGCTGCTGGGCTGACGCCTGGCCCGCAGGTCTCAAGGGCGCAAGCGGGCACTCTGCAAAACGTCCCAACAAGCGCCCATGGTGTGGTAGTCCACCTTGCCGGCGGGTGATTTGGTGTCTTCGAGCTTGCCACCCTCGGCGGACAGAATGCGGAACCATGCCCCGTGTTCGTGGTCCACCAAGTGCTGCCAGCTCCAGGCCCAGGTGTCGTGGTACTGCTGCAGGAACACCGGATCGCCTGTTACGTCCCACAAGCGCCACGCGCTGGCAAACGATTCGGCTTGCACCCAGAAGTATTTGGCGGTGTCGCAAGGCGTGTGGTCGGGCGCAAAACCATAAATCAAGCCGCCGTTCACCGCGTCCCATCCGTGGCGGTAGGCCGCCCGGTGCAATTCGGCGGCGCGGTCCACCCAGCGCTGTTGGGGGCGGTGGAAGTGGGCCATCAGCAACAGCTTGGCCCATTCGGTCTGGTGCCCGGTCTGGAAGCCCCAGGGCTTGAATATGTTGCCTGGGTTGTCTTGGTTGTAGGTCCAGTCGATGGCCCAGGCACAGTCAAAATGCTCCCACACCAGGCCGTTGGACTGGCTTGCCGCCTCAAAGGCAAAGCGCTCGATCAGGTCGCTGGCGCGGTCCAGGTAGCGGGATTCGCCGGTGAACTCGTGGGCCGCCAAGCAGGCTTCGCACATGTGCATGTTGGCGTTCTGGCCGCGGTAGTCGATCAGCACCCCAGCGGGGGTGATTTCGTCGGCGTAGGCCCGGTGCCGGGGTTCGTAAAACGCGTCACCCATGCGGTCGAAGGCATCGGCCACGTCTTGCGCGCTGCACAGGCCCACAGCATGGGCGTGGCTGCGGGCCAACAGCACAAAGGCTTGCCCGTAGGCCATGGCGGTGGCGTCTTCGATGCGCCCGTTCTGCACGGTCCACCCATACAAGCCATTGGGCAACCGGAATGCTTCCAGGTGTTGCAGGGCGTGCCGCGCCCAGTCCAGGTAGGGCGTACGGCCGGTGTGGCGGTGGGCCATGGTCCAGTTGAACACCAACCGCGTTGCGCTCACCAGGTGGCGGTGGTCGCGGTTGTAAACGGTGCCGTCGTCCCGGTAGTAGTGAAAAAACCCACCCGCTGGGTCAAAACCCGTGCGTTCGTAAAAACGCAAGGTGGTGTCGATGTGCTGGGTCAAAAAACGGCGGCTGTCGAAAATGGGGGCGGTCATGCCCTACAGCGTAACAGGCAAACGGCTGCACAACGAAACCACGCTGGTGCTCCCCGACCATTTGCTGGACCCCATTCCCAACAGCCAATTGCAAGGCCCCTGAGCGGAAACGGACTGCATTCAAGCCCTGTCGCAGTTGACCGATGAGATGGGCGCTGTGGATTTGGAAAAGTCAATCGGCACCCAAAATCTGAACGCCTGCTATCGCTGCCGCTTTGGCCAGGCCAGCATCCAGCGTGGCCAGAGGCAGGCCTGTGCGCAGCGCAAGTTCCAAATACGCCGCATCGTAGGCAGACAACTTGTAGCGCCGGGCAAGGTTCAATGTGTCACCCAGTGCGTGTGTGGCTGTGGCCGGATCGGTCACGATATTGAGCTGCCCCAGCAGCGCAACGTAGCGCTGTGCGTCCGCCTCGGTCACGATGGCCTTGGACTCCAACTTGGCCGTCACATTGGCAACCTCCAGTGCCCACAGCGAAGGCACCACCGCTTGTGAAAGCTTCAGTGCCACCAGGGTGGCCTCTGCGCAGTCAACACCTGCCGGGTTGGTTCCAGGCACCAGCCAGAGCAGGGCCACCGACGCATCCAGAACAAACCTCATGCCCTGCCCTCATCCACAAGGGCCTTGAGGTCCAGGGGGCTGACCGGCTTGCGAGACCGCATGAAGGCGTGCATGTCGTCCACAGCGGCTGCGGCTGAGGATTGTTTGTTGCCCTGAGCGGGCACCAGATCGGCCACCGCTTCGCCCCGCAAAGTGATGGTGTAACGGCTGCCCGCCTGTATGCCGCGCAGCAGCTCAGGCAACTTCGTCTTGGCTTCGTAAGACCCGACTTCGATGTTCACAATGCGCTCCTTGTGCGTGGTGTAGACCAGATATTAGACCAGTCGCAACCGACAAGCAACAGGCTGCGGCCACTGCGGGCGGTGACCTGTTTCGAACCCCGAGCGCCTTACAGTGTGACAGGCAAACCGCTGCGCAGCGACTGTGTGATGGCTTGCCCGATGCGGGTGGCCTCGGTCGCGTCATGCAGCGTCAATGGCACGGGGCGTTCGCCACGGCAAGCGGCCACAAATGCCTCCATTTCCAGGCGGAAGGCTTCGCCAAAACGGGCGAAAAAGTCGGGCAGAGCGCGGTGGCCCACGCCACACGCATCGCGGTACTGCACGCGGCTCAGGTGCGCGCCCATGCCCACTTGCACGGTACCGGTGGTACCGATCACTTCGGTGGTGGTTTCGTGGCCGTGCGGCATGGTGCGGCTGGCATAGAAAACGGCACGTTGACCAGCGTCAAATTCCACAATGGCCAGTCCGTTGTCCACGTCCCCGATGGGTTTGAGCCCTTCGTGCAAGGCAACAGTGCCGCTGGCAAACACCCGGGTGGCCTTGGGGTTGCCCAGCATCCAGCGCGCCAGGTCGATGTCGTGCACGCTGCAATCCATAAAAATACCCCCGGACGATTCGGCAAAACGCACGAAGAAGCCCGACTCGTCGTTCTGGTCGCAGGTTTGTGAACGCACCAAAAAGGGCCGCCCCAGGTCACCCGCATCAATTGCGGCCTTGGCCTCGGCGTAGCTGGGGTCAAAACGGCGCACAAAACCGACCATAGCCACCAGCTCTGGGTGTTCGGCGGCCACCGCCTCGACCGTTTCACAGGTGGCCACGTCCAGCGACAGGGGCTTTTCCACGAACACATGCTTGCCCGCCCGCAGTGCAGCACTGGTTTGGTCGGCGTGCAGCGTGGTGGGGGTGACCAGCACCACGGCATCCACGTTGGGGTCGTTCAGCAGTTGGGCGTAATCCGCGTAGCACTGTGCCACGTCCAATTCGGTGCGCGCCCAATCCAGTTCTGCCGCCACAGGGCTGCAGGCCGCCACCAGCCGGGCCCCTGGGGTGTTGCGTGCAAGCTGTTCGGCATGCCGTTTGCCCAGACGGCCCAGACCGGCGATGCCGACACGAAGTGGGGGTTTGACAGCGGGGGTGGTCATCGGTGGGGTCTCCATGGTTGAGGGCGAAAGCAGGCTTCGGGGCCGGTGTGGGCCCATGCGGAGACTGTAGCTTCTGGGTCTTGCAGCGTCGGCCTGCGAACACCTCAAAAACACCTCAATTGCTTGGGGTTCAACGGCCCAAGGCGGGCACGTTGTACGGCGTGATCACCTCGGGCCGCGACAACGCGGGGCTCAACACCGGGGTGGGTATGCCTTGGGCGTGCATGAACCACAGGCAGGCTTGGTGCAGGTCATGCTCCAGGTCGTGGTGCAACACCGCCTGCAAATGCCCTTGGTGCAGCAAATGGAGATTGTCGTCGTCCAGGTCGTGCCCAATGAACACCCGGCAGGCACGGCCACTTAGGGCAAACGCACGCACCACCGCGGCATTGGCTCCGCCCACCGAATACACGGCCGCCAATTGGGGGCGCTGGTGCAACACCCGTGTGGCAGAAGCCAGGGTGGAGTCGAACAGGCCTTTGCCGTCGTGCTGAACATGCACGGCGCAGTCAGGCCGCAACCGGCCCAGGGTCTCGGAAAATGCGCGCACACGCTGCCCTTCGCCCAGGAAGTGCGAACCGCTGCTGGACACCAGCACCTCTGCTGCCTCGGGCCCGAGCCACTGCGCCATGAGGTACGCAGCGGTCTGGCCGGCGCAGGTGTTGTCCATGCCCACATACGCCAGGCGCGGCGCGGTTGCCAGGTCGGTGGCGAGCGTGACCACCGGTATGCCACGGGCATGCAAACGCTCAACCGCAGCCACGGTCTCAGGCACGTGGGGGGCTTTGAGCAACACGCCGTGACTGCCCCGACGGGCGATGGCATCGAGCCGCTCCAGCAATGCTGCCAGGGGCCAGGTCTCGGCCACGTGGTCGCGCGCACGCAGGGCCACCGGCTGTATGCGCTCGAACACCCTTGCCAGGGCAGACAAGGTGAGGCGCGAAAACCGCCCCGGTGTCTCCATGACCACATCGATCGACAACCGCCGCCCTTGCCGCCCCACCTGCAAACGCTGGCGTTCCAGCTCGACCAGGGCCTGTTCCACCCGCACCCGGGTGGCCGTGCGAACGTGCTCGCGCTGGTGCAGCACCCGGTCTACCGTGGCCAGACTCACCCCCGCTTGCAACGCAATTTCTTTCAACGAAAACGCATGTGCCATGGCATTTCACTCCTACGCCTGATCGCCGATTGTGACGTTTTTTGAGGTGTTTCTGAGGTGTTCATGCGATCGCAAGGCTCAGGGGTCTGCCTACACTGCCAGCGTCAACCAACACGCCAAAAGGAGCCCATGACCACGCCCACCCCCACGGCCTGGCTCACCTGCCAAGCTGCCCAACTGGAGGATCTGAAGGCGCTGTGCGCCACGGCCACCGACCCAGGGCGCGTGCCCATGGCACGGTGCGTCGAACAACAGGTCCCGGTATACGACTGCGGTTTGCTGCGCAAGCAACTGGCCCAAGCCCCCGAAAGCGCCCTGGCCTTGATGGCGGAGTGGATATGGGTCTGGAAAGACGGTCCTGGCATTGTGGTGCTGCAACACGCCTACGACGATGCGCCGCTGGTGGACGCCGTGACCCGGCGTTTTGAGGCCATCATCGCCCGGGAAAAGACCACCCAGTCGGGGGGTGACCACTTTGCCCAGGCCGGTGCCAACGACCGGGTCTGGAACGCCTTGGAAAAGCTCTGCCTGGACGAGCCGGCGCTGTTTGCACGCTATTACGCCAACGACATGGTGGCCCTGGCCTGCCGCGCCTGGTTGGGACCGGGCTACCAGATCACGTCCCAAGTCAACAATGTGCGCCCGGGTGGCCTGGCGCAGCAACCCCACCGTGACTATCACCTGGGGTTCTGCACGCCTGCACAAGCCCAGGCCTACCCGGGCCATGTGCACCAGCTGTCGCCTATGTTGACGCTGCAAGGTGCGGTGGCCCATGTGGACATGCCCCTGGAAAGCGGCCCCACCCTGTACCTGCCCCACACCCAAAAATGGGCGCATGGCTATTTGGTGGCGGACCGCCAGGACGTGACCGACTATTTTGTGCAGCACCGTGTGCAATTGCCTTTGTCCAAAGGTGATGCGGTGTTTTTCAACCCTGCCCTCATCCACGCGGCGGGTCACAACCGATCGGCACATATCCACCGCATGGCCAACCTGTTGCAGGTGTCGTCGGCGTTTGGCCGGGCCATGGAGTCGGTGAACCGCCAAGCCATGGCCCAAGCGGTGTACCCCCACCTCAAGGTCTTGCTGGAAACCGGCGCCCTGGACCTGGCGGCGGCACACCGCGCCATCGATGCCACGGCCGAAGGCTACGCTTTTCCCACCAATCTGGACCGCGATCCCCCGCTGGGTGGTTTGGCACCCGCCAGCCCGCAAACCGTGGTGCGGGAGGCGCTGCAGGAAGGCTGGACACCAACCCAACTCAACGAACGCCTGACCCGACTGGCCTGGCAACGGCAAACGTGAGGCAGCGGCTCCGGCTCCAGCCCCGCCTCAGTGGCGTTGCGCGAGGTTCAGAAACGCCTCGTGTTCGGCCGCATCCATGCGGACCTGGTGCTGGGCCTCGGGGTAGCGCCCGCCTTCGATGTCCGCGACGAACGCACGAAACGCCTCCACCCGCGCGGTCTGTACCGTGTGTTCCAAAGCGGGAATGTCGGCGTAGCGTTTGGAGTGTCGCGGAAAATGGCCTGTGTTGGTGCCCAACACATCACTGGAAAACAAGTACTGCGTGTCGCACACATCGCCACAACCCATGCCCATGGTGATCAAGGGGGTGTGGCGGGTGATGTGGTCGGCCAGCTCCACCGGCACCACTTCGACTTCCAAAAAGGCGGCACCGGCGTTTTCAAGATCCCGCACCTTTTGCAGCACCTTCATCGCTTCTTGGGCGCTTTTGCCAATCGCCCGAAAGTTGGTCCACGTGGCGTGGTTGGGCACCAGACCCACATGGCCCGTGACCGGAATGCCCTCGCGGGCCATGGCTTCAATGAAATGCGGTGAGTGCGAGCAATACACCGCATTGGCACCGCGTTTGAGGATAGAAAAACCCAGCTCGATTGCCTGCTGCGGGCTGGACACCGCGCCGTGCGGCATTCCGGCAGACACAAAGGCAGAAGGCGCCGCTGCCCGTATCAACTCCAGGTTGTGATCGGGTTCGCAGGACAGGATGACGATGCCTGCAGCTTCAGCCGCCGCCGCCTCGGCCGCCGTGTCCACATGAACCTGCGCCCACTTGCGCCGACCCTTCTGGCGGTGCAGGTCGTAAACGGAAGGGGCTCGAATCATGGATGTGTCTCCTGGGCGTTGGTCATGGAAAAGTGTAGCCAGCGCCCCCGCAAAACCACCCTCTGCCGTGGCGGGAAGTGGCCATAAAGTCTCATTCGTGTCGGCTGCCAAGCGGTTTGCGTGACCGAAAATGCAACAACGGCTGCGGGTTTTCCTGGGTTTGGTGCATTTTGTGAGACAGCCGTGAGTGTTGCCCCCCGAAAACAAAAAAGGCGGCCGAAGCCGCCTTGGGAGAGCGTTGCAAGGATCAGAACAACACGGGCTGACCGCTTTTGGCGCTTTCGGTGGCGGCGTCGGCCAGTTTCTGGGCCATCACGCCGTCTTGCACGGTGGTCTTGAAGGCTTGGCCAGATTGCAGGCACTCGAAGAAGTGCTGGATTTCCAGGCGATACGCCGCCGCGTAGCGCTGCAGGAAAAAGGCTTCGGGTTTGTCGGCCTTGACGCCGTTGGCGTCCCACTGCACCACCTCGCTGGGGGTGTGGTTGCCGCACTGCAACATGCCTTTGGAGCCCAGCACTTCAAAGCGTTGGTCGTAGCCGTAGGCAGCGCGGCGGGTGGTGTTGATCTGGCACAGGCGGCCTTTCTGGGTGCGGATGCTCACGGCGGTGCTGTCCCAGTCACCGGCTTCGCCCACAGCCGGGTCGGTCAGCACCGAGGCGGTGGCGCTCAACCAGGCGGCTTCGTCGCCATCGGCACACAAAATCCAGCGGAACACGTCAAGGTCGTGGATCAGCATGTCGCGGAAAATGCCGCCCGAGGCCTTGATGTACTCGACCGGCGGCGCACCGGGGTCGCGGCTGGTGATGATCAGCATTTCCGGGTTGCCGATTTCGCCCGCATCCATGCGGCGGCGGGCTTCGTTGAAGGTGGGGTCGAAACGGCGCTGAAAGCCGATCATGCAGCCCACGCCGGCTTCGGCCACGGTTTTGGCGACGGCTTCGGCGCGCGGCACCGACAGGTCCACCGGCTTTTCACAGAAGATGTGCTTGCCTGCGGCAGCAGCGCGCGCGATCAGGTCGCTGTGGGTGGTGGTCGGCGAGCAGATGGCCACGGCGTCGATGCTCTTGTCGGCAAACACCGCATCAATGGTGGAAACTTCGGCGCCCAGGGTTTGCGCCAGGTCAGAGGCGGCGGCTGGCACGGCGTCGCAAACGTACTTGAGTTTGACGCCCGACAGAGAGGCGAGGTTGGTGGCGTGGATGCGACCGATGCGGCCGGCACCGAAAACGGCGACGTTTTTCATGTTGTGACGAGGGTGGTGGTTGAAAGATCGACCCGCTGCAAACACCGCCTCGGGCTCGAATGGTTGGCAACTATAAAGACGTTTTTCGAAAATGGAAAGTTTTTTTCAATGATTTTTATTTTTGAATTTCGTTTCGTCACTTGAACCCCTTTCCTCAGGGGAAAACCCCAGGCACGTGCCCCACAGGGTCGGCTATAAATGATCGCTATTTGACGATTTATGATCAAAATTGTTGCTGCGGTTTGGCGGTGAATTTTTTACAGTCTCGTCCACTTTCAACCCCTTTTGGAGCCCGCCATGACCGCCACTTTGAACTTTGCCATCAACCGCATGAGCGTTCCCCGCATGCCTTTTGCGGACTTTGCCGCGCTGGTCAAGCGCCTGGGCGTCAGCGCCATTGAAATCCGCAACGACCTGGCCCACGTGGAAATGGAAGACGGCACGCCCGCCGAAACCATTGGCGCGGTGGCCAAGGCGCACGGCCTGACCATCCGTTCGATCAACGCGCTGCAACGCTTTGAACAGTTCGACGCCACCCGCGCCGAAGAAGCGGCTGCCATGATCCGCTACGCGGTCGGTTGCGGCGCGCAAGCCCTGGTGCTGTGCCCCACCAACAGCCTGCGCGATGCCCGCACCCCGGAACAGCGCCACACCGATCTGGTGCACGCACTCAAATCCCTCAAACCCATGCTGGACGCCGCCGGCCTGATCGGCTTGGTCGAACCACTGGGCTTTGAAGAGTGTGCCGTGCGCCGCAAATCGCAAGCCGTGCGCGCGATTCAGGAAATCGGCGACACCACCACCTTCCGCCTGGTGCACGACACGTTCCACCACCACCTGGCAGGCGAGGGCCTGTTTTTCCCCGAGTTGACCGGCCTGATCCACATTTCGGGCGTGGAAGACACCGCCCTGAGCGCCAACCAGATGCGCGACGGCCACCGCGTGCTGGTGGGTGCGGCCGACCGTTTGGCCAATGCCGCACAAATCCGCCGCCTGCTCGATGCCGGTTACCAGGGCTACGCTTCTTACGAGCCGTTCGCCGAAGAAATTGCCGCCGCCCAGGACATTGAGCAACGTTTGCGCGACAGCATGGCCTACTTGCAGCAGGCCGTGGCCGCCTGAACCTGAGCCCAACCGCCGCGCCCATGGACCCCGCCCCTTTGCGCAAAAAGTCCAGCGCGCGGTTTGTTGACATTGCCGATCACGCGCGGGTCAGCGTTGCCACTGTAAACCGTGTGCTCAACGACCACGGGGGGGTCTCGCCCGCCACGCGCGACAAGGTGCTGCAGGCCGCCAAGGCCCTGGCCGTGCCCCGGGTGTTGCCCCAGGCGCACCGGGGCCTGACCCGGTTCGACGTGGTGCTGGCCAGCAACCGCACCCCGTTTTTCCAGCGCCTGCAAGTGGCGCTGCAACGCTTTGGGCAACTGCTGGACCAGCGGGTGGTGATCCACCGGCACGAATTTTCGCCAGCACAACTGGTCCAGGCCGCCCATTTCATTGCCCAGCCACCGCACCGCCGCAACGGCCTGATCATTGCGGTGAACGACACCCCCGACATCCGCAACGCCGTGCAACGGGTGATTGCGCAGGGCGTGCCCGTGGTCACCTTGATGAGCGACATCAGCGACGTGGCGCGGCTGCACTACGCAGGCATCGACAACTTCATGGCCGGACGCAGTGCGGCCCACTTCATGGGGCGGCTGGTGCACCCACCTGGCCGTGTGGCGGTGCTCACCAACGACCTGAGCTTTCGGGCGCACCGCGACCGCACCGGCGGGTTTCTGGCGGTGCTGGCGCAGCGTTGCCCCCACCTGACCTGCCTGCCCATACACGCCTGCCAGGACGACCCCACCCGGGCCCAGAACTGGATCGAGCAGGTGCTGCGGGACACGGCCACGCAGGGGCCCCTGGTCGGCATTTACCAAAGTGGTGCGGGCTCCAGCGGTGTGGCGCAGGCCTTGGCACGGCACGGAATCCGACCGGTCTGGATCGGGCACGAACTGACGGACGAGCACCGCACCCTGATCCAGCAGGGGGTGCTGGACCTGGTGATCGACCAGGACCCGGATGGCCAGGTGATGTCGGCCATGCAACACCTGCTGTACGCGAACCAGTGGCTGGACCAGCGCCCGCCGTCCACCCCCAACGAATTTCGCCTGTTTTTCCAGGAAAACCTGCCCAACCGACCCTACCTGGATGAAACCGGGCTTCAGCCCTGAACGGGCGAACGGCTCAAACCGGCACCTTGCCCACCGGTGTGGTGGGCTGGTAGGGCAGTTCCAGCTCGTAGGCCAGGGCAATGAACAGGCTCTGCGCCAAACCCATGGTGGCCGTTAGCGAGCGGAACCCGAAAGTCGAGTTGTCCTGCACCTGCAAGGTGGTTTGGGCTTTGCGCGCCAGCGGGCTCATGCCGCTGTCGGTGATCGCGATCAACTGCGCGCCCCGTTCCTGCGCTGCCGCCACACAAGCCAAGGTTTCTTCGGCATAGGGGGCAAAGGAAATGGCCACCATCACGTCGCCCCGGCGCACCGAACGCATTTGCCCCAGGTGCATGCTGCCCAAGGACGAGACCAGACAAACCCGCTTGTCGGTGTGTTGCAAGGCGTAGTCCAGGTACACCGCCACCGGAAAAGACCGGCGCGAAGCCACCACCCAAATGCAATCGGTGGCGGCCAGCAAATCGACGGCTTTTTTGAAACTCGGTCCGTTCAGGCTGTTTTGCAGTTCCTGCATGCCCGCCAGACTGCCCGACAGAAACTCGTGTGCAATTTCGACACTCGACAGGCTGCCCGAACCGGACTCAATGATGTCGCGGATGCGGCTTTTGTAGTTGCGGCTGGGAGCCAGCTGACGCGTCAGGCCGTCGCGGAACACCCCCTGCATTTCGGAAAATCCCGAAAAACCAAAGTGCTTGGCAAACCGCACCACCGCCGAAGGCTGCACGCCGCACTGGGTGGCCACCTCCTGGATGCCGTCCAGACCGATGTGGTCGCGGTGCCGTTCCACGTACTGCGCAATCACCTTGAGCTGTTTGCTCAAGCCATCGTACTCGGCCGCTATGCGCTTGATCAGCTGTTCGACGCTGAGCTTGCTTGGCTTGTCGGTTCCCATGTTGGCATCCTTGTCAAACGCTGCCTTCAAACGCCAGCCCGGCGAATGAAAATATTTTTCTTTTAAAAACATTTTTGCAAAATGTTTTGCATTTTGTCTCGTCCGTTTTTATACTTCAATTTCAGCAAGAACCCAGGTAGTTTATGAATTTTCCAAACCACGACTCCATGGTCATCATAGGCGCAGGGCACAGCGGTGGCCGCGCGGTGCAGGCACTGCGTGCGCAAGGCTGGACGGGGCGCATCGACCTGATCGGCTTGGAAGCCCACGCCCCCTACGAACGCCCTCCGCTGTCAAAAGAGTTGTTGCTGGGTGCCAAGCAAGCGGACGACTGCCTGTTGGGCCCGGTGGTGGACAGCGCCCACGACAGCGCCTTGCAACGGCACGTGGCCACCGCCACGCGCATTGACCGCCACCAGCGCACCGTGACCCTGGCCAGCGGCGAACAACTGCCTTACCGCGCCCTGCTGCTGGCCACAGGGGGCCATGCCCGCCACTTGGCCGTGCCCGGTGCCGACCTGCCCCAGGTCATGGCCCTGCGCACGCTGGACGACGCTGCCCGTCTGGCGCCTCATTTGGCCGCAGGCAAGCATCTGCTGGTGGTGGGCGGGGGGTTCATCGGACTGGAAGTGGCCGCATCGGCCCGCCAACGTGGCGTGGAGGTGACTTTGCTGGAAGGCGCGCCCCGCCTGATGGGCCGCGCCGTTCCCGCCGACATGGCCGAACAAGCCCTGCAGCTTCACCGCGCACGCGGCGTGGACGTGCGCCTGGGCGTGGTGCCCGAACGGTTCGAGGCATTGGATGGGAAGGTGCTGGCCCACCTGACGGACGGCAGCCAACTCAGGGTGGATGCGGTGGTGGTGGGTATCGGCATACAACCGGCCACCGAACTGGCTGCCCAGGCGGGCCTGACCGTGGCCCGTGGCATTGTGGTGGATGCAGGGCTGCGCACCAACGACCCGCAGGTGTTCGCCATTGGCGATGTGTCGGAATTCCCCAGCCCAATTTCAGGGGATTTGATTCGCCAGGAAACCTGGCTCAATGCCGAAACCCAAGGCCAGGTGGCCGCAACCAACATGCTGGGCGGCAATGCCACCTACACACAGGCAGCGTGGTTTTGGTCCGACCAGTACGACCACCAGTTGCAAGTGGCCGGAGAACCAGCGCTGGGGGTGCAGACCGTGCGACGCCCCCTGCCCGAAGGCGACGTGATCGAGTTTTATTTGAACACCGAAGGCCGCGTGGTGGGCATGAGCGGCTGGGGGCTGACGAGCCGGGTCACCAAAGAGCTGAAACTGGCACGGATGCTGACCGACCGCCGCGTGGTGGCCGCCCCCGCACTGCTGGCCGACCCCGCCACCAAGCTCAAGGGCTTGCTCAGCGGGGGCTGAAACCACAACGCCCGGCCGCCTTCAGCCCCCGATGGCGGCCCGGAATTTCGCCAGCTCTTCTTCGGCCACGCCCACTTCGTGCTGCGACTGGGGATAGACACCGGTGGCCACGTCTTGCTGGTATTCGCCAAAAGCGGCAACCCGCTCTTGTTGCAGGCGTTGGTATTCGGCCGCAAAGTTGCGGTACACCTTGGCATGGCGGGGCACGTGACCGGTGTTGTAGCCCAGCACATCGCTGGCAAACAGGTACTGCGCATCGCAGCCCGCACCGGCGCCCATGGAAATCATCACCAGGCGGGTGTTCTCCGAAATCAAGCGGGCCACGGCCGAGGGCACCACTTCGATTTCAGCGGCGAAGGCACCGGCTTCTTCCAAAGCCTTGACCTGCTGCCAGACCAGCATGGCGGTGTCGAAGGTTTTGCCCACGGCCTTGAAGCCCCCGGTCCAGGTGCATTGCGAAGGAATCAGACCGCTGTGCCCGCAGACCGGGATGCCTTCCTCACGCAAACGGCGCACGATGCCCATGCTGGCCGCGCAGTACACCGCATCGCCTCCGGCTTTGATCGCTTTGAAAGCCGCACGCAGGTATTCCTCGGCGGTGACGAAATCACCGTACTCCAACCCAGGGATGGCAAACACCGTGGGTGCCGCTTCGCGGAACGCGGGGGTGAGCAGTGCAGGCGGCACCGACACCATGTCGATGCCCGCTTGCTGTGCGGCCTGGGCTTCGTCCAGGGTTTCAACCCGCAACATGGACAACTGGCGTTGGCCTTTGAGGGCGCGCAGGTCCGCGATCGTGGGGCGGCTGGTTTTTTTCATGGTATCTCCTGTGGAAAGAAATTTATTTCTATTGTAGACTTTGTTTGGAATTTAATGTGCAATTCTCAACTGCTTCACGACACTTCACATCATGGCAAACACCTACGTCCTCACCCTGTCCTGCCCCGACCAACCCGGCATCGTGCACGGCGTATCGGGTTTGCTGTTCCAGCTCGGCGCCAACATCGAGGAGGCCGCACAGTACAACGATCAAAGCACCGGCCTGTTCTTTATGCGGGTGCAGTTTGCCTGCGACCAAACCCCCCAACCCGAACTGGACCATGCCCTGCAACAGCTGGCCGCCCAGTGGCGCATGGGCATTGAACTGCACCGGGCAGAACACCGGGTGCCCACGGTCATCATGGTCAGCCAGCAGGGACATTGCCTGAACGATTTGCTGTTCCGCTGGAAAAGCGGTTTGCTGCCGGTGGACATCAAGGCCATCGTCAGCAACCACCGCGACTTTTACCAACTGGCCGCCAGCTACAACGTGCCGTTCCACCACATCCCGGTCACGGCGGCCACCAAGCCGGAGGCAGAGGCTCGCCAGCTCGATGTGATTCGCGGCGAAGGTGCCGAACTGGTGGTGCTGGCGCGCTACATGCAGGTGCTTTCCGACACCATGTGTCGCGCCTTGAGCGGGCGCGCCATCAACATCCACCACAGCTTTTTGCCCAGTTTCAAAGGGGCCAAGCCCTACTACCAGGCCCACGACCGGGGGGTTAAACTGATCGGCGCCACCGCCCACTACGTGACCGCCGACCTGGACGAAGGCCCCATCATTGAGCAGGACGTGGCCCGGGCCGACCACAGCCTGACGGTGGACGACCTGACCGCCGTAGGCCGCGACACCGAGAGTCAGGTGCTGGCACGGGCCGTCAAGTGGCACAGCGAACACCGCGTGCTGCTCAACGGGCACCGCACGGTGGTGTTCAAATGACAGAACTCGAAGACAGGCCCTGCACGCTGCCCATCGGCATCAACATCGATGGCGTGCTGGAGCACGACGGCTTGACCACACCGCACGCGGCCACCCGCTTCGCCTGGATCAAACACAGCCAAGCTTTTGACTATGTTGAAAAAAACATCGACCCCAGAGAAGATTTTTCGACGTACTTCGACCTGGTTCAGCGCTATGAAGTACCGATACGGGTGTTCGGCGGCATTTTTTGCGCCGGCCAAGACGAAGCCGTGATGCGCTGGGGGCTGCGTACCGCTGGCAAGTTGGGGGCCCGGATTTTCAACATGCAGTTGTACGCCCGCCACGCCAACGGCAAGCCCATCACCGACCGGCAAGTGGCCGACTGGTACCTGGAAGCGGTAGAGCATGGCAACGCCTCCCATTGCCAGCCCACGCTGGAAGTGCACGTGGACATGTGGAGCGAGCAGTTTCGCCGAGTGGAAACCGTGGCCAACCTGCTGGCCCAGCAGAACGTGGGACTGCGCCTGACGCTGGACCATTCGCACCTGGTGTTCAAGATCGGCAACCCCGCCGAATTGCGCGTGAGCGGGTTGGCAGACGAACCCGATGGCGCCCGGGCCCTGCTGGCGCCCAACCACCCCGAAACACTGTACAGCCATTGGCTACGCGAAGGCTGGGTGGCACACGCCCACACCCGCAGCGTGGCGCCCGGGGTGCGACACAACCCTGCCATGCGACGCGGGCACGGTCTGCCGGGCCGGGCCATCCAGTACCCCCTCATCCGCCCCCCGCAGGGCAGCTTCCACACCGAATGGCAGGAAGAACGCCTGCAGGACTGGAAACAGGCGGTCCGGGACATGCTGGCCTGGATGCACCAGCACCCCGAACGGGCCCCACGGCAAGTCAGCTGCGAGTTCATCCCCTTCCCGGACTATGGCGGGGGCGGGCGCTACTCCATTTGGGACAACAACTTGGCCTGTGCACGCTGGTTGCGGCAAGAATGGGCCCAATTGCAAGCCACCCCCGCGTTGGCAGAAGAGGCAGTGCCCGCATGAAAACCGTTCTGTGCTTTGGCGACTCCAACACCCACGGCACCATGCCCATGCGTCGGCGTGAAGACGAGCGCCGCTTCGCACCCCACCAACGCTGGCCGGGTGTGTTGCGCCAGGCCTTGGGGGAAGACTGGGATGTGATCGAAGAAGGGTTGCCCGGCCGCACCATCGGCCGCGACGACCCGGTGGAAGGCGCTGACCGCAACGCCTTGCGCTATTTGCGCCCCTGCCTACAAACCCACGGCCCATTGGACGTGGTGGTCTTCATGCTAGGTACCAACGATTTCAAGGCCCGTTTTGGCGCCAGCGCCGCCGACATTGCCGAGGGCATCCACGCCCTGATCGACATGGTGCGGGAACACGCCACACCACGTGGCAGCACGCCCGCCGTGCTGGTGATCTGCCCACCCCCGGTGGTGGAAGTGGGTTGTCTGTCCGGCATGTTCACCGCAGGGTCGCACAAGTCGCGGCAGTTGGGCACCCACATGAAGCGGGCCGCGCTGGAGCGCCAAGTGCTTTTTCTGGACGCGGGTGAGCACATTGGGGTCAGCCCGCTGGACGGCATCCACCTGGAAGTGGACGCGCACCACCGCCTGGGCGGGCTGGTGGCAGAAAAACTGCTGGGCATGCCGCGCGCCAAACGCGTGTGAAGCACATGGCACGGCGCTGACGAAATCTCGGCAATAAAAGAGCGGCGCATCGGAGCGGGTCGCTCTAAATTTCAAGGCGAACTTCCACAGGAGACGCGCCATGAAACTGGCCCTGGACCCGTACATGATCCGGCACGTGCCGCTGCACGAACTGCCCGCCGCCGTGGCCGCGCTGGGCTACGACCAGATCGAACTCTCGCCCCGCTCGGACTTCCTGGACTGGTGGGTCATGCCCCGCGCTACGAAAGAACGCATGGCCTCTTTCAAGGCCGCGATGCGGGCTTCGGGTGTGGGCCTGGC
>JACCDQ010335703.1_pt1 | contig 25611 bp, 14 predicted proteins | sample 7446031 | NCBI WGS metagenome assembly JACCDQ01 (sample SAMN15323442, study PRJNA562643) | freshwater metagenome | isolation source: river surface water | place: USA:Blue River Watershed | collected 2017-08-17 | reverse complement strand
TTATCCTGTCGAACAAGGTCAGTACAAAGACAATAATGCTGTTGGTGAATGGATCGAAAGAGATGTAAGCTTTACTGGAAAAGGAAAAAAACGTGTAAGAAACAGAAATAACAATGTTGTAACCTTCCGCTATACAGTTTCTAATGAGGAAATTGTAGTACATCAACCTATTATTCGTAAACGCTTAATCAAAGATATGGATTATAAAAGTCCATTTGATTTTATGGGTAAATACTCAGTAAGTGTTTCTTTCTCTCGATTGTATGGAATCAATTATCCTAAAGATCCAGATATTGAGTTGGAAGAGGAAACAATCAATTCATATGAAGGTGAATTGTATGAGGATGAATATTACGAGGATGAATATTATGGTGAAGATGTTTATTACGAAGATGATTACTACGAAGGTGAATATTACGGTGGTGATAATACGGAATACGCGAACATGGTATACGACGCTGCGATAGATGATTATGTTCCATTGAGTAAAATGATTGATAGTCTTGGTATTTACTTCAAATTTGATGGAACTTATGAAAAGCGTTATCCGAACGGACAATTAATGATGCGTTATGAGTTTAAAAATGGAAGTCTAGTTAAGGAAGACACAATTTTCTGGGATAATGGAAAACCATATGATGTGATTACGTTTGAACAAGATTCAAATCAATTCATTCACCGAGTGTACGACTACAAAGGCAAGTTATACAATGAAATCGTTTACGATTCAGTCGGGAATTTTAAACGTGTAAACTTCAAGCCCGCTACAGTTAAATATTTTAGCTTGGACGGCTTTACTGTTGAAGACGAGAAAAACGCACGCTATTTCTTCTATGATAAATTAGACACGATGGCGACAGACCTTTCAACCATTGATTCACTAGTTATTTTCAGATCATGGTTCAAAGAAGACACGACAATGCTTTATTCTCGTATGTATTTTCCAAAAGATAGAACCTTGAAGTTTAGTTCATATGGAATTACTGGAGCATCTTCAAATTCAGCTGAATTGAATTTCAGTGAAAATTTTGAAAGTTGGACTGGTGTAAGAAAGTTTAACTACGGAAATCTTACAATGAAAACAACAACTTCAGCTTCTTACAGTGAATGGGAAGAAAAGGACAGTATTCCGCAGCGCCATGTGAATGAATATGGCAGAAGTTTTAATACAACCGATGAGTACATTTTAATGCAAAATAACAAACCTTTTTCTGGAAAGGTTTCAATTACAATGAACGAAAAAGGAGTTGCGTTAAAATCTGGAAAAGACATTAAAATGGTTTTACCAAGAGGTTATGTCATGACGGAAAAGTTGAAAAAAGACTTGGCTAAATACAAGGAAACAGGTAAAACGAATTACGAGGACTTGTTTGCATGTATTGATGCTTCTGATATCGAAGATGAGTTTTCGACCACTATTTTAAACTCATTGTTTGGCGGCTTTGTGAGTGATTTCATGCAAAATTCCTACATGGATTATGAATACGAATACAACGAAAGAAGAGATAAGCCAAAACGCTACAACGAAAAAAAGGTTGGTACATTCACTAAATACGTTGAAGGAGAGATGATTGATGGTTTGCCAGTTGGTTTATGGATTTTCAAAGATCAACGAGGAAAGGTGATTGCTGAAGTGCCATTTGATAAAGGATTGGTAAACGGAACAGTGAAAGAATTTGATTATGAATATCCTGATAGAAGAGGTTACGATTATTACATGGAAGAACCGAATTTCATGAGAGATTCAATGCCAAAACGTACAACATATTATTTGTCCAGAACAATTGATTATAAAAATGGCTTGAGTAACGGAATTAGTTACCAATACAATTGGTTAGGAGAAATTATAAAACAAGATTCGTATAAAGATGGATACAAAGATGGACCATGTTTCGAACGAAATAACTTGGCGTACACAACGCTTACTTATAAGGAAGGGGCTTTGGACGGATATGTGAAAACGTTCTTAACATTAAAAGGTAAGGACTCGACTTTGTTGTACGATTTAAACTTTCAAAATGGAGCACTTCAAGGTGAATCAAAAGCCTTCCATTTGAATGGGAAATTAGCTAAAAAAGGATTTTTCCTGAATGGCGACCCAATTGATGATTATGAAGCATATGATACATTAGGATTTAAATATCATTATGTCAAGTTTCAATATTCGTACCCTGTTGAAGAAAAAATTTGGGAGGAGAACCAATTGAGCGTTCGCTATTTGTTTGACTGGAGAGATTCAATTTATTTCCAACCAAGCGATATCACAACTTCACAAAGTTTGGAGCGTACCCTTGCTCAATTGGGAATTGGAAATGAATATTATCGTCCATACTACGGTAGACCAAGTTTGGTAAACAAAACGGGAATTGATTACCACATCACCAAATATTATCCGAATGATTCAATTGCTCGTGATGGTTCAATTTCTGTTGGTAAAAAAGTGGGCTGTTGGAAATACTGGAGCTATGAAGGGGAGATGTTGTATGAGGTTGATTATTTTGATACGATTATTTCAATCAACGACAGTGTTCAATTTAAAGCAAAAGGAATTTTAACTGACTACAATGCAGCAGGGCAAAAAATCAGTGAAAGTTATGTCATTGAAAAATTTGAAAAATACGACTGTTCGCACACTGACCACTATGAAATTCGTCAATTAATGACCATTTGGCAAGGCAAAGATTCAGTAGATCGAATGAATGGCTATGTGAAAAACTATTATGACAACGGCGTTCTACAAAACGAAGGAATGATGAAAGATGGTTTACCTACTGGTGTTTGGAAATACTATGATCCGTATGGTAAATTGAATCAAGTTGGAAATTATGTCATGGGTAAACGCGATGGTCGTTGGCTTGGTGGAGATTTATCCAAAACAAAATACTTGGGTGATATTTGTTTGAATCCAAACTTGCCTGATCTAGAAGAGGAAATCAAATACCGTGAAAAACTTTTGGATATTGTTATTACCAATTATAAAATGGGTAAGGCCTTAAATAAAGAGTTCTACGACGTGAATTTGAATACCTACGACGAAGAAAGTGAAGTAGAATTCATTGATTCGGAAATTGAATTAAGATAATTGTAAAATCTGATAGCAAAAAGAGATGGTCAAATGGTCATCTCTTTTTGTTTTGTGAAGTTTCTTAATGGGACTTTCGTTACATTTGTCCTGCAAATAGTTTCAAAAATGATAAGACTAGAACATTACGATGAGGTACAAGTTCAATCGACACTTGTGATCATTTCAGATAAAAAAACAAAGCTGGATAAAAACTTAGGAGAAGAGATTGTGCTTTTTCATAAGAAATTTCAAAAAAGTGACGACAAGTTCGATTTTATAAAAGGGTTGAATGGTAGCACTTACTTTGTAAAAAGCGATCAACAGGCTGAAGAGCTTAGAGTTATTGGTGCAAAAATTATTGCACAACTTTCAAAAGAAGCGAAAAGTTTAACTTTAATTGGTTCAGCATCAGATCAGCTATTCATTGCTGAAGGAATGATTTTGGCTTCTTATCAGTTTATCAAATATTTCAAAGATGCGGATAAGAAGAAACTGAATCTAGAATCAATTTGTTTGAGTAAGGACGTTAGCGCGAAGAAACTTGCAGAATTATCTGATACAGCTAAAGCTGTTTTCTGGGCAAGAGACCGTGTGAATGAGCCTGTTTCTCATTTGAATGCAAGCCAATTGGCTGAGGCGATTAGTGAATTAGGTAATGAAGCTGGAATGACAGTTCAAGTGTTGGAAAAAACGCAGATTGAATCCCTAAAAATGGGTGGTTTGTTGGCTGTGAACAAAGGGTCAATTGACCAACCAACCTTTACCATTGTTGAGTATAAACACGAAAAGGCGATTAACAAAAAACCAATCATTTTAGTTGGAAAAGGAGTTGTTTATGATACAGGAGGGTTAAGTTTAAAACCAACTCCTGGTTCAATGGATGTAATGAAAAGTGATATGGCTGGCGCTGCTTGTATGGCAGGAACAATCTATTTAGCTGCCTTACAGAAACTCAAATTACACATTATTGCCTTAATTCCAGCAACGGATAATCGACCAGGATTGAATGCTTATGCACCTGGAGATGTAATTACAATGTATGATGGAACAACAGTTGAAGTGTTGAATACAGATGCTGAAGGAAGAATGATCTTAGCAGATGCCTTGGCTTATTCAAACAAGTACAAACCAGAATTAGTCATTGATGCTGCGACCTTGACAGGTGCTGCCTTACGTGCAATTGGAACGAAAGCTTCTGTGATTATGGGTAATGCGGATGACAAAGTGTTTGATCAATTGGAAAAAGCTGGAAATGAAGTGCATGAGCGTACTGTTCGTTTTCCATTTTGGGATGATTACGCCGCAGAGATTAAGTCGTCAATCGCAGATTTGAAAAACTTGGGCGGACCAAATGCAGGAATGATTACAGCAGGGAAGTTTTTAGAACATTTCGTAAAATCTCCTTATATTCACATGGACATTGCAGGTCCGGCTTGGTTAGACGCAAAAGAAGATTACAAAGGTCAAGGTGGGACAGGTGCAGGAATTCGCCTGTTGTTCAACTTTTTGAAAAAATACAAATAATGGAGAAAGAGAAGGAAAAAGAAAAGGATTTAGGGAATCCAAATCCAATACGTGTTGGAATCTCCATCGGTGATATTAATGGAATCGGCCCCGAAGTTATTATCAAAGCTTTGAATGATTCGCGCATGTTGTTAGAATGCATGCCGATCATATATGGTTCTACCAAAGTGTTTGCACATTACAAGAAAGTATTGAATGAAAACGATTTCAATTATCAATCGTGCAAAACGGCAGAGGATGCTCAACTCAGAAAAGTAAATGTGGTAAATGTTTGGAACGATGAGGTTGAGTATCAAATGGGTCAAGCAACTGAAAACGGAGGAAAGCATGCATATCTTTCGTTGGAACGAGCCACTCAAGATTTAGCAGCTGGTAAAATAGATGTGTTGGTAACAGCTCCTATTTCGAAGGAAGCTATGGCGAAATCAGGATTCAAATTCCCTGGTCATACAGAATATTTGGCAGATTTAGCAGGAACGGAAGATGCATTAATGGTTATGGTTTCTGGTAATTTGCGTGTTGCATTAGTAACAACGCATATTGCGTTAAAAGATGTAAACTCAACCTTAACGAAAGACTTGATTTTGCAGAAAATAAAAACGTTCGAAACTAGTTTAAAGAAAGATTTTGGATTAATTCGACCGCGCATTGCTGTTTTTGGTTTGAATCCGCATGCAGGTGAAAACGGTAAAATGGGAACAGAAGAACAAGAAATCATTGCTCCAGCTATCAATGCGGCTAAAAATGAAAATATTTTGGCGTTTGGACCTTATCCTGCAGATGGTTTCTTTGGTTCTAATGCTCGTTCTCAGTTTGACGGTGTTTTAGCGATGTACCATGACCAAGGTTTGGCGGCATTTAAAGCTTTGGCATTTGAAGACGGTGTGAATTATACGGCAGGTTTACCAATTGTAAGAACATCACCAGATCATGGAACTGCTTTTGACATTGTTGGACAAAATAAAGCGAGTGAGCAGTCAATGCGCAATGCGATTTATGTGGCAATGGACATTCATAAAAGTCAAGTTTTTGCTAAGGAAATTGGCGCTAATCCCTTGCAAATTAGTCCAAAAGAGAAGAAACGCTCAAACAGCGATATAGAATAATGAATGTATTTAATGAAAAAATCAAAGGATATTAACAACTTTAAGTTAAAATTGTTACCTTTGCCCTCCAATTTTCGTTCAGTGTGAAGTCAAAAAGAGAATATATTATTCCGTTTATAGGCTTGAAACTTGGGTTTCACGAATATCAATATGATATCAGTGATACGTTCTTTGAAGAAAGAGAATATTCGATCATTCACAAAGGAAATGTGAATGTGAACTTGGTACTTGAGAAAAAAGAGACCATGTTGATTGGCGAATTCGTCATCAACGGGAATGTTTTTACAGATTGTGACCGATGTAATGATCCAATTGAAGTTCCTGTTAAGGGAAGTTATCGATTGATTTTTAAATTCGGTTTAGAGCCAAGTGATGACGAAACATTGATTGTTTTGCATCCAGATTCTTATGAGTTAGACATACGTGATAACTTGTATGAATTGATTACCGTTTCGTTGCCAATTCGTATGGTACACGCAGAAGGGGAATGCAATGAAGAAATGATAGAGTTGTTGAATAAATACACTGTTCAGCGCGAAGAGAGTGATGATGAAGACCAAGATGATTGGGATGATGATGACGATTGGGACGATGAAGAAGAAGATGACGACGATGGAGAAGACGATTTCGATCCGAAAGATCCACGTTGGGCAACATTAAGAAATTTGAATTAAAACAAATATAAATAAAGTAAAATGGCACATCCTAAGCGAAAAATATCGAAGACACGCCGTGACAAGAGAAGAACGCACAAAAATGCAGTTGCAAATAACATCGCAACTTGTCCAACAACAGGGCAACCGCATTTGTTCCACCATGCACACTGGCATGAAGGAAAACTTTACTATAAAGGGAAAGTTGTAGCAGAAAAAGAAGTAGCAATTTAATTGCTGCGTTCACTTAATCTTCTTCTTCATGAAGATTGGAATTGATATTTTAGGCGGTGATTTTGCTCCTGAAGCGAATATTTCGGGAGCGATTCTAGCTAAAAAAGAACTTCCAAACGATGTAAGACTCGTTCTAATAGGCGACAGAGATCAAATCTCGAGTGGCCTTTCGTCGTTTGGTGAAAATGTTGACGATTATGAGATTGTTCATGCGCCTGATGTTATCACGATGCATGACCATCCAACGCGCGCCATTCCGCAAAAACCAAATAGCAGTATTGCTGTTGGATTCGACTTGCTTGCAAGTAAAGAAATTCAAGCATTCGCTAGTACTGGTAACACGGGAGCAATGTTGGTTGGATCAATCTATAAAATTAACACCATCCCGGGGATTATTCGTCCGTGTATCACTTCTACGTTGCCTGCAATTGATGGTACAAATACAATTTTGTTGGATGTTGGCTCTAATGCTGATTGTAAAGCAGATGTCTTGTATCAATTTGCAGTCTTAGGAGCATTGTATTCCAAAAATGTTTATGGGATTGAGAATCCTAGAGTAGCATTGTTGAACATCGGCGAAGAAGAAACGAAAGGGAATTTATTGACGGTTGCAGCACATAAATTAATGGCAGAATCTGATGATATCAATTTTATTGGTAATTTGGAGGGTCGAGATATTTTCTTCGGAAAAGCGGATGTCATTGTTTGTGATGGATACACCGGGAATATCGTATTGAAAGAAGCGGAAGGAATTTATACGCTTATGAAAAAACGAGGTATTCAAGACGAATATTTCGATCGTTTCAATTATGAAAATTACGGTGGAACACCAATTTTGGGTGTTAAAGGAAACGTTATAATCGGACACGGAATGTCAAATGATATTGCCGTGAAAAATATGATTTTACATTCGTACGAAGTTGTCAAATCTGGTTTGGCATCTCGTGTAAACGAAGCATTTAATTAATATGGGAAAAGTAACCGCAGCAATTACCGGAGTTCAAGGATATGTTCCTGACTTTGTGATGACGAATGATGAACTTGCTAAGATCGTTGATACTTCAGATGAATGGATCACGTCTCGCACAGGTATCAAAGAAAGAAGAATCTTAAAAGAAGGTGCTTCTTCTGATATGGCTGCCGCTGCAGTTGCTCAATTATTAGAGAAAAAAGGTATTGATCCTTTGGAAATTGATTTGGTAATTTGTGGTACTGTCACACCAGATTATCCTTTCCCAAGTACAGCAAATGTTGTTTGTGATAAAGTTGGAATGAAAAACGCATGGGGTTACGATCTTATCGCTGCTTGTTCTGGTTTTATTTATGCATTGACAACAGGAGCTCAATTTATTGAAACAGGAAAACACAAAAAAGTGATTGTAATCGGCGTTGATAAAATGTCATCGATTCTTGATTACGAAGACCGTACAACTTGTGTGATCTTTGGTGATGGAGCAGGTGCTGTTTTGTTAGAACCAAATGAAGAAGGCCTTGGTGTTTTAGATTCAATTCTAAGGAGCGATGGTTCAGGACGTCAATATTTGATTCAACCAGGTGGTGGTTCTGCGAATCCTCCATCGCACAAAACTGTTGACGAACGTTTACATTTCGTGAAACAAGAAGGTAAGCAAGTATTCAAATTTGCGGTTACAAACATGGCAGAAGTTTCGGCTGAAATCATGGAAAAAAATAATCTTTCAAGTGAAGATGTTGATTGGTTAGTTCCGCATCAAGCGAATTTGCGTATCATTGACGCAACTGCGAATAGAATGGGCTTACCAAGTGAAAAAGTAATGATCAACATTCAAAAATATGGAAACACAACTGCTGGTACTTTGCCTTTATGTTTGTGGGACTATGAAAGCCAATTGAAAAAAGGTGATACATTGATTCTGTCTGCGTTTGGTGGAGGATTTACATGGGGAGCTGTTTATTTGAAATGGGCTTATAACTCTTAATTAACTATTTATACTTTATAAAATCTAAGCATTATGAATCTGAATGAAATCCAAGATTTAATAAAATTTGTTGCTAAATCAGGTGTAAGTGAGGTTGAAATCGAACAAAAAGATTTCAAAATCTGTATCAAAGCAGAGAAAGCAAAATCTGAACAACAAATTATCGTTCAAGCGGCTGCTCCAGCTCCTGTAGCTGCAGCTCCAGCACCAGTTGCTGCTGCTCCATCACCTGCGCCTGCTGCTCCTGCAGCTGCACCAGCAAGTGATGATTCTAAATACATTACTGTTAAGTCGCCAATGATTGGTACATTCTACCGTTCAGCTGGTCCAGATAAAGAGCCATTTGTAAGCGTAGGAAACTCAGTTGGTAAAGGTGATACAATTTGTATTATCGAAGCAATGAAATTATTCAACGAGATTGAATCTGAAGTATCAGGAAAAATTGTGAAAGTATTGGTTGACGATGCTTCTCCAGTTGAATATGATCAACCATTATTCTTGGTAGATCCAGCTTAATCAGTTTGAAATTCAGACAATAAAGTTCTGAATTCCGAATCATGAATAATTAATTCAAAATGTATGTTTAAAAAGATATTAATTGCCAATAGAGGTGAGATTGCTTTGCGCGTTATACGTACATGTAAAGAAATGGGCATTAAAACTGTTGCAGTTTATTCAACAGCAGATAAAGATAGTTTGCCAGTACGTTTTGCTGATGAAGCAGTTTGTATCGGTCCAGCAGTAAGTTCTAAATCATATTTGTCAATTGCAAATATTATCGCGGCGGCTGAAATTACAAACGCAGATGCAATTCACCCAGGATATGGGTTTTTGTCTGAAAACGAAAAATTCTCACGTGTTTGTCAAGAGCACGGTATCAAGTTTATTGGTGCAACTCCTGAACAAATTGCAGGAATGGGAGATAAGGCGACTGCGAAAGCTACAATGATTGCTGCAGGTGTTCCTTGTATTCCAGGTTCGAAAGGATTATTGAAAGATTTGGATGATGCTCGTGCAACGGCTAAAGTTGTTGTTTATCCAATTATCTTGAAAGCTACCGCTGGTGGTGGTGGAAAAGGAATGCGTATCGTTTGGAAAGAAGAAGATCTTGAGGCTGCTTGGGATTCTGCTCGTCAAGAAGCAGGTGCTGCTTTTGGAAACGATGGTATTTATATGGAAAAATACATTGAAGAACCACGCCACATCGAGATTCAAATTGCAGGCGACCAATACGGAAATGCTTGTCACTTATCTGAACGTGATTGTTCGATTCAACGTCGCCACCAAAAATTAGTAGAGGAAACACCATCTCCATTCATGACTGATGAATTGAGAGAGAAAATGGGTGAGGCTGCTATTAAAGCTGCGAAAGCGGTTAAATATGAAGGTGTTGGTACAGTTGAGTTCCTAGTTGATAAAAACCGTGATTTCTATTTTATGGAAATGAATACGCGTATTCAAGTAGAGCACACAATTACGGAGGAAGTAATCGATTACGATTTGATTAAAGAACAAATCAAATTGGCTGCTGGAGAAAAAATTTCTGGGAAAAATTACATTCCACATTTACATGCGATTCAATGTCGTATTAATGCGGAAGATCCTTCAAACGATTTTAGACCGTCTCCAGGAAAAATTACTTCTTATCATTCTCCAGGTGGACACGGAGTACGTATCGATACGCACGCTTATGCTGGTTACGTGATTCCATCAAATTACGATTCAATGATTGGAAAGTTAATTTGCGTTGCTCAAACACGCGAAGAAGCGATTTTAAAAATGAAACGTGCGTTGGATGAATACATCATTGAGGGTGTGAAAACAACGATTCCTTTCCATCAAAAATTAATGGATAACAAAGATTTCCGTGCAGGTAATTTCACAACTGCTTTCATGGATACGTTTGAATATTAAGATACTAAAATTCAAAAAGCCGCTAGTCATTAGATTAGCGGCTTTTTTTGTGTTCAGTCTTATTTCAGGAATTAGTTACCTGATTTTACTCAATCAATTTAAAAAAATCAAATCGCTGCTATTGCTGCGTCGTAATTTGGCTCCGAAGCAATATCTGCAACTAATTCCGTGTGTTTCACAACACCATTTGCATCGACAACTACAATTGCACGTGCGTGAAGTGCAGCTAAAGGTCCATTTTCTAATTCTAAACCATAGTTCTTTCCAAATTCGCCTGTGGCAAAATCAGAAGCGGTGATTACATTGTCAATTCCTTCAGCACCACAAAAACGCTTTTGAGCAAATGGTAAATCACGCGACACACAAACAACCTTCGTATTTTCTAGCTCAGAAGCACGTTTATTAAACGTTCTAACTGATGTTGCGCAAGTTGCCGTGTCAATACTTGGAAAAATGTTTAAGATTAAATTAGCGCCTTTAAAATCGCTCAAATTCGTTGTAGATAAATCAACTTTCTTCAAATTGAAATCAGGTGCCATTTCACCTACTTTTGGAAGCTCACCGTTTGTATTGAATGGTGCTCCGTTTAATGTTACTGTTGCCATAATCGTTGTTTATTTATGTGAGTTACAAAATTAACGAATTAAAGCTACAATTGTTTTGACAACAAAAAAGCCGTTACATTTCTGCAACGGCTTCTTAAATTTATTTGTTGATTTACAATCCCAATAAAACAGCGTGAGGATCTTTTGAACCAAACAACATTCTTTCTGGATTTTCTAACATTTCTTTTACTTTCACCAAGAATCCAACGGACTCTTTTCCATCGATGATTCTGTGGTCATACGATAGAGCCACATACATGATTGGACGAATTTCAACTTGACCATTGATTGCAACAGGACGTTCAACAATGTTGTGCATTCCTAAAATTGCTGATTGTGGTGGGTTGATAATTGGTGTAGACAACATCGATCCGAAAACACCACCATTTGTGATTGTGAATGTTCCGTTTGCCATATCGTCCGGTGTAATTTTACCATCACGTGCTTTAATCGCAAGACGTTTAATTTCACGTTCAATTTCCGCCAATGACATTTGCTCAGCATTGCGAACAACTGGAACCATCAATCCTTTTGGAGAAGAAACAGCGATACCAATATCCGCATAGTTGTGGAAAATCATCTCGTTACCATCAATTTGACCGTTAACAGCAGGGAAAATATTCAAGGCTTCTGTAACCGCTTTCGTGAAGAATGACATAAATCCTAAATTCACTTCATGGTGTTTAGCGAATGCATCTTTGTATTTAGCACGCAAATCCATGATTGGTTTCATATCAACTTCGTTGAACGTCGTTAACATTGCAGTTTCATTTTTCACAGAAACCAAACGTTCAGCTACTTTACGACGCAACATTGACATTTTTTCACGGCTTTGTTCACGTGTACCACCCCAACCTTGAGCGTCAGCAGTAGAGAATCCTCCCGCCATTGCAGCCACAACGTCTTGTTTAGTGATACGACCGTCTTTTCCTGTTCCGTTCAATTTATTTGCTGAAATATTGTTTTCAGCCATGATTTTTGCAGCAGCAACAGATGGTGTTCCAGCAGCGTAAGTATCTTTTTTAACAGGATCTGGACTCGGAGCAGCGGCAGCCGGAGCAGCAGCGGCAACAGGTGCAGCTTTCACTTCTTCTTTTACTTCGGCAACTTTTGGAGCTGATCCAGCAGGGCGTTCTGCAGAAGTATCAATTAAACAAACAACTTGTCCAACTTTAACAACATCACCTTCACCTGCTTTCAATGTGATAATACCACTTTCTTCCGCAGGTAATTCAAGTGTAGCTTTATCAGAATCAACCTCAGCAATTGCTTGGTCTTTTTCTACATAATCACCATCAGATACCAGCCATTGTGCGATTTCCACTTCAGAGATAGATTCTCCTGGGCTTGGTACTTTCATTTCTAATACTGACATATTCGTCTATTTTAATCTATTAGTAGCTTTTAATTAACTTTTACACGTGCAAATTGAAATACATCTGCAAACAATTGTTTCAAACGTTTCTCGTGTAATTTTTTCGATCCTTCAGCAGCCGCAGCTGTTGAGTTTCTGCAAATTCCAATGAATGGGATGTGACGTAATGACATTGCCATGTGTGTCCAAGCACCCATGTTTGATGGTTCCTCTTGTGCCCAAACAATGTTTTTAGCGCCTGAATATTTTGCAATGATTCCATCGATTTGTGCAGTTGGAACTGGATACAATTGTTCTACACGAACAAAAGCCATATTTTCAACGCCCATTTCAGTTGCTTTTTCTTTCATTTCATAGTAGAACTTACCAGAACAGAATACAACAGTGTCGATGTTCGCCGTTTTAGCTGTAGCATCATCAATTACTTCTTGGAACGAACCTTTTGCCATTTCATCCAAAGACGAAACTGCTGCAGGGTGACGCAATAATGCTTTTGGCGAGAAAACAACCAATGGTTTTCTGAAATCACGTTTCAACTGGCGACGCAATAAATGGAAGTGATTTGCAGGAGTTGACGTATTTACAACTTGCATATTTGTATCAGCACATTGTTGTAAGAAACGTTCCATACGTCCACTGGAGTGTTCAGCTCCTTGTCCTTCATAACCATGAGGTAACAACATCACTAAACCGCTTTGTGTAGCCCATTTATCTTCTCCGGCAGAAATAAATTGATCGACCATGATTTGTGCACCATTGAAGAAATCTCCAAACTGTGCCTCCCAGATCGTTAATCCTTTTGGAGTTGCTAATGAATATCCATATTCAAATCCTAAAACACCGTATTCAGATAACAATGAGTTGTAAATCTCAAACTTCGCTTGTTTGTCTGAAAGGTTATTCAAGGTAATTACTTCTTCTTCTGTATCTTCTGTTTTTACAACAGCATGACGGTGAGAGAATGTTCCACGTTCAACATCTTGACCAGAAATACGGATTGGATGACCTTCTTCTAATAAAGTAGCATAAGCCAACATTTCTGCTGAACCCCAATCCAATTTGTCGTTTGTAATTGCATTGTAACGGTCTTCAAAAATCTTAGAAATTTTACGGAAGTATTTTTTTCCTTCTGGTAAAGTCGCCAATTTTTGGCCTAATTCTAACAATTTTTTCTTGTCAACACCTGTCTCAGGAGATTTGTCGAAATCGGAATGTTTTCCGTGACGGAATCCTTCCCAAGTTTGACTCAAGAAATCGTACACAAGTGCTTTTTCGTTTTTACGAGAAGCTTCGAATTCGTTTTCTAAGAAAGCATTGTATTCTTCTTCAACTTTCTTCGCGTCATCTTTCGACATAACACCTTCTTGTTCCAATTGACCAAAGTAAATGTCTTTAGGATTAGGATGTTTTGCAATCAAATTGTATAAACTTGGTTGCGTGAATTTAGGCTCATCTCCTTCGTTATGACCATATTTACGGTAGCACAATAAATCGATGAAAATATCTCTATTGAATTGCTGACGGTATTCCATCGCAATTTCAATAGTTTGAACAACTGCTTCGATATCGTCTCCATTCACATGGAATACTGGACACAATGTTGTTTTTGCAACATCTGTACAATACGTTGAAGAACGACCATCTAAATAGTTTGTTGTAAATCCAACTTGGTTGTTGACTACAATATGAATTGTACCACCTGCGCGGTAACCATCCAATTGCGCCATTTGAATTGTTTCATACACGATTCCTTGTCCTGCAACGGCAGCATCACCGTGAATTAAAACTGGACAAATTTGACTTTCGTTTTCTAAAACGTGATCTACTTTCGCACGAGAAATTCCTTCAACCACTGTATTCACAGCTTCAAGGTGAGAAGGGTTTGGCGCTAAAGTCACACCGATTTTCTTACCATTCTCCAATACAACGTGCGATGTAAATCCTTGGTGGTATTTAACATCACCATCGAAGTATTCAACAGAATCAAATTCTTTTCCTTCAAATTCAGAGAAAATGTCACGTGGACGTTTCTCGAAAATGTTTGTCAAGGTATTCAAGCGTCCGCGGTGAGCCATTCCCATTACGAAATACTCAACACCTAATTCAGAACCTTTATTCACCAATGTATCTAACGCTGGGATTAATGCTTCACCACCTTCAATCGAGAAGCGTTTTTGACCAACGAATTTTTTACCCAAAAATGCCTCGAAGTTTGTCGCTTGATTCAACTTTTTGTAAATGTTGATTTTGCGATTTTTATCGAATGTTGGGCGATTTTTGATTTCAATTTTGTTTTTGAACCATTCAATGCGCTCTGGATCACGCATGTAAACATATTCGATACCAATAGATTGACAATACGTCAATTCCAAATGATGAATAATGTCACGTAAAGTAGCTGCACCAATTCCCACTTCTTCACCTGCTTGGAAAACTGTATCCAAATCAGCAACATCAAGTCCGAAATTTTCGATTGCTAATGTTGGAGAGTATTTACGTCGCTCACGAACCGGGTTTGTTTTAGTAAACAAATGCCCACGATTACGATAACCGTTGATCAAGTTGATTACTTTAAATTCTTTTTGAAAATTCTCAGGAATTTCACCACCATCTTCGTAGTTTGTTCTTGCGAAATCGAAGCCTTCAAAAAATTTTTTCCAGCCTATATCAACACTTTCTGGGTCTTGTTGATACATTTTGTACAGATGATCAATTGCATTCACATCCGCATTCCCAACATAAGATACTTTATCCATGGTCTTTTGTGCACATTTATGGAAGGACAAATTTAGACAAATTACCCAATGCGGTAGTGCAAAAACTTGAATTAATTTCAAGAAAAGTTAAAATTTAAACGCGATATGTCTTTTTCAGAAAATTTGAACAAATCGTTTAGGTGATTTATTCAGAAATCGAATCAAAATTGCCTGAATTTGCGCTCGAAAATTTAGTTCTTAAAAACACTTTATACGCTTCACGAAAAAGTATTTTTTCAGATAACAATTGAATAAAATTTGGATCCGTTGTGATGTGTAAAAATTCCTTTTCCGACAGGTCAATAGTATACAACAATTGTAACAAGCGCGTTTCACCTTCCTTCATCAAATCGACGATTAATTGACCAATAAGTCGTTCGATCTCTTCCTTCGAATTTACGTCAATCTCGAAAGAATCCGAGAAGAATAAATTGAATTTTGCGAAATCTTTTGCAATTTGCTGTTGAGTCTTCAGTACGAATTGCTGATTCTGAAAATAGGAATTTAGTTGATCGTATGTCGCTAAATCTGTCATGAACAACTAATTGATTGAATAATTTATTTCACTGAACCACCAGCTTCGAATCCTTTTTCAGAAGTCATAAAGCTCAATTTTCCTTCTGCGTCTTCAGCCATCAAAATCATTCCTTGCGATTCAATTCCGCGAATTTTTCTTGGAGCCAAATTCAATAAAATCTGAACTGTTTTTCCAATTACTTCTTCAGGTGAATAATGTTCTGCAATTCCAGAAACAACAGTGCGTTTATCAATTCCGGTGTCAATCAACAATTTCAAAAGTTTATCTGCTTTCTCTACTTTTTCCGCTTCTAAAATCGTTCCCAATCGGATGTCCAATTTCGTGAAATCCTCGAAGTCGATTGTATCTTTCTGTGGCTCAAAGTTCGATTCTACCGCATTCGCATTTTGTAATTTTGCTACTTCAGTTTCCACTAAACTGTCTTCAATTTTCTGGAAAAGAATCGTTGGAGCATTCGTTGAAGCACCAGCTGCTAAAAGATCTGGATTTCCTGCTTGCGTCCAATCCGTTGTTTTAAAATTCAAGAATTGAGACAATTTTTCAGCAGTTGAAGGTAAGAACGGTTGAAGAACGATGCTCAAATTCGCTGTGATTTGCAACGCGATGTTCATGATCGTTTCAACACGTTTTTCGTCGGTTTTCACCAATTTCCATGGTTCTTGATCAGCTAAATACTTGTTTCCTAGGCGAGCCAGATTCATTGCTTCAGCTTGAGCATCACGCAATTTATAAGCATAAACCAATTTGCTAATGCGTTCAGGAATCGCTTTCATTTCGGCCAAAACTTCCTTGTCGTAGTCTGTAAGTTCACCTTGTTGAGGAACTTTTCCTTCGTAATATTTTTGCGTTAAAACCAATGCACGATTTACAAAGTTTCCAAGGATATCCGCCAATTCACTATTCACGCGTGTTTGATATTCTTTCCATGTAAACTCAGAATCTTTCGTTTCAGGAGCGATGGAAGTCAAGACATATTTTAGTTCATCTTCTTTTCCTGGGTAAGCCGCAATGTATTCGTGTAACCAAACAGCCCAATTTCGGGAAGTAGAGAATTTGTCGCCTTCCAAGTTTAAAAACTCGTAGGCAGGAACGTTATCAGGTAAGATCAAATCACCGTGATCTTTCAATAAAATTGGGAAAATAACGGCGTGGAAAACAATGTTGTCTTTTCCGATGAAATGTACCAATTTACGATCGCCTTTCCAATAATCTTCCCAGTTTTTGTTGTTGTCCAAGGCCCATTGTTTCGTAGCTGAGATATAACCAATTGGGGCATCTAACCAAACGTACAACACTTTTCCATCGGCATTTGGAAGTGGAACTTTCACCCCCCAATCTAAATCTCTTGTCATTGCACGTGAATGTAATCCACCATCAATCCAGGACATACATTGACCGATTACTTGATTTCTCCATGCTTTCGGGTCGTGTTGTTGAACGCCGTCAAGTTTTCCTTCTTTGATCCAAGCGCGCAACCATTCTTCATGATTTTGCATTGGCAAATACCAGTGGGAAGTAGATTTTAGCACAGGAGTTTTTCCACTTAAAGTAGAAGTTGGGTTAATCAATTCGGTTGGACTCAAATCCGAACCACATTTTTCGCATTGATCACCGTAAGCATTTGGATTTTGACACTTTGGACATTCTCCTGTGATGTAACGATCGGCTAAAAATTGCTGGTATTCTTCGTCGTAATATTGCTCAGAAGTTTCTTCAGTGAATTTTCCATTTTCATACAACTTCAAGAAAAAATCTTGAGATGTTTTATGATGAATTTCTGCTGAAGTTCGGTGAAAAATATCAAAGGAAATATTGAAATCTTTAAAAGCATTCCCGATGATTCCATTGTATTTATCGACAATTTCTTGAGGCGTGATGCCTTCTTTTTTTGCTCTGAGCGTAATTGCAGCACCGTGTTCATCACTTCCGCAAATAAAAGCCACATCGTGATCATTCATGCGCAAAAAACGCACAAAAATATCTGCTGGAAGATAAACTCCGGCAACATGGCCTAAGTGAAGAGGACCGTTTGCATAAGGCAAAGCGGCTGTAACGGTATATTTTGCTTTCGACATCAGAATTTCAATTGAAAGCGCAAAGATACGAGTTAGAACCGATAACGCGAAATGGACGAAGTGAAAAGTGCTGGTTTAAATTCTGCAATCCAATTGTACTTCTTTTTCAATGAATCGAATGTTGTATTTTTCGAGTTCGGAAAGAATAGGGTTGTACACTTCTTTTTGAATTGGCAAGGTTACTCCTTTCGTTTTCAAATCGCCATTCAAAATCATCTTTGTTGCAATTGCAACTGGTAATCCAACGGTGTTAGCCATGGAAGTATACGTTTGATTTTCACCAATGTTGACCATAGAAGAAGTGATTGAGTAATTTTGTTCCTCAAATTCGTATTCAAATTCGTGATACATCACCAACATATCTTTATCGTGAGGATCTAACACCAATTTGTCCACTAGAATTTTTTCGAGTAATTGTGCTGGAGAAGCATTTGGAACGCCAAGTGGTGTTTTGCCTTCAAACATTCCTAGCCAATCAAAGCGATCGTATAAGTTCATGCGATCTTCGCGTAAAAAATCTTTGAATTTGTCTTCAACGGAGCGCAAATAGCGATAAGGTAAAAATGCATTTAAGAAAGAACGAGCTGTTAATTGCTCAGAATTCTCCATTTTGTAAGAATCATCCGTCATTCCTAATTCAATGAAGACATTCCATGCTTGACAGAAACCAGGTCTTCTTAACGTTCCTCTGTAAATAGTTGGAACATTTTCTATTCCATAAGTTTGACGGTATGAAAGAGAATCGCGATTTGCATAACCATCGAAAGCGCCATAGCCATCGATTTCTAAACGCATTAAACGACCAAATAAACGATTATAAGGAATGTACTTGTATTCGTTGTGATCGATGAAACACGATGCTCCACCTTGACCAGCAACAACAACATTGCGTGGGTTCCAAGTAAATTTATAATTCCAAGGATTGTTATCGCTTTCTGGAGCAATTAATCCACCACAAAACGATTTAAATGACGTGACAGTTCCTCCTTTGTGTTGAATTTCGTGAATGATTTTCATTGCACTCATGTGATCAATTCCTGGATCAACACCGATTTCATTCATAATAATAATTCCAGCTTCTTTGGCTTCAGCATCTAAGGCTTTCATTTCCGCAGAAATGTATGAAGGAGTAATTAAATTCGTTTTTAAAGCGATACAGTCTTTAGCAACTTCAACATGAAAACGTGCAGGTAACATGGATATTACGATATCTGCTTTTTCAATTTCAGGTTTGCGTTCATCCGAATTCAATGCATTGAACGCGAGTGCAACACCATTTGAATGACCATTTAACTTGCGTTTAACTAATTCGATATCTTGGTCAACAACACGTACTTCCCAATTGTATTCGATTGAATGCTCAAGGAGATAGCGAATCAACGAAGAAGCGGATAAACCTGCACCAAGAATTAAAATAGTTTTCATACCGTGTTAATATTATGCCGGCAAATGTAACGATTGGTTAAATATAAAACGACCAAACTTGTTGTTAATCTTTAAATCTTATTCACAAAAAAAGGGATTCAATTTGAATCCCCTTTTGTTCGTTTAATTTGTTTTCACAATTTGTTTTCTGGATATCATTTCATCATTCGCATAGAGTTCAAGCAGATAGACACCATTTGAATAGCTTGATAAATCAATGTCAATAAGTGATGAACTTTGATCAAATTCTAATTCGACACTTCTGCCAGTCATGTCTTTTAAGAACAATTTACTCGAGTTAGTATTCAGTTCATTTGGCAAAACAATGTGAACAAGTCCATTAGTTGGATTAGGATAAACTTTGAATGAACTATTTAATTCTTCAAGTCCAATAACATTGAATGGATAATCTTGGGACATACCAGTACATGCTCCCCCGAAAGTAACTTCTACACTGTAAAATCCTGCCGATGTAGCAGTGATTGTTTGTGCAGTTGCGCCAGGAATTGGATTTCCATTAAAATACCATTGATAAGCAGATCCTGAAATTGTAGAAAGTACATTTCCAACGGCTGAAATTGTAACGTTTGAAACAGGAACCATCGTTAAACTAATTGTACTAGAAACACAGTTTGCAGAATTTCCATAAATAAAATGGGATGACAATGAGCTTGCTTCAATAAAAGTAACACCATCCAAATCAGCGATTAATTCAGGCGTTGAAATTGCTATACCATTGGTTGATGACAATTGTTCTTCTGTATTGTTTCCAAATCCATACACCGAATTATCATGGCGTAAAACTAAACTTGTATATTGTCCAGCTGAAATTGAATTTACACCTGAAACCGCAATTTGAGTTGGAATCATTCGGTCAACAAGATCAGAGGTGCCAAGCTGTCCGAATTGATTTCCTCCAGTTGTAAACACCTCTTTTTGAGAAGTAAGGAAAATACTATGGTTAGCACCACCTTGAGCATTGATAACATTCTTTAAATCTGAAATTGTTGGAACCAATCTTCCGCTCAAATCATTAAGTCCTAATTGACCTGAACCGTTGTTACCCCAGACGTATAAATCACCGCTGTTAGAAATTGCAAAACTGTGATATTCTCCAGCTCCAACAGAAACAATGTTTGATAATCCTGAAACTTGTTGCGGAGTAACGGCATTGTTCAAAGTTCCAATACCCAATTGACCAAATGAATTATCTCCAGTTGACCAAACCGTACCATCATTTTTCAAAATGATGAAGTGACTTCTTCCAGCCGCAATACTATCAACATTTGTTAAACTTGGATTAGCAAATGGGAAATTTATAACTGAAGTGTTTCCAGTTCCTAATTGTCCAACTGTGTTATTTCCCCAAACATATGTTGCGCCAGTATTGCTTACAGCCATAGAACTAGATTCGCTAGTGGCAACAGTTTTAATATTTGCTAATGTTGGAACTTGTAAAGGTATATTAGAAGATGTATATGTACCATTTCCTAATTGACCAGAACTATTTTCTCCCCAAGCATAAACGTCATTTGAGGTAGTTACTCCTAGTACATAATTTGAACCGCTTGACAATTGATCAAATGAAACGGATGACAAAGCTTGAGTTGGATTAGCATTATTGAAATTTGTTCCATCACCAAAAGTTCCTGTTGCATTCCATCCAAAGGACCAAACTTGTCCATTACCACCTAATGTTGATTCTAGACTATAATCTCCCGTTGCATAAGCCACGAAAGTGTTTTCTGTTGCTCCTGAAATTGGATTACCATTCAAATACCATTGGTTACCATAAGCTTGATTACTTGATAAAATTACAGAATCACCTTCACAAAAATTTGGACCACCAACAGAAGTGATAGTTGGTTCAGACATGCTATTGATCAAAATGTAATCATTTAATTCTTGCGTGCACAATGTTGAATTTGAATAGGCCGTAAACGTAATTTGGTCATTGTCATTTAAAGTACTGCTGCTAAAAGTGGAAGTTCCAGACATAGCACCTTGAGAGCTTCCATTTAAAAAGAACTCGTATTGATCAGCTCCAGTAGCAGTAAATATAACATTGGTTCCTTCACAAATCAAACTAGAAGGTGAAACGTTTAACCCTAAATTCATTGAATTAACAGTAAATGTATAATTGTTAGGAATTGATTGGCAATCTCCGTTGTAACCAACTATACTTACAATATCACCATTTTCTAATTCAGTTGTTGTATAGGAATTTAGTACTCCTGATTGTTGCACGTTTCCATTAATGCTGAATTCATATGTTGCAGCATTAGAACTACTAAATGTAACTGCATCATTCAAACAAATGATATTGTCAAGATCTGATGATGTACTTGAAATAGAAGGATAGGTGTTTACCGTAAAAGAAATAGATTGCGTAGAAAGCATTGTACATCCATTAGCTTCCCCAACAACAGTTACGATATCACCATTATTAACTGTACCATTATATGTTGATGTTGGAGTAAAACCTGTTACAGGAATTCCATTTACTAAATATTGATAGTTGATACCACCCATTGCAGTAAGATCAACAGCTTCGTTAGTACAAACAACATTGTCTCCGTTGTTTATTAGTGTTATTGCTGGAGGACCATAAACTGTAAAACTTAAAATTGGAGAATTATCGAAACATCCGTTTGTATTACCTACTACTTGAATTGCACTTCCGTTGGCAAGTGAATTTGATGAAAAAGAGGTAGCAGCTGATGGTAAACCTTGTGAAACGCCATTGATGAAATATTCATACGTTGTTGCTCCGGAAAAATTAAAGGTAACGTTATCATTTTGGCAGATAACTTGATCTGCATCGGAGCTTGTTAGTAGAACAGTTGGAGTTAGATTAACTGTAATTGGTGCAATATTCGTGCTGCTAAAGCATCCAGCTCCTGAAACTACATTAACTGAAATTACATCTCCATTCGATAAACTTGTTGAACTATAAGTATTTGATGTTCCGATTGTACCTTGCGGAGTTCCATTTAAAAAGAATTGATATTGATTTCCACCAGTCGCTGTGTAAATTACGGAAGTACCACTACAAATTAGGTTGTCATTGTCGGATGAAGTGATACCAGCTGTTGGAAGTGGATTAATTGTAACGTTATTAGTTGCAGAACTTGTACAGTTGTTCGAATTACCAACTACGGTAACCGTATTCGCACCAATCCCCATTCCTGATGAAGTTAATGTGTTTGTAGGTGAACTAATCCCTTGAGAGACACCATTTACAAAAAATTCATAATTAGTTGCTCCTGAGGCAGTAAATGTTACTAGTTGGTCTGAACAAAAAACATTGTTCCCATCATTGTTCGTTAATAAAGTTGCAGGAATTGCATTTACAGTTGTTGTTATTGGAGAGGAAACAGAAATACAACCCAGAGTTGACCCGCTAACTGTCACACTTTGACCGTTCGTTAATCCGCTAGTTGTAAATGTTGGTGTCGCAGAATAACTTCCCTGCGGAACTCCGTTAACTGAGAATTGATAGCTTGAACTACCTGACCCTGTGAAAGTAATTGATTGACCAGAACATATTACATTATCTGCATCCGAACTGGTTAACGTCATTGTTGGTAATGCATTTTGTGTAACCGTAATGTTCGGACTTGAAGCTTGGCATCCATTTGTTCCGGTCCCAATAACATAGACAGAGTTTGATCCTGCGATTAAACTTGGATTGACAAAGGTTGGACTCACTTGAGGGACACCTTGAGCAGTTCCATTAACGTATAATTGATAATTTGTACCGTTTGCAGCAGTTAAAGTGATAGGATCACCTGCACAAATGGTATTGTCAGGGTCATTTGAGAACAAATTAATTGAAGGTAATGGCAATACAGCAAATGTTAATTGACTTGATACTGAACAACCGTTACTCACACCATTCACCAAAACTGTTTGACCATTTGTTAATGAAGTTGTAGTGAACGTTGGTGTAGTGCTTGGTACTCCTTGACTTGTCCCATTTACAAAAAACTGATATGTTGTTGCGCCGGATGCAGTGAAAAGAACCGAACTGTTCAAACAAATGGAATTATCAGCATCAGAACTTGAAAGCGATGTCGTTGGAGATGTGTTCACCGTGAAAACTGTTGGTGCTGTAGAATTGGTACATCCACCAAAACTACCTACAACATGAACCGCATCATTGTTAACAAGGGTAGTTGAAAAAGTGTTTGATGCTGTTGGTCCAGAAACAAGCGTTCCGTTAATATAGTAGCTGTATTGACTAGCTCCACTTGCAGTAAAGGTTACATTATCAATTGAACATACTGTATTATCTGCATCAGTATCAGTTAAACTAACCGAAGGTAATGGAAGAACAGTGTATGTATATTTTTGAGGCGCCTTTAATGCACAACCACCAATGGTATTATAACCAACAACACTAACGGTATCTGTTCCAGTTAAAGAAGATGTTGTCCAAGTAGCAGTTGCTGAAGGACCTTGTTGAGAAACATTATTTACAAAAAACTCATAGGTATCTGCCCCTGATGCAGTGTAAGTAATAGATTGATTTTGACAAATAATAGTTCCAACACTACTTGCACTCAAAGAGGTTGTTGGTAGAGGATCAACATTAAAAGTCATAGAAATAGTATCCAAACAACCAAAGGAGGTTTTAGCTACTAGGGAAACTTGATCGTTGTCCAAAAGTGCACTCGTTGAATAAAGTCCAGGAAGTGTAAAGCCAGTTACGTTTGCATTGTTGATTCTGTAACGATAAAGATTCGTTAAATCCAATGATGTAGCATCAAAAGTTACCAATTGCCCAGCACAAATTGAAGTATCTATATCACTAACTGTCCACGAAAACGTTGGTAAAGGATTCACATTGAATATAAAATGAGGAATGGAATCACTTGGACATCCGCCTTGATAACCAACAACACTTATTGAATCATTGTCATTTAAACTTGCAGTAACATACAAAGTATCATTCACTGAAGGTGTGTTCAATGAAACACCATTTAAGAAAAATTCAAAATTGACATTCGTTAAAGAACTTCCAGCTTCAAATGTTACGCTATCTCCTGCACAAATAGATTTATCGATATCGTCTGTATTCATAAATAATTCAGGACGATAAATAGTGATTGCTTGTGTTGAGGTGTCTGCACAAAAATTTGTGTAAGTAGAGATTAAAGTAACATTAAATGTTCCTCCACCCGAAAAAACATGTGCATTGGTGTCTGCTACATAAGTTATCCACGTACTGTCTGAAGGTGGATTTGCATAATAACCTGTAGTACCATCATTAAAATACCATATAGATGTTATGTCATTTGTATTGCCTGAAATGGCAGTTGAGGTATTTGTGAATAGTGTTGTATCTCCAAAACAATAAGGTCCATTTGCAGTGAAATTCGCTGTTACTGCAGGTGTTGAAGAAAAAGTGATATTCGTATTAGATCCTTTGTTCGTAGAAAACAGTGTTGTAAATGACGTTCCAGAAGCGTTTATACCTTGAAAGTTAAGACATTCAGAAATAACATCTGTTGCTGCTAGGATTGATAAATTTGCTTGATTTATTGTTGAAATGGTATCTGTACTGTAGATATTTATAGAATCTTTGCAATTTCCACGAATAATTAAGCTATCTACAATGTTTTGTGTACCAGATGAATCAAAGAAAACGTGTGAACCAGGTTTGATTTCCAAGTGATTAAAAGTATTAGAACCGGTTATTTTTTGTTGTAAAACAAAGGTTCCAATTTTCAATGGTTCAAAATCAAGAATTACTTTGTTAAATACCAATCCTTCAGTCAATAAATCATTTCCATATCCAATTGTGTCGCCAATTATTATTTCAGATGAAGCACCTGAAAAAACAAGACTTGTATCACCTTGAGTACTGAATTTTTGTTTAAGAATTACTTGAGACGCTCCTAAATTGAGGCTTCTTCCATCAGTTGCTGTGCTTGGGTTATTTATTGAAATGAGTGAACCAACGGCTACATCATTATTGTTTGTTTTAAATCCACCATTGAACAACAAAATACTTGAGGAATCGCTCATACTGAGGTTGTCCATTAATTCAACGATTGCAGTATTTGTATTCGTCGAGACCAACACGTTGCAATCCATCGAAGCAGCATTTATAACAATTTGTGCAGCTCTTTCAAACTGAATACCACTACCAACAATATTTCTGTAAACTGTTAGATTGGAATTAAGTGTTACATCACCATGAGCAATAATATTCGAATCCAGTGCTAAATTTTGTGATCCAACTATTCCTGTCCAATCCATCGACTTGAAAAACGCAGTATCATCAACTAAAACAGTTTGATTTGCCAATGAAAATGATAAGTTGTCAAAAAATACTGAGTCTAAAACTGTTGGAATACAACCTGAAACTGGACCACC
>JACCDQ011290210.1_pt1 | contig 25634 bp, 18 predicted proteins | sample 7446031 | NCBI WGS metagenome assembly JACCDQ01 (sample SAMN15323442, study PRJNA562643) | freshwater metagenome | isolation source: river surface water | place: USA:Blue River Watershed | collected 2017-08-17 | reverse complement strand
AGTACGAGGATTACATCATTTAGTGTATGAGGTGGTAGATAACTCCATCGATGAGGCTATGGGTGGTCATTGTGATACTATCAGTGTTTCGATCAATGAAGATGGGTCAATTTCTGTTGAAGACAATGGACGTGGTATTCCAGTTGGAATTCATAAAAAAGAGGGTGTTTCGGCTTTGGAGGTTGTAATGACCAAAATTGGAGCAGGAGGTAAATTTGATAAAGATTCGTATAAAGTTTCAGGAGGTTTACATGGTGTAGGTGTTTCGTGTGTGAATGCATTGTCATCGCATTTAAGAGCTACGGTTCATAGTAGTGATGGGAAAATCTACGAGCAAGAATACGAAAGAGGTAAAGCCTTATATCCAGTAAAACAAATTGGAGAAACTACTAAAAGAGGTACAATAGTTACCTTTTACCCAGACCCAACCATTTTTACGCAAACTACAGAGTATTCGTATGAGACTTTGTCGTCACGTATGCGTGAATTGTCTTTCTTGAATAAAGGGATCAAAATTACCTTTACAGATAAAAGAGAAGTAGATAAAGACGGAAATTTCCTTTCGGAAGTCTTTTATTCTACAGAAGGTTTGAAAGAATACATTCGTTACTTAGATGGGAATCGTGAACCAATAATTGGTCATGTAATTTCTATGGATCATGAAAAAGGAGAAATTCCAGTTGAGGTAGCGTTGATCTACAATACAAGTTATTCAGAAAATATTTTTTCGTATGTAAATAATATCAATACTCACGAAGGAGGTACGCACTTACAAGGTTTTAGAAGTGGTTTGACAAGAACTCTTAAAAAATATGCAGATGCTTCTGGAATGTTAGATAAATTGAAATTTGAAATTTCAGGAGATGATTTCCGTGAAGGATTAACGGCTATTATTTCGGTTAAAGTTTCAGAACCTCAATTTGAAGGACAAACTAAGACAAAATTAGGGAATAGAGAAGTGGTTTCTCCAGTGAGTCAGGCTGTTGGAGAAATGTTGGAGAATTATTTGGAAGAAAATCCAAATGATGCCCGTGTCATTATCCAAAAAGTAATTTTGGCTGCCCAAGCCCGTCACGCTGCTAAAAAAGCTCGTGAAATGGTGCAACGTAAAACCGTTATGGGAGGCGGAGGATTGCCAGGAAAATTATCTGATTGTTCTGAGCAAGATCCAGAAAAATGTGAAGTATATCTTGTCGAGGGAGATTCGGCAGGTGGAACTGCAAAACAAGGACGTGATCGAAATTTTCAAGCCATTTTGCCTTTGAGAGGTAAGATTTTGAATGTGGAAAAAGCAATGCATCATAAAGTTTTTGAAAGTGAAGAGATTCGTAATATCTTCACAGCACTTGGAGTAACTGTGGGTACTGCAGAAGATAGTAAAGCCTTGAATATAGAGAAGTTGCGTTACCATAAGATAATTATCATGTGTGATGCCGATGTTGATGGAAGTCACATTGCTACCTTAATATTAACGTTCTTCTTCCGTTTTATGAGAGAATTAATTGAAAGAGGACACGTGTATATTGCTGCGCCACCTTTGTATTTAGTTAAAAAAGGAAATAAAAAAGAGTACGCTTGGACAGAAGATCAACGAGATTTAGCTAACGAGAGAATGGGAGGAAGTGCTGCTATTCAACGTTATAAAGGTCTTGGAGAGATGAATGCGGAGCAATTGTGGGAAACTACAATGGATCCAAATTTCAGAACCTTACGTCAAGTAACTATTGAAAATATGGTTGAAGCTGATCGAGTTTTCTCTATGTTGATGGGTGATGAGGTACCGCCACGAAGAGAATTTATTGAGAAAAATGCGGTTTACGCTAATATTGATGCGTAATTAGTAAGCGTCTCTAATTTTAGAAAAAAATAATTTTTAAAATATAAAAACATGAAAGTTACAATTGTAGGAGCAGGAAATGTGGGAGCAACCTGTGCAGACGTGATTTCGTATAGAGGAATTGCAAGCGAAGTGGTTCTGTTGGATATTAAAGAAGGTTTTGCCGAAGGGAAAGCCATGGATATTATGCAATGTGCTACTAATACGGGTTTTAATACTAATGTTATTGGGGTAACCAATGATTATTCTAAAACCGCTAATAGTGATGTAGTAGTAATTACGTCTGGAATTCCAAGAAAACCAGGAATGACTCGTGAGGAATTAATCGGAATTAATGCAGGGATTGTGAAAACAGTTGCTGAGAATGTGTTGGCTCATTCGCCTAATACAATTGTAGTTGTAGTTTCAAATCCTATGGATACAATGACGTATTTAGCATTGAAATCTACAGGTTTACCAAAGAATAGAATTATAGGAATGGGGGGCGCTTTGGATAGTTCACGTTTTAGATACTATTTGTCTCAAGCTCTTGATAAACCATCTAATGATGTTTCGGCTATGGTCATTGGAGGTCATGGAGATACCACTATGATTCCTTTGACTCGTCTAGCATCGTATAATGGTATCCCGGTTTCTGAATTTCTTTCTCAAGAAGCATTAGAAAAAGTAGCTGCTTCTACTATGGTTGGAGGTGCAACTTTAACAGGTTTGCTAGGTACTTCAGCTTGGTATGCGCCAGGAGCTTCTGTGGCTTATTTAGTAGATAGTATCTTGAATGACCAAAAGAAAATGATTGCTTGTTCTGTTTTATTAGAAGGAGAATATGGGCAAAATGATATTTGTATCGGAGTTCCGTGTATTATTGGTAAAAACGGGGTAGAACAGATACTTGATATCGAATTGAATGATGCTGAAAAAGCATTATTTGCAAAAAGTGCTGATGCTGTTAGAAATATGAATGCTGATTTGAAATCGGTTTTAGCATAATTTTTAAATATAAATTGAAAAGACTGCTTTGTTTTGCAGTCTTTTTTTTGATATTAATTGGCAAATAAATTGGTTAATCTTAACCTTAAATTATATATTTGCTCGGTTTTAAAAAAATAACTCTTGCTTTTGTATCTGATGACAGGTTTAAAAAGTGAGTTTAACTGCTGTTTTTCAGGAGGTTAAGTAACTTGAATAAAAAAAATAATTAATTTTTAGTAATAATGCAGAATAAAGGACTCATTAAATTTTTCGCAATTCTATTTGCATTGGTAAGTATTTACCAACTTTCTTTCACTTTCGTAGCTAACAAAGTAGCAAGTGATGCTAAAGCTTTTGCAGGAGGAAATCCTGAAAAAGAATTAAAATATTTAGATTCAATTGGAAAAGAAAAAGTTCTTAACCTTGGTTTTTCTGATTTTACTTTTAACGAGGTAAAAGACAAACAGCTTAATAAAGGACTAGACTTAGAAGGCGGAATCAATGTAATTCTTCAAGTTTCTGTAAAAGATATTTTGAAAGGATTGTCAAACAATTCCAAAAACCCTATTTTTAACAAGTCTTTAGCAGATGCTACTGCAAATCAAAGAGGAAATCAAACGTATATTGATGCCTTTTTTGAAGCTTTTGAAGCGAATTCAAAAGGAAAAGTTAAACTTGCTTCTCCTGATATTTTTGCTAATAGAAGTTTACAAGGAGAAGGTGGTGTTGATTTTCAAATGACAGATGCACAAGTTCAAAAGGTAATCAAAAGAAAAGTTGATGAGTCTGTAGAGAGTGCTTTTGGAGTGTTAAGAAAACGTATTGATAAATTTGGTGTAACACAACCTAATATCCAAAAATTAGGAGAATCAGGAAGAATTCTTGTAGAACTTCCTGGAGCAAAAGATGTTGATAGAATTAAAAAATTATTACAGAGTACGGCTCAATTAGAGTTTTGGGAAACGTATAAGGTAGAAGAAATAGGTAACTTTTTAATGGCTGCAAATGAGTCGTTAAAGAAAACCGAAGTTAAAACAGCGCCTCAAAAAGTTGCTAAAGATTCATTAAGTGCACTTTTGACTGATGCTAAAGATTCAGCTACAACTAAAAAAGGAAACAATCCATTATTAGATAAAATTATCGGTCAAGGAGGGGGGGCTGTATTGGCTATTTTTGCTCCAAAAGATACTGCTGTTGTTGGAGGATACTTAAGAAGACCAGATATTAGAATTTTATTACCTGGAGAACAACGTTATGCAAAATTTGTTTGGGGTAAACCAACAAAAATCAAAGATGCAAAATCAAATGATATTGATGCAGTTGAGTTGTATGCATTGAAAGGAAATAGAGATAATGTGGCAGCTTTGAGTGGAGGAGTAGTAACTGATGCAAGTGATACATTTGATCAGTTAGGTAAGCCAGCAGTTTCTATGCAAATGAACGGTAAAGGAGCTAAAGCTTGGGAAGAATTAACAGGTAAGGCTTATACTCAAAAAAGTAATATTGCGATTGTTTTAGATAATGTAGTATACTCTGCTCCAGGAGTATCTAGCGGCCCAATTGCTGGTGGAAGATCTGAAATTTCTGGAAACTTCGATGTTACAGAGACTAAAGACTTAGCCAATGTATTGAAAGCAGGTAAATTACCAGCTTCAGCAGATATTATTCAATCAGAAGTTGTAGGGCCATCATTAGGTCAAGCAGCTATTGATGCAGGTACAATTTCTTCTGTTGTAGGATTCTTATTGGTTTGTTTATGGATGGTGTTCTATTATGGTAGAGCAGGTTGGTATGCTAATTTGGCATTGTTGTTAAATTTATTGTTCTTATTTGGTATAATGGCAAGTTTTGGTTTTGTGTTAACATTGCCAGGTATAGCAGGTATTGTTTTAACATTAGGAACAGCGGTAGATGCAAATATCATTATCTATGAGAGAGCGAAAGAGGAATTACGTGAAGGAAGATCATTGTCTGAAACTGTGATTGCTTCTTATGGATGGAAAGGAGCAATGCGTTCTATCATTGATGCTAACGTAACACACATTCTTACAGGAGCAATCTTATTTACTTTTGGAACAGGATTAATTAAAGGTTTTGCTTTAACATTATTAATTGGTATTGTAACTTCGTTATTTACTTCAATTTTTATTGCAAGAATCTTTATTGATAGAGATATTGAAAGAAACAGTAACCTTACTTTCTCTACTTCAGTTACTAAAAATTGGTTTACTAACTTCCATTTTGATTTTATTAAGATTAAGAAAGTTACTTATGTGTTTTCTTCAATAGTAGTTATTGTAAGTTTAGTATCAATATTCTTTGTGAATGGATTAGACCAAGGAGTTGATTTTGTTGGAGGAAGAACTTTCCAAGTAAAATTTGAAAAACCAATTGATGCTTCTGTTGTTTCAGAGAAATTATCAAAAGAGTTTGGAACTACTGTAGAAGCAAAAGTATTTGGTTCAGATGATCAATTGAAAATTACAACTAAATATAAGATTACAGAAGAAGGTATGGATGTTGATAAAGAAGTGAATGAAAAGCTATTTAAAGCGTTACAACATTATTATTCAAATACTTCTTACGATCAATTTATCAATTCTTATGAAGGTAAAAAAGTAGGTGTTTTACAAGCTTCAAAAGTAGGAGCTTCAATTTCTGAAGATATTAAAACAAACTCATACTGGGCAGTTTTAGGAGCTATGGCGGTTATCTTCTTGTACTTGATGATTTCATTCCGTAAATGGCAATATTCATTAGGAGCGATTGCAGCAGTAGCGCATGACGTAATATTTGTATTAGGAATTTATTCTTTATGTTATAAATTCATGCCTTTCCACATGGAGATGGACCAACACTTTATTGCGGCAATCTTGACAGTTATTGGTTATTCAATGAACGATACTGTAATTGTATTTGATAGAATTAGAGAGTTTATTATGGGTAAACGTAAAGGAACTTTTGAAGAAATTGTAAATGCTTCTATCAATACTACTTTGTCAAGAACATTGAATACTTCATTAATGATGATTTTAGTATTGTTAACCATGTTTATTTTTGGAGGGGAATCTATCAGAGGATTCATCTTTGCAATGTTAGTAGGTATTATCGTTGGTACGTATTCTTCATTATTTATCGCGACTCCAGTATTGGTAGATACAATCTCAAGATCAGATAAAAATCAAATTGAAAAAGAGCATAAAGAAGCTTAGTTTTCAATTGTATGATAAAAAAAGGATTCAGCGAAAGTTGAATCCTTTTTTTATGCGTATACTCTATTTTTACAGGATTATTATCTGTGAGGTATGCATCTAAAGAATTCGTTTCTCAATTTTAATAATTGGATTGTGTTTAAATAAATAGTATATCCTTATTTAATTTTAACCATTAAGAAATTAAGTTAATTAAGTCTTCTGAATGTGACTTAATTCCTTAATGGTTTCCATTTGTAGTTTCACTTTTTAGCGGTAAGCCCAAATGTAAAAAGGCCATCCATATATTATCGGACAGCCTTAGCAAATTTATTGTAATCGTATTTCGTTAGTTTGAATGATTTTCTTCTGAAGCTTGGAGAGCAAAATGGTCTTCGGCATCGCCTCAAGATGACAAAACAAAAGTATTTGATTAGTTCACTTTTTTCGCAGTAAAGACAAAATAGAATCCCACTAAAATAAAAGGAATACTTAACCATTGTCCTGTAGAAAGCAATCCTAAAGCACTTTCAAAACCACCTTGACTTTCCTTAACTGATTCTACTACAATTCGAACAGAGAATAACAATACTAAAAATAGACCAAATAAATAACCTGATTTTTTTCTAGCTTCGGTTTTCCAATACAAGAAAAATAAAATAGCAAAAACAAAAATATAACAGAACGACTCGTATAATTGTGTTGGATGCTTAGCAGGGACTTGTTCTAAAAGGGCTGCAAATTTTGGGTCAGCAGCAATAGCAGCATAGGCTTCATTTGGATTAGGAGTTCTCGTCGCATTGACTACATCTTGAGGGCTAAAGTAATCTCGGATAAATTTAATTCCGAAAGACGATGTAGTCTCTTGACCGATGATTTCCGAATTAAAAAAATTCCCAATTCTAACAAATATGGCACCGCTAGCAACTGGAATAACAATACGGTCTAAAATCCATAATTGAGGTTTTTGTAATATCTTCTTGCTGTAAAAATACATGGCTAAGATGATTCCTATAGCGGCTCCATGGCTCGCTAAACCTTGGAATCCTGTAAAATGAAAACTAGGCTCGAATTTAACAGGTAAAAAGATTTCTAAAAGATTGTTTCTAAAATATTCCCAATCGTAAAAGAAAACATGTCCTAAACGCGCGCCAGCCAAAGTAGCTAAAACTGTCCAAATGAATAACGAATCTAATTTTTCAATAGTTTCACCTTCGCGAACGAAAATATGTTTCATGATGTACCAGCCCAATCCAAAGGCAATTACAAACATTAAGCTGTAATAACGAATCATAAAAAAACCTAGGTCAATTCCTTCTGATGGGTTCCAAACAATGGCTAAAGCGTGTGTCATTTTTGTGTTTTATTTAGCGTAAAAATAAGGATTTAATTGAGTTTATACTTTGTGATGGCATTTTTTTGGAGGAACAGGATCATACCCACTTTTTCCCCAAGGATGACAACTCAAAATGCGTTTTGTGCCTAAAAATAAACCATAAAATAACCCATGCGTTTTCAATGCTTCGAGCATATAGGACGAACAAGTTGGTTCGAATCGGCAAGCTGCAGGAGTAAAAGGAGAAATAGCCACTTGGTAAAAGCGTACAACCATCAAAAACGGGAAAATGAGAATTTTAGAAATCATAATCGTATTTTTTGAATGAGCTGATACAACCAAGGGTTCAATTATACACTAAACGTGGTTCCTTCTTTTCCGTCTTTGAGTTGGATTCCAAGTGCTAACAACTGATCTCTAATTTGGTCAGACAAAGCAAAGTTTTTGTCTTCTCTAGCTTGCTTACGCATTTCAATAAGTAGGTTTATCGTACCCTCTAATTTATCGTTATTGCTGTCGGCAACTTTCTCGCTTTCCAGACCTAAGACATCAAATACAAAAGCATTCATTGCTGTTGAAAATGTTTTTAAATCGTCAGCAGTCAGATTTTCTTTATCGTCTTTTAATAGATTTACAAAACGAACACCCTCAAATAATTGTGCAATTAAAATTGGCGTATTAAAATCGTCGTTCATGGCATCGTAGCACAATTGTTTCCATTCAAGGATATTTAAAGTACTTTTTGCCGCAGGCTGAATGGAATCTAAAGTACTCATGGCTTCCATCAAACGTTTGTATCCTTTTTCAGCAGCAACGATGGCATCATCAGAAAAATCTAAAATACTTCTATAATGTGCTTGCAACATAAAGAAACGCGTTACCGAAGCTGAAAAGGCTTTGCTTAAAATCGTATTTTTACCAGTCAAAATCTCTCGAGGTAAAATATTATTACCGGTCGATTTTGCCATTTTTTTACCATTAAGCGTTAACATATTGGCGTGAAGCCAATAATTAACAGGAGTTTGTCCAGTGCAAGCTTCGTTTTGTGCGATTTCACATTCGTGATGCGGAAATTTCAAATCCATTCCACCGCCGTGAATATCAAAATGGTTGCCTAAATATTTAGTACTCATTGCTGTACATTCCAAATGCCATCCTGGAAAACCATCGCTCCAAGGCGAAGGCCAACGCATAATATGTTGGGGTTCGGCTTTTTTCCACAAAGCAAAATCTTGCGGATTTCGTTTATCAGACTGACCGTCTAAATCACGGGTATTGGCTAGCATATCTTCGATGTTTCGCCCACTTAATTGCCCGTAATGATTAGTTTCATTAAATTTTACGACATCAAAATATACCGATCCATTGGCTTCATAACCAATTCCAGCATCGATAATTTTTTTGATAATCTCAATTTGCTCAATAATATGTCCCGTAGCTGTAGGTTCAATGCTTGGCGGTAAAAAATTAAAATCGCTCAAAATTTCATGAAAATCTACCGTGTAGCGTTGTACTACTTCCATAGGTTCTAATTGTTCCAATCGTGCCTTTTTAGCAATTTTATCTTCTCCTTCATCCACATCATCCACAATATGACCTACATCTGTAATATTGCGCACATAACGAACTTTGTAATCTAAATGACGGAAATACCTAAAAATTACGTCAAACGACATAAAAGTTCTCAAGTTACCTAAATGCACATTGCTATACACTGTAGGTCCACAAACATACATCCCAACATTTCCCTCGTGAATAGGGGTAAAGACTTCTTTCTCACCTGAAAGAGAATTGTATATTTTTAGTAGTTGACTTTTATATAATGGCATTGTACTTTTTTTTAGGAGCTGTTTCCTGCTGTTCGCTGTATCTTTTTAAACTAGCCTTCGAGTGCCTCAGTCTACTTTAAAAAGGATGCCGCTTCCATCAGGGCTAGGCTATTCGGTTGTTAAAGTCGTTTATTCTTTAAAATCGAGTTTCTAATTTGATGTAATCTAAAAATTCTCTTTTGGTTTGTGCTTCTTTGAATTTACCTCCAAATTCAGAGGTTACTGTGCTACTTTCAATATCGCCAATTCCTCTAGAATTTACACACAAATGTTTGGCGTCAATCACACAAGCTACATCTTGAGTACCTAAAGTCTCTTGTAATTCTTGCACAATTTGCATGGTCAAACGCTCTTGAACCTGAGGTCTTTTAGCATAATATTCTACAATTCGATTCATTTTAGAAAGGCCAATCACGGTTCCATTTGAAATATAAGCAACATGTGCTCTTCCAATGATAGGTAATAAGTGGTGTTCGCAAGTAGAATACACCGTAATGTTTTTTTCTACTAGCATCTCGCCATATTTGTAGTTGTTGTCAAACGTAGAAGCCTTTGGTTTTCTAGCAGGATTTAAACCTCCAAAAATCTCTTTGACAAACATTTTAGCCACTCGGTTAGGAGTGCCTTTCAAGCTGTCATCAGTTAAATCCATTCCTAAAGTGGTTAGGATGTTTTCTACATCTTTTTTTATACGTTCAATTTTTTCGTCGTCAGCAATAGCAAAAGCATCCTCCCTAATTGGGTTTTTAGCATTGGTGCTACTATGATTGTTTCCTATTTCGTCGTGAAATTCTTCGTTGTTTATCATTAAAGCTATTGTTATGTTTGAGTGTATCAATTCAGTCGGTAAAGATAATTAATAAAATGCAAAAAAAGGAAGCCCTTTTCGGATTTAATCTTTGTTTGCACAAAAAGTAAAAAGCAATACTTTTTGAGTATTGCTTTTGGTTATTTAAGAAAAGTACTTAATGTTATTTTTTACGCGCATTGTACGCAGGAATTGCTTCTTTCAATACGGCTACGGCACGAATTAAATCTTCTTTTTTCAATACGTAAGCAATACGAACTTGGTTCAATCCCATTCCTGGAGTGGAGTAAAAACCACCAGCAGGCGCTACCATTACCGTTTCTCCGTTTAAATCATAACTTTCTAAAAGCCATTGTGCAAAATCATCTGTATTGTCTACCGGTAATTCAGCGATGCAATAAAAAGCCGCTTTTGGAGTACTTACTACTACACCTTCTATGGTGTTTAATCCTGCAATTAAAGTGTCTCTTCGCTCTCTGTATTCTGTAATTACTTCGTCAAAATAACTTTGAGGAGTATCAATAGCCGCTTCGCAAGCAATTTGCTCAATGGTAGGTGGACAAAGGCGTGCTTGTGCAAATTTCATTGAAGCCGCAATTACATCTTTGTTTTTGGTTACCATACAGCCAATTCGAGCGCCACACATACTGTAACGTTTCGAAACGGAATCAATCATGATTACATTCTGTTCCACACCTTTTAAATTCATTACCGAATAATGGATATCATCTCCATAAATAAACTCACGATAGACTTCATCGGCAATTAAAAACAAGTCGTGTTTTTTTACTAATTCGCCCAACTGAAGAATCTCGGATTCAGAATACAAATAACCTGTTGGATTGTTAGGGTTGCAAATTAAAATTGCTTTTGATTTTGGAGTAATTAGTTTTTCAAAATCAGCAATAGAGGGTAATTCAAATCCTGTTTCAAAACCTGAATTAACCGGAACTACTTTAGCAGCAGATTCTGCAGCAAAAGCGCTGTAATTAGCATAAAATGGCTCAGGAATAATCAACTCATCTTCAGGGTCCATAATGCTTCCTAAAGCAAATAATAATGCTTCGGAACCACCGGTAGTAATTAAAATATCTTCGGTATTGACATTGACATTTTGATTGGTATAGAATTGGGCTAATTTTTTTCGGTAGCTTTCGTAACCGGCAGAAGGGCCATATTCGATAACGTCTAAAGAAATGTTTTTAATAGCATTAATGGCTATTTCAGGACTTTTGATGTCAGGTTGTCCAATATTTAAATGATACACTTTATTTCCTTTTTTCTTTGCTAATTCAGCAAACGGAGCCAATTTTCTAATTGGTGATTCAGGCATAGAGTGTCCTCGGGTGGATAGTTTTGGCATGATAGTAATCTTGAATTGCAAATTTGCAATTTTTTTTCTTAAGTTATTAGAATAAGACGTTGTATTTGTTCATAAAAAAGCTTTAAAATGTTATATTTTTAAGATGTTTTTAGCAAATAAATTAAAAATAAAAACGCCTTTTGATTCCAAAAGGCGTTTTCTAAATGAATTGAAAAGTAAATTATTCGACTACTTCTCCTTTTATTTTTAGAGCAACCCTTCCGCTTTCGTAATTGGTGGCGTTTGATTCTACGGTTATTGTTTTACGAATAGGTCCTGTAGCCATATTGTATTTGACTTCTATTTTGCCTTTTTTGCCAGGCATAATAGGAGCTTCTGGTTTAGTAGGAACAGTACATCCGCAAGTAGAAAGTACGTTAGTTATAATGAGAGGTGCATCACCAGTATTGGTAAATTCAAAAACACGCACACCAGAGTCTGTAGCTTTGGTTACTTTGCCATAGTCAATAGTGTTGTCTTTGGCTGAAAATTCAATTTTAGCACTTTGCGAAAAGCTGATGTTGCTAAACAATGTGAATAGTATGAGGGCGATTATTTTTTGCATTTTTAAAAATGATTTATATGTTTAGTAAAGTTAGTTTCTTTTATTTACTCTACAAATTTTTATTTCGTTTTTTATAGTGTACTTAATTAGTTACTTTTGTTGCTCATTTAGCTTAACAAAGGTTGGCTAAAATCTAAAAACAGTATTCCCGTTTTGATTTGGTGAATATTGTAATTTAATGAATAAAAGAATTTACGATACAATGACAATTCCTGCACAATTCGACGCCAAAACGATTGAACAAAAATGGTACGACTACTGGATGAAAAATAATTATTTTCATTCGGAACCCGATCATAGAACGCCTTATACGATTGTAATTCCGCCACCTAATGTAACTGGAGTGTTGCACATGGGACACATGTTGAACAATACCATTCAAGACGTCTTGATTCGTAGAGCGCGTTTAAAAGGTTTGAATGCGTGTTGGGTACCAGGAACTGATCACGCTTCGATTGCTACCGAGGCAAAAGTGGTGGCCAAATTAAAAGCCGAAGGGATCAATAAAAATGATTTGACTCGTGAGGAATTTTTGGCACACGCTTGGGAATGGACGGATAAATACGGCGGGGTAATTTTGGAGCAATTGAAAAAATTAGGTGCTTCTTGCGATTGGGAGCGTACTAAATTTACTATGGATCCTGATATGTCGGCTTCTGTAATTCGTTCGTTTGTAGATTTGTATAACAAAGGTTTGATTTATCGCGGTTACCGAATGGTCAACTGGGATCCAGAAGCCAAAACTACTTTGTCTGACGAGGAAGTAATTTATGAAGAACAACAAGGAAAATTGTATTTCCTGAACTATAAAATCGAAGGAAGTAATGATTTCCTAACTGTAGCAACTACGCGTCCAGAAACCATTTTTGGAGATACTGCTATTTGTATTAACCCAAATGACGAGCGCTTTGCTCATTTGAAAGGTAAAAAAGCGATTGTACCGATATGTGGTAGAGTAGTGCCAATTATTGAGGATGAGTATGTAGATGTGGAATTTGGTACAGGTTGTTTGAAAGTGACACCAGCTCACGATATGAATGACAAGACATTAGGTGAGAAGCACAATTTAGAAATTATCGATATCTTTAATGAAGATGCTACTTTAAATAGTTTTGGTTTGCATTACCAAGGGCAAGATCGTTTTGTGGTTCGTGAGGCTATTGCCAAAGAATTAGAAACGGTTGGCGCTTTGGCTAAAACTGAAACACACTTAAATAAGGTAGGAACTTCGGAGCGTACCAAAGCGGTGATAGAACCTCGTTTGTCTGACCAATGGTTCTTGAAAATGGAAGATTTGGTAAAACCAGCCATTAAAGCAGTTTTGGAAGACGGAGAAATTAAATTACACCCTAAACGTTTTGATAATACCTATGCGCATTGGTTAAATAATATTCGCGATTGGAATATATCACGTCAATTGTGGTGGGGACAACAAATTCCGGCTTACTATTATGGAGATGGAAAAGAAGACTTTGTAGTTGCTGAGACAATTGAAGATGCTCTTGAATTAGCAAAACAAAGAACCAACAACCCACAACTGACAACAGACAACCTTACTCAGGATGTCGATGCTTTAGATACTTGGTTTTCTTCTTGGCTTTGGCCAATGGCTGTTTTTGGAGGAATTATGGATCCTAAAAACGAAGATTTTAACTACTATTATCCAACGAATGATTTGGTTACTGGTCCAGATATTTTATTCTTCTGGGTAGCGCGAATGATTATTGCAGGGTATGAATACACAGGTAAAAAACCATTTACCAATGTGTATTTAACAGGATTAGTTCGTGATAAACAACGACGTAAAATGTCTAAATCATTAGGGAATTCTCCTGATCCTTTGGACTTGATTGATAAATTTGGTGCTGATGGAGTACGTGTAGGTTTGTTGTTGAGCGCATCAGCAGGGAATGATATCATGTTTGATGAAGAATTATGTAGCCAAGGAAAAGCCTTTACCAATAAAATTTGGAATGCATTCAAATTGATTAAAGGTTGGGAAGTTTCGGATGCTATTCCGCAACCAGAATCTTCAAAAGTTGCTATTGAATGGTACGAAGCTAAATTGCAACAAACCCTTTTAGAAATTGAAGATAATTTTGAAAAATACAGAATTTCAGATGCTTTAATGGCAATTTATAAATTGGTTTGGGACGATTTCTGTTCTTGGTTTTTAGAAATGATTAAACCAGGTTACCAACAACCAATTGACAGTTTAACTTTGGCGAAAGCCATAGAAATGTTGGAAAATAATTTGAAATTATTGCACCCGTTCATGCCGTTTTTGACGGAGGAGATCTGGCAGTTATTGGCAGAAAGAACTAAAGAAGAAGCATTGATTGTTTCCACTTGGCCAACAATCAAACCATTTAATGCGAGTTTGATTTCTGATTTTGACAACACAATTGAGGTGATTTCGGGCATTAGAACGATTCGTAAAGACAAGAATATTCCGTTCAAGGATACGATTGAATTGAAAGTAGTGAATAATGACAAGACTTCTACTTATTTTGATGCGGTAGTGAGTAAATTGGGGAACATTAGTTCATTTAATTATGTTTCGGATAAAGTAGAAGGAGCTTTGTCTTTCCGTGTGAAATCAAACGAGTATTTTATTCCGATTACAGGGAATATTGATGTTGCTGCTGAAATTGAAAAATTAACCGAAGAGCTAAATTATATTAAAGGTTTCTTAAAATCAGTGCAAGGTAAATTATCAAATGAAAAATTTGTGGCTGGTGCACCAGAAAAAGTAATTGAAATGGAACGCAAGAAAGAAGCCGATGCTTTGGCAAAAATTGCAACAATTGAGCAAAGTTTGGCAGGCTTGAAATAATCGCCGTCTTTGAATAAAAAAATCCCGTTCTAATTTAGAACGGGATTTTTTTGTGAATTACTTTTTTATTAACCTAATAGAAACAAGAATATCAAAGGAAAAATAATTCCTGCAACGGCTAGTTTCCAACCGCGTTGTTTCCAACTAAATTTACCCGCTTTAATCATGATAGTTCCAGTTAATGCAATGGTAATTAAACTGATGGCAAAAATGTCTGAATAATAAATCCAGAAATTGGAATTGCTTTTGTGTAATTCTACAATTTGATTGATGAACGGTGTTTTAGCAAAACTTGAAATTTCTCCTTTGCCAGTTGCTAAGTCAAATTCCACGTCATTTTTTTCAAATGATATTTGGAATTTTCCTTCCTTAACTCGAGAGCGTCTAAATTCATCGTCAATGCCTAATTTTTTTCCTAAATCTTTGGCAAAATCTTCGGTTAATAAGGCTTCTTCTTTTGGCAATGTGTAGGTAACTTCTTTTGTGGCGACTGTGTATTTTTCAGGATGCCAAGTTTTTCTGTGGTTTTGAATAATTCCTGAAAGGGCAAAAGAAACAATTAAGCCGATGTAAAAATAGCCTAAATCACGGTGTAAGTTTCTCCAATTGATTTTTTTCATAGTATATGTTTTTTGGTTTTATATATAGACTAAGCGAATATAAAAAGGTTTAATTAGAATTTGTATTTTAAACTGGATAAAATTTGACGAGGTGCAATTGGATTCACGCTGTAATTTTCATGTACCGTATAATTTAATTCGTTAGTAATATTCGATAATTTGCACAGAATACTCCATTTTTTCCAAGTATAACCAGCTGAAATATCAACTGTAGTATAGCCTGTAAGAGGAATATCTCTATCATTAATAGTTACGGCGCCAGTAGTAGCATTTACCACATATTGATCGTTCCAGCCCCCAAAACGCTTACCAATATAATTTCCGATAGCCCCAAAAGAAACTCCTTTTAATGTTCCTGATGGAATATTGTAAAAGAAACTCAAATTAGCAGTATTTGCTGGAGTTCTAACCAGTCTGTCTCCTTCAATAAAACTGCCGTTGCTTATAGAGGTTTTAGTATAACGACTATCGTTATAACTGTATCCAGCATTAATATTTAACCCTTCAAAAGGTTTGGCAGTAATGTCTATTTCTATTCCTTTACTTTTAGTTGCTCCATTTAATACTTTAATAGTAGTGTCTGTATTTGGAGTAACTCCGTCAGCTTTAAATTCGGCGGTTTGTGCCAAATTACTATTCGTTATTTGATATATAGTAATATTAGTGCTCACCATTCCGTTCCAAAGGTCTTTTTTAATTCCAGCTTCGTATTGATCTATAATAGAAGCTTTGATTGGTTTTAGATCTACTGTTGTTCCAGTGTTGGGAGTAAATGAGTTGGAGTAACTGGCAAATACAGACGTGTTTTTATCGGGTTGGTAAATGAATCCAATTTTTGGAGAAAAAGCTTTGTCTTTTAATTGAAGTCCTTTAGTAATTGTATTTGGTGTAACTGTTAGTCGGTAAGTTTCAGACACTGCTTCTTGCCAAGACCAGCGTATTCCTACTAGCATTTTGAATTTGTTAGTAAAAGAAAGTAGATCTTGAGTGTAAATCCCAAATCGGTTGGTGGTTGTGATTACTTTTTGAGTATTAGTTGCGTTGGGTTCTGTTGTAGTTTGGTTATTGGGATCAAATGTAAAAACGTTGATCGTATCGTAGGTGGTTGGTGAAAATACAAATGTATTGGTTGTTGCTATTGAATTTTCAAAGTCAATTCCTGAAAAAGTTTGATGTTTGATTTTTCCAGTATAGAACTCACCTTGCACACTTAATTGCTCGCCCAAAATTGCTTCTAAATTTTTGTATTGCCCTAAAGGTCGGCTCCAAATTCCATTAGGGTTGGTGATTTGAATACGTTCTGTACCTTTCCATTCTCGGTCATAATTTTGATAAGAAGAATTGAAATTCAGTTTCCATTTTTTAGTAAAAGAATGATTTAATAAGGCTGATATGCTAGCAGTTTTGGTATTTCCATTAGACCATAATGCGCCATAATAATTACCTCTGCCTAAATTATAAATTTGTTTTCCTATCAAAATAGTTCCAAAATCAGGAGTCCAATTGTCATTCATAAAATCTCCCTGAAGTGTAATTTGTGTTTTAGTACTTATAGTAAATAAGAACGAAGGATTGATATAATAACGTTCTCTTTTTACTACGTCTCTAAAACTTTCTGAATTTTCGTAAGAGCTATTAATTCTATACGCTATAGATTTATTGATTGGACCATAAAAATCAATCGAAGGTTTATAAAAAGCATAGCTACCCATTTGCATAGTAATTTCACCACCCTTTTTAAAAGAAGGAGTTTTGGTAACCAAATTTAAAATTCCGCCTGGTGCTACATTTCCGTACAGTAATGCCGAACCTCCTTTTAAAAATTCTACTTTTTCTAAGGAAGCAACCTCTGGAATAGAACCCGCATTATATCTAAATCCGTTTTTAAACATATTGTTTGCAGTCATGTCATAACCTCGAGACCAAAATGATTCTTGTGCTCCTCCGCGAGCCGAACCCACATAAACACCGTTAGCATTTTTAATCACCTCACTTAATCGAATAGCTTGTTGCTGAACAATGATTTCATTATGAATAACTTGTATACTTTGAGGTATATCCATAGGTTTTAAACCCGATCGAATTGTACTTACTTTTCGTTTGTTTGGGCTATCTTTAATAACAATAACTATTTCTTTGAGTGTTTCGATGACTTCTTCTAATGTGAAGCTAACTCTTGTGGTTTCGTTTGCATTAACTTTGATATCCTGAGTTTGTCTTTTTAATCCTTCGGCTTCAATAGTAATAGTATGGGTGCCTATGGGGAAGTTCTCAAAATAGAATACACCATTGTTATCTGTTTTTGAGACAGCTGACTTTTTACCTAATTTGATAGTGACTCCTGAAAGCGGAAAATTGTCTTTCGAAGTAATTTTACCTTCAATAGCGCCTGTCTCTTGCGCAACACCTAAAAATGAAACTAAAAACAAACTAATAAGGAGATTGATTTGCTTGATCATAATAATTTATTTAGAATAAATAAAAATAATGATGCAAATATAAAAGCAACAATCGGTAATTCAAAGTTTATTTAGATTAAATCTTAATAATATTTTTAAAATTGTTTTCGATGTATTGAAAATCAATTTTTTAGGCATAAAAAAACCTTACTTTTTAAGGTAAGGTGTGGCGGATTATTTTGAAAAAACAATACTTTTTAATTGATTTTGGTCATTTTAAAGTGTTCTGAAACGGCTTTTTTAGATTGCTTTCCAGAGATAGAAATTGTAATTGCTGTTTTAGAATTGCGTTGGTATTTTATTTTTTGAGGATAGTCATTTTGAAGGTTTTCAAAAACGAGTTCGTTTTCTGTTTCTGATAGCAATGGGAATGAAATGGGTTTGTCATTATTTTGCCCCTTAATGGTCGTTTCATAAACGAGTTCGCCTTCTTTTTCTTTTAAAGCAATATTTTCAAAATGCAAAGTATCTTTTTCTTTGATAAAAAAAGAACCCGCTACTAAGGTGCTGTCGTTCGGTTTAGACCAGGTTTCGTTTAGAGTTCCTTCCGTAGATTGATTTTTCCATTCGCCGATAAGCCATTGCGCAGATTTAATTTTTTCATTTTCACCCTTGTGGTTGCAGGAAGAAAAAAATGTGATTACAATTAAAAGAAAGATAGTATTGCGCATGTTTGCTGTTTTTATGATTGTGTTTTAAACGAATACAATATTATGAAAAAGCCTCTAAAAAATCTGATTTTCGGAAATTAATTCTGCAATCTTTTTTGTATTTTTGCCGTCCAAATAAAGGAAAGAAATAAGATGTTAGATAGACTTCAAATAGTGAAACAACGTTTCGATGAGATTTCGGATTTGATTATTCAACCCGATGTAATTGCTGATCAAAAGCGTTATGTGCAATTGAATCAAGAATATAAAGGGTTGAAAGCCTTAGCAGACAAGCGTGATGAGTATGTTTTGTTAATGGCTAATATTGATGAGGCTAATGAAATTATTGCAGACGGTTCAGATGCTGAAATGGTGGAAATGGCCAAAATGCAATTGGACGAAGCCAAAGATCGTTTGCCTGAACTAGAGGAAGAAATCAAGTTCTTGTTGATTCCTAAAGATCCAGAAGATGCTAAGAATGTAATGGTGGAGGTGCGTGCTGGAACGGGTGGAGACGAAGCGAGTATTTTTGCAGGAGATCTATTCCGTATGTATACTAAATATTGCGAGAGTAGAGGTTGGAGAACTTCGGTGGTGGATATGAATGAAGGAACTTCGGGAGGATTTAAAGAAATTATTTTTGAAGTAACCGGTGAGGATGTGTATGGAACTTTAAAGTTTGAAGCAGGAGTACACCGTGTGCAACGTGTGCCACAAACCGAAACACAAGGACGTGTTCATACATCGGCCGCTACAGTAATGGTATTGCCTGAAGCAGAAGAATTTGATGTGCAAATTGATATGAATGATGTTCGTGTGGATTTCTTCTGTTCATCAGGACCTGGAGGACAGTCTGTAAATACTACTAAATCAGCAGTGCGATTGACTCACATTCCAACAGGTTTAGTAGCACAATGTCAAGACGAGAAGTCACAGCATAAAAATAAAGATAAAGCGTTAACGGTTTTGCGTTCTCGTTTGTATGAAATGGAATTGGCTAAGAAACAAGAAGAAGATGCGTCAAAACGATCTTCGCAAGTAAGCTCTGGTGACCGCTCTGCTAAAATCCGTACCTATAATTATGCACAAGGACGTGTAACAGACCATAGAATAGGATTGACTTTATACGATTTAGGGAATATTATGAATGGTGATATTCAGAAAATTATTGACGAATTACAACTCGTAAATAATACTGAGAAATTAAAAGCTAGCGAAGTTTTTTAATTTGATTCTGATGAAAGTATAGAAGAAAAATGCCCTCCTAAAAAAAATAGTGTGGGCATTTTTTTTAAAATAAATAAACACACAACAATGACAACACAACAATTAATTGATCAAATACAATTAAAGAAATCATTCCTATGCGTAGGTTTGGATGTGGATTTGAATAAGATTCCGAAACATGTATTGGAAACCGAAGATCCGATTTTCGAATTTAATAAAGCCATTATTGATGCTACCCACGATGTGGCGGTAGCTTATAAACCCAATACCGCTTTTTACGAAGCCTACGGAATTAAAGGTTGGTTATCTCTAGAAAAAACGATTCGTTATATCAACGAAAATTATCCTGCTATTTTTACTATTGCCGATGCTAAACGAGGCGATATTGGCAATACGTCTTCCATGTATGCCAAAGCTTTTTTTGAGGACTTGAATTTTGATTCGGTAACGGTTGCACCTTACATGGGAAAAGATTCAGTAGAACCCTTTTTAGCTTTTGAAGATAAACATACTATTATGTTAGCACTGACTTCTAACGAAGGCGCATTCGATTTTCAAACTTTACCAATTGGTGACAAAGAATTGTACAAACAAGTAGTAGAAACCTCTAAAACTTGGAAAAACAGCCAGAATCTAATGTATGTTGTGGGGGCTACCAAAGCAGAATATTTTGTGGAGATTCGTAAAATAGTACCCGATAGTTTCTTGTTAGTTCCTGGAATAGGGGCACAAGGCGGAAGTTTGTCTGAAGTGTGTAAATACGGTATGAATGCTAATGTAGGATTATTAATCAACTCTTCAAGAGCGATTATTTATGCTTCTAATGGAACTGATTTTGCTCAAAAAGCTAGGGCAGAAGCTTTACAAGTGCAACAAGAAATGCAAGCTATTTTGGGCTAACTTCGTTTAAATTTCTATATTTACAAAAAAAGAGACCTTGATTAACTATACGATTTACGAAAATAAAGAGAGCAACCAATGGGTTACTTTTGTGCATGGTGCTGGAGGTAGTTCGTCAATTTGGTTCAAACAAATCCGTGATTTTCAAAAAGAGTATAATGTGCTTTTGTTGGATTTGCGAGGGCATGGTGAATCTAAAACTAATCTTAAAAAAGCGTTCAAACAGAAATATACTTTTTCGGCTTTAGCCAATGATATTTTAGAGGTTTTGGATCATTTACAAATCCAAAAATCCCATTTTGTTGGTATTTCTTTGGGGACAATCTTAATCCGACAGTTGGCTGAAATGTACCCAGAACGAGTACAGAGTATGACTATGGGAGGTGCCATTTTAAAAATGAATTTTCGTTCGCAAATCTTGATGGTTGTAGGTAATACTTTTAAGTATGTTTTGCCGTATTTGATTTTATATCGCTTTTTTGCGTTTGTGATTATGCCCAATAAAAACCATAAGCAGTCACGAATATTATTTATAAACGAGGCAAAAAAACTGTACCAAAAAGAATTTATTAAATGGTTTAAATTAACCGCCGAAATCAATCCGGTATTGCGATGGTTTCGTCAAGTGGAATTAAACATTCCAACTTTATATATAATGGGGGAAGAAGATTATATGTTTTTACCTTCCGTTCGCAAAGTGGTGCAGAGTCATTATCGAAATTCTAAGTTGTGTGTTATTCAAAATTCAGGACATGTCGTTAACATAGAACAGCCTTTGCAATTTAATTTTGAAGTACTTTATTTTATTAAAACAAATCAATAAAAAATGCCGATAACTTCTTTAAGCTATCGGCATTTTCATAACTAACCAAAACCAAAATAATAAATAACCAGTTTATTATCACTGCAAATATCATAAATGATTGATTGTATTAGTGTTAAGGTTTTGTTATTAGTTTGTTGGATATTAGTTAAGTTTTTAATATTTATGAAAAAACAACAGTTTTGTTATTGTACACAATGGTTTTTCTTTCAGCATGTAGTTTTATGGCTCTAGCCAAAACCATACGCTCTAAATCACGCCCTTTCATGATGAAATCTTCAATAGAATGACTGTGGGAAACTCGTGTAATATCCTGTTCAATAATTGGTCCTTCATCTAATTCTTCAGTTACGTAATGACTGGTTGCGCCAATAATTTTAACACCACGTTTGAATGCAGAGTGATACGGTTTAGCTCCAGGAAATGCAGGTAAAAATGAATGGTGAATATTAATGATTTTGTTTTTGTAAGCCCCAATTAAATTAGGTGTGATAATTTGCATGTAGCGTGCTAATACGACAAAATCAATTTGGTATTCTTTTAGTAAGGCTAATTGTTGTTGTTCTCCTTTTTCTTTAATTTCTTTGGTGAACGGAACATATTCAAATGGAATATTAAAACGATCAGCAACTGATTTTAAGTCTTGGTGATTACTCACGATTAGAGGAATTTCAAGATTCAATTCGCCGGCGCTATAACGACCTAAAATATCATACAAACAATGGTCGTATTTAGAAATGAACAATGCCATTCTTGGTTTCTGTTCCTGCGAATAGATTTCCCAATTCATGTTGAATGGATTGGCTAAATGTGTTTCGAAATGCGATTTAATGGATGCTAAATTCCAGTCTTTAGCATTAAACTCACATTCTAAACGCATAAAAAATATATTTTCGTCTGCATCTACATGTTGGTCTAGATAAGTGATATTTCCGTCAATAGAGGCGATGTAATTGGTAACCGTAGCAATAATCGATTTTTGGTCTTCGCAGTGAATAAGTATTGTAATTCGTTGCATGTGCTTTTGAGTAACTGGTTTTGGTTATTAATCAAGTGTCAAATCTAAGTTTATTTTTCAATTTAGGTACCCCATTTTTAAAACAATAACAGACTGAATTGTTTTAGAAAAATAAGTTTAGATAGTATTAATTTTTAAATAACCAATATGTAGTGTATCTTCTTTTAAAGTGGACTCTGAAGCTGTAATTTGAATCGAATAGTTTTCTTTAAAAAAAGGAGCTAAAATATCGTTGACATTAAAAATGTCATCTACATCGATTCCATATTTGTCGTCAATATGGGAGGTAGCACCATCAAAACTAAAATGTTTATAAAAAGTAGTTTTTTTGGCTGTCTTGGCTGCTAAGCCTAGGCTTTCGGCTACAGCTAAGGTTTTGTAATGGTATTCTTCAAATTCATTTTCTTTATAGCCTCCCAAGTTGATGAAGAATAATTTGTTGGTAGGTACTGTTTTTTCTTTAGCTACGATCGAAATCGAAAAACCGTCTACAGCTGTTACTTCACGCCAAGCATCAATATGTATTTTCCCTTTGGCTTCTGGCCAAAAAGCATTCATTTGCGGAATTAATTCTTTTAAAGAGCTTCCTATACCAAAGAAAATATCATGTTGTTCGGTATGTCTGCCTTTAGGGGTACAACCTATTAGCACCATGTATAATTTTAAATTTTGTGTCATAGAACAAAAATACAGTATTTTAGGAATTAGAAATAAAAAAGTGCCCTCGTATTAGAGGGCACTTTTTTATAATGTATTACTGTTTAAATTATAAAGCTGATTTTACAGTTTTAATAATTCTAGCAGCAATTTTGTATGGATCTCCATTTGAAGCTGGTCTTCTGTCTTCTAACCAACCTTTCCATCCTTTTTGAACAGTCATTAAAGGAATACGGATTGAACATCCTCTATCAGAAACTCCGTAAGAGAAATCGTTGATAGACGCAGTTTCATGTTTACCAGTTAAACGTTGTTCGTTGTATGCTCCGTAAACAGCAATATGCTCTTTTGTAACAGGACGGAATGCTTCACAAATTTTCTCATAAGTTTCTTTTGAACCACAAGTTCTCAATACTGAGTTAGAGAAGTTAGCGTGCATACCAGAACCATTCCAATCAGTGTCACCAAGTGGTTTTGGGTGATATTCAATATAGTAACCGTATTTTTCAGTCAAACGATCTAATAAGTATCTAGCAACCCAGATTTCATCACCTGCTTTTTTAGCTCCTTTAGCAAACAATTGGAATTCCCATTGTCCACAAGCTACTTCTTGGTTAATACCTTCAAAGTTGATTCCAGCAGCGATACATAAATCAGCATGCTCTTCTACTAATTTTCTTCCGTGAGTATTTTTTCCACCAACAGAACAGTAGTACATACCTTGTGGTGCAGGATATCCTCCTACAGGGAATCCTAAAGGTAATTGTGTTTTTGTATCCATGATGAAGTACTCTTGCTCAAAACCAAACCAGAAATCATCATCTTCATCGTCGATAGTTGCTCTACCATTAGAAGGATGTGGAGTTCCGTCAGCATACATAACTTCGCACATTACTAAGTAACCATTTTTACGATCAGGATCTGGATAAATAGCAACAGGTACTAATAAACAGTCAGAAGAACCTCCCTCAGCTTGTCTGGTTGAAGATCCGTCAAATGACCAGTTTCCAATTTCTGCTAAAGTTCCTTGGAAATTTTCATGCTCTTCTACTTTAGTTTTACTTCTAAGGTTTTGAGTTGGCTCATAACCGTCTAACCAAATGTATTCTAATTTAATTTTAGCCATAATACTATATTTAATTGTGATTCAAATTCTGATACAAATTTAATTTATTTTTCTAAAGCTTTAAAAAATAGGGGTGTTTTTTATATTGTTATAGGTTACTTTTCTCATAAGTGTATTTTTTAAGGGGGTATATTTAAAAAAAATTAATTTTTAAGGGTATAAAAAAATAATTTCGCAATTGTATTCCTCGATTTAATATTGATTATATTTGCTTTCTTAGTGAAAATGAGTATTTAATAATTAAAAAAATCTACCATGCCAACATTACGTTTTCAAGCTTTGAGAGAAGCATCTAGCAGAAAACCAATTCATTTTGAAGAAACTGAAAAGAAATCAGTCATTTTTGGCTCGAATGTATTTAATGAAAAAGCGATGAAGCAGTACTTGACTTCAGATGCATATAAAGCAGTTCAAGGCGCTATTCAACATGGAACAAAGATAGATCGAAAAATTGCTGATTATGTAGCCATGGGGATGAAAGAGTGGGCTTTGTCTAAAGGTGTTACTCATTATACACACTGGTTTCAACCTTTAACAGGCACTACTGCCGAGAAACACGATGCTTTTTTTGAAACTTCATTTGATGGATCTGATCCTGTGGAAAAATTTGGTGGTGCTCAATTAGTGCAACAGGAACCAGATGCTTCTAGTTTTCCAAATGGTGGGATTAGAAACACCTTTGAAGCAAGAGGGTATACTGCATGGGATCCAACTTCGCCAGCCTTTATTTTTGGAACTACGTTGTGTATTCCAACCGTTTTTATCTCGTATACAGGAGAGGCTTTGGATTATAAAACTCCTTTGTTGCGTGCACTAACTGTTATGGATGATGCTGCTACTGAAGTGTGTAGGTATTTTGATAAAAATGTCAAAAAAGTAACCGCTACATTGGGTTGGGAACAAGAATATTTTTTAATAGATCGTTCTTTAGCTAAGTCTCGTCCTGATTTGATGATGACTGGAAGAACTTTACTTGGACATACTTCGGCAAAAGGGCAACAATTAGATGACCACTATTTTGGTTCTATCCCAACGCGTGCCTTAACTTATATGAGAGACCTAGAACAAGAATGTATGTTGTTAGGAATTCCAGTTAAAACGCGTCATAATGAAGTGGCTCCAAATCAATTTGAAGTGGCTCCTATTTTTGAAGAAACTAATTTAGCAGTTGACCATAATTGTTTATTGATGGATGTTATGGAAAAAGTGGCTGAACGTCATGATTTAAAAGTTTTATTTCATGAAAAACCTTTTAAAGGAGTAAATGGTTCAGGAAAACACAATAACTGGTCTTTAGCCACTGATACGGGTGTTAACTTGTTGAGTCCTAGTAAAACTCCAATGAGTAATTTACAGTTTTTGACTTTCTTTATCAATACAATTAAAGCTGTTAATGATAATGAATCTTTGTTAAGAGCTT
>JACCDQ011550214.1_pt1 | contig 25641 bp, 25 predicted proteins | sample 7446031 | NCBI WGS metagenome assembly JACCDQ01 (sample SAMN15323442, study PRJNA562643) | freshwater metagenome | isolation source: river surface water | place: USA:Blue River Watershed | collected 2017-08-17 | reverse complement strand
TGGGATCTTTGTTGGGCATAAAAGTAAAAAAAAAGACCAGAAGGCTGATCTTACGGGAAGCGCTACTGGTACGATTGATGCAAATGTAGTTACAATCGTAAAATTAAACAACTATTTTAACAATTAAATCTAATTAATCACAACTTTTAATTTTAAATGTATTAGGTTGTAAAAGACTCAAAAGTTTTCAACAATCCTTCTTTAGCGGTTACAGGTAGCGGTTTACCTATAGCTTTTACTAATTTAGCATTGGACACTGGGTAACTCTCTGTTAACTTTTGTAATCGTTCTGAATGTAATGGTAAATGAAGCACATCTCCTATACTTGCTATTTTTTTTACAAATGAAATAGGGAAAGCCCACAAACGAGCTTTTTTATTTCTAGATTTTGCAATTAATTGTATCAACTCATTCGTAGAAACAGAAGTATCATCGGCTATGTTATAAATTCCAGACGGAATATCTTCTCTTTCTATTAGTTCCTTAATAACAAAAAGCAGATTATCAATACTGCAAAAGGAACGTTGGTTCTCAAAAGCTGCCAATGGCCAAGGGACACCCTTTGAAACTAATTGGTAAAGTAAATTCAAATTTCCTTTATTACCTGGTCCATGAATCATACAAGGACGTAAAATATACACTCGTTTTCCTATAGGGATATCTTTTGATAAGATATATTGCTCTGCCAATAGTTTACTTTTTCCGTAATGCGTTTGGGGATTAGCGGCCACTTCCTCGGTTAAAACACCCGTGACCTCATCTGCAGCGGCTTTAACCGAACTCATAAATACAAAAACAGTTGCCGACGACTCTAAAAAAACATCAAACAACTGTTTAGTTAGTTCATAATTAGCTTCATAATACTCTTGAGGGTTAGCCACCTTTTTTAGATCATGGGCTTTGCCAGCAAGATGAATTATAATATTTACAGGTAAGACAGGCAATGATATTCTATCTCCCTTATAATAGCGAAATTGAGAATAACTTATTTTGTAATACCCTGATAATATTTGATTAATATTAGTTCCTACAAAACCTGATAAGCCTGTAATAAATATTCTCTTCAATTTATTTATATAATTTTAAATAGTTTGAAGCCATCTGTTCTCTTGTGAATTCTTTAGAGCGCTCTAAACTATTTTTAGAAAACATTTCATAAAGTGCTTTATTAGTAATTATTTTTAAAATTGCATTTTTTAAATCATTACTATTTGCTGGCGTTACTGTTAAACCCGAAATACCGTCTAAAGACACAAATGGAACTCCTGAATTTAATCGAGTATTGATTATAGGTAAAGCGTTAGACATTGCTTCTAACTGTACAATTCCAAATGCCTCAGCTTCATTAATTGATGGTAGTACAAATAAATCTGAACTTTTATAAAATTTTGAAATTTCAGAATTAGTAACACCACTAAAGAAATTTATCTTATTAGAGATATTTAAATCTTTTGCTATCTGCTTTAATTCTATTTTTTTTTCTCCTTTACCAACAATACTAAGTTCTACGTCTAAATCACTTATTGCCTCAATTAAGTACTTAATACCCTTATATTCCCTAAGTTTTCCAATAAATAATAATTTAAACTTTCTATCATGAGGAAATATCCTAGGACTATTAGTTGAAGATAATACTTCTGGATTAAAACTTAAAGGAATTATTTCCACCTTATCTGAATAGCTTTGTAATAATTTCGAATTTTCAAAAAGTTGAGGAGAGGTGACCACAATTTTTTTGGAAACATTAAGCAATCGCCTAATAATTGGAGTATAAAAAAATGCTAAATACTTCCACCGTGAATTTTCAATATTTGCATGCCAAGTTATTATGAATTTTTTATTTTTTAACAATTTTAAATTCCTTAATAAAGCAATCTCCATAGTTGGAAAAGGATAATGATGATGAATTACATCATTATCATTAAGTAATTTATTAAGATTTGAATACCATATATTTAAGGGTTGACTTTTAAATATTAGTGGTGTTACTTCTTTTAGAATATATTCTCTTTTTTTACTATCTATTTTTTTTCTCAAAGTAGTAGAATCATTATTTGAATATATAGTAAAATTTATATCATCAGTTTTTAAAATGACACCTTCAACTATATTTTTTACAACAGTTTCCATACCCCCTAGGCATGGATCATAATATTTAACTAATTGAAGTATCTTCATTGATGCCAAAATTTTTCTTTATTAATTGATATAATTTACTTCCTGAATCATTCCAATTATATTTTTCTGCTCTAATTATTCCTCTTGCTTGGAATTCTTTTTTTAATGTATCATCAGAAATCATTTTTAAAATACCTTCCTTAATACTTTCTTTATTTAGTGGATTTATATATAATGCTGCATCACCACAAATTTCAACAATACTCGGAATCGCAGAAGTAAGTACTGCACAACCACAACTCATTGCTTCAAGAGGTGGTATCCCAAATCCTTCATATAAAGACGGATATACAAAAAAATCACAATTCCGATATAACACAGACAAATCATTATCAGTAATAAACCCTGTAAAAATAATACTTTCTGAATCTACTTTTAGTTTAATATTAAAGTGACTAGAAGACTTTCCAACTAGAACAAGCTTGTAATCTTGTAATTTTAACTCTACAAAAGAATCAATCAAATTTTGTAAATTTTTTCTTGGATCTATAGATGAAACTGCTAATAAATATTTATGACCTATAACCTTTTTAATTGATTCACTAGAGCTAGTATAGCTATCAACACTTTTAAAATTATCAGTAACGGCATTATAAATTACTTCAATCTTTTCATTATCAATTTTAAGATATTTTAATATTTCTCTTCTAGAAAATTCACTTACTGTTAAAATTTTCAGTGCATTTTTAGCTAAAATTGGAGTAGCTACACTATAAAAAAATGTATATGATCTTGAAAACCATTTTTTATTTTCATAGAATGACAAATCATGTATAGTTATTATCTGATTAGAATAAAACAATGGTCCTAATCCTGAAAAATTAATTAATAATGGATCTCCTTTCATTTTAAGAAATATTCTTAAATCTAGCTGTTCCCATAAATGAGATTTTAAGTTTCCATAACTTACAATTTTAAACCGCTCTTTGTTTTCAAAATCTAACCATTTTGGTATGACAATAGTGAAATTAACTCCAAATTGTTTTAATTGTTTACAAAGCTCAAGTGAAAAACGACTAATTCCATCTATTTTATTACATAGAAATCTACCATTTATATATATATTATTATCCAAGTAATTCAATAGTTTTAATGTATACCTTGTTATATTAAAGACAAAAACGAATCTTTAACCATATCTGAATGAAATTTATCTAAATTTGGAGAATTCGAAAAATCGCAATTATCTAATATTTCTAAAACAGCTTCTAGAAAATCCTTTTCATCATAGGAATTCAATATTTTTTTTTGTACAACACCTTGCAACACCTCTAAAGCTCCATTATTATAAGTTGTTACCACTGGTAGGTTTAAAGCTAAAGCCTCCACGTAAACCAACGGCATAGCTTCTGAATAAGATGTATGAACCAAGACTTTTGCGTTTTTCATTATTGGAAGTGGATTTGCAACTGCCCCTAATAAATGAACGTGTTTTTCAATTCCCAATTCTTTAATCTGCTTAACCAAATTATGTCTTTCTGTACCATCACCTAAAATTACCAAATCATAATTGAAATTTGGGATTTCAGATTTCATCTTTGAATATACATTTATTAAAAACGGATAATTTTTCACTATTTCCAATCGACCTACGGCAACTAAATAGTTTTCAGACGAAATCTTATTAAAAATAGATTCTTCAAGAGGCTCATTTGATTTCTTAAAAAAAGAATCATTTAGTATAGCATTATAAATTACCTCAATCTTTTCCGTCTTGATATTATAATTACTTATCAAATCCAATTTTACACCTTGAGAAACCGCAACTACTTTATAAGCATAATTATAAGTCAATTTAATTAAATATGGAGCCAATTTACCCGCCAATCCAAGACTATTCATTTCTACGTCCTGATAACTATGCTGAGTAACAACAATTTTGAGTTTCTTAAAAGCTACTAAATTGCAAGTAATGGCAATTATGTTGGGATATGTGGGACCTGTTATCAACAAATCTGCAGAAGATTGTTTTATATACCTATACATTTTATCGAATGAATCTCGTAGTTTGATACATCCTAAGTCAATTATCTCAACTTTGCTTCTCAATTCGTTTTTTAAAATCCCTTCATTCAAGCTTACAACGAACTCTACTTCATGCCCTGCGTCCACAAAACTATTTGCAAGAGTTACAAATGCCCTCTCGACTCCACCCAAATTAAAACTCGAACAAAAAAAAGCTATCTTTTTAGCCATAAATATTAATTTAATAGTTCATCAATCCAATTTGAAATTTCTAAACATTCAATATGATCATAAGACCCATTACGATTAAAAAAATCATCTTCAATTTGAACTTTCTCTCGATCAATAATTTGAATCATATTTTCATTATAAAATTTCTCGTTGGCAATGTATGGATTGGTAGTAATTAATTTTTTTCTCTTCCCAATAGTTTCAATTGTTCTCATAGTCAAACCTGATTGCCATGGATGATTAATATCTACTATACATTTAGCTCTTTCGTAATAATTTAGTGTTTTATGTAAAGGGATGGTTTTAAAAATAAAAAAATCCGATGCTTTAAAATATTTTTTAACATACACCAAATAATAGTACATGTACCATGGATAGTATACTTTGAAATAATATTTTAATCCTTTACGTTTTGCGTATTCAGCAATTTGGTTAAGAATAAATATTCTGTCACTGTGCCAAATCCCAATAAACAACAGATCAATATCTTCTTCAATTTTCGGTCTTTCCTCTAGACTGTAAAACAATGGAAGGTAATTGATTCCCAGATTGACTGCGTCCAAGCTGTCAAAGGTTTTTACGATATCAAAAGAAGGAATCATCTCCTTGTAATTGAAATTTTTCAAAGAATCCCACTGATATAGGATTTTTTTAAAACTGAAATTTTGATTGACATATTCCCAAAATTTATAGTCTAGAGTTTTTCCACCAATGACAATCATCATATCGTAATTTCCATATTTTAATTTTGATAATACTTCTTTTTCATATTTTGCTTTATATTTTTCTAGTAAATAAGTCGACTTTAATGATAATGTATATAAAAAACCAGTATTTTTATCTTCAAAAAAATCAACAGTGTATCCTTTTTTTTTAAGGGTACCTTTTATCAAATTGTGATAATTAAAATAAATGGGGGCAATTAAAAATATTTTTTTAGATTGTATCATAATCGATTCGTAATTGATTTTTGAAAACCCAAAAACATAAATGACATGAAAAATGGTGAAAATAATACCGGTTCAGAAGTTAAACTTAACACCATTATTAAGAAAAAAAGTCTATTTTGTTCTAGGAATACATCTTGCCTATAGAACATATATAAAATAAAAATACCAAAAATCATTCCCATACTAGTGAATAACATTAATATGGAATTCGTATTTCCTCTATCTTCTATTAAGCTAAAAATTTCTTCCATTTCTTTTGGTAAAAACTTATTTCTTTCTTTCAAGAATACCTCTTTGTTTAAGCCGACTCCAAATATTGGGTGTGATAATGTCACCATTGTTCCTGAGTACAAATCAAATGTCCTCAAGGCATAAGATGATACTGATCTATCTTCTCCCTCAGACTGCTTTGACAAAAGAGAAAATACAAAAAAAACAGCAATTGGAATAATTGTCAGAATCAAATATATCTTCTTAGCTATGTTCAATTTAGCCCTTCGCAAATAGACAAAGAGTTGAATTCCTAACAACAAAAAACCCGTAGTTGATAATGAAGTTAAAATACAAATAATCGCCAAAATACTATTTCTACTATTATTATATGTAAATAAAGATAAAAACAAAAAAATGTTTGCGTAAATCGCTAACAAGCCTGCTTCCCAAAAAACACCTTGACTTCGGAATAATATTATTGGCTCAGTAATCATTTCAGCAGAATAATAAAATATATACCCGATAGTATTTACCGAAAATCCGCTATCTCCTAAATCTATTCGCGTTCCAATTTGAAAAACTGAAAGGATAAAGCCTATTAACGACAATATCATTAATAATAATAATACACTATATAAATGATATTTAAAATCCGCCTTTCGAAGTTTAAAAGATAAAATAAAAAGTAATGACAATAAAGATTGCATTAATATTATGCTATAATCTTTAAAATTATTACTTGTAGAAAAAATAAAATTAGATGCAAATATTGTTGTCCAAAAAAACAAAGAAAATCCAAATAAAGTGATTTGTTTCCTGCTATAATTAAAAGTATAAAATAAAGACCCGACCACAAGGGTTAAAGAAAGTAAATAAGTCGGAGTAAAAAATCCTACGTGAAATACCGAACCACTTAATAATATTAAAAACAGAATTAAGGAATTATTCAAAAATGATTCAACTTTAATCATACTTCTATTTAAACAATCCTTTTTCCTTCATTTCTGCTATAGACTCTTCGTACTTACTTTCTTTCACCTCTTGAGTCAAAACCCAGTCGGTAAATTTTTTGATTCCTGTGACAAAACTGTATTTTGGAATAAAACCCAACATTAAATTAATTTTTGTCAAATCGGCATAATTGTGCCTTATGTCTCCCAAACGATAGTTACCCGTTATATTCACTTTAGTCTCACTACCATAATTCTTAATCAATTCATCTGCTACGGTAATCACATCAGTCGCTTCACCAGTACCCACATTAAAAACTTCGCCATTAGCTTTTTCCATTTCCAATCCTAAAATGGTAGCTGCAACAACATCATCAATAAAAACAAAATCACGACTCTCTTTTCCGTCTTCAAAAATGTTTATGTCTTTACCGTTTTTTATTAAGGTTGAAAATATCGATAAAATTCCAGTGTAAGGATTTGACAAAGACTGACCCGGACCATACACATTCTGGTATCTAAATGCTACCGGAGCGATGCCAATAGTAGGGCAAACCGTCATTATCATTTGCTCTTGGTTTTGCTTTGTAATCCCATAAACCGAAGAAGGATGAATTTTTGATTCCTCATCTGTTGCGACCAACTTCAAAGACTTAGTTAAACCTTTATATTTAACTTCAAAATCGCCTTTTTCCATAAATTCATGAGTACGGTGTTTTGGATATACGGGACCATTTAATTCATCAGACCAGTATTTACCTTCTCCATAAATTGACCTAGAAGAAGCAACAACAATTTTTTTGACACAATGTGAATTGTTTGCCAAAATATCAAGCATTATGGCTGTTCCACCTATATTTACAGATGTATATTTCTCAATCTCATACATTGACTGTCCTGTTCCTGTCTCAGCCGCTAAATGAATAATGGCGTCCTGTCCTTGTATCGCCCTTTCCCAATCTTCTCTTGAAGTTACAGATCCCTTAATAAAACGAACTTTATCTCTTATCGACAAATAAAGTACCGATTTGTTTTCAGCATCATCTCCATGTATTTGAGGGGACAAATTATCTAGGACAGTAACATTAAATTCTTTATTAATTAATTCAATAGCTAAATTAGAGCCAATAAAACCTGCTCCTCCGGTTATCAATATATTTTTCATAAAAGTTAAAATAAAAAATCACCATTTTGATCAGTTTGAATCCAAATTTGCTGATCAAGATTAAAACGCTTAATAATTTTAGCTGGAGCTCCAACAGCAACGCAATAATCAGGTATGTCTTTTGTAACTACCGAATTTGCTCCAATAACACAATTTTTACCAATTTTGGCTCCTATAACACAAGCGTTTTCACCTAGCCAACATCCATCACCAATAATAACAGTATTTATCTGTTTTATAGGCTGATGCATTATAGGCACAGTTATATCTTCATAGCTATGCAAATTGTCTGAAATATAAACTTTATCAGCAGTTAAAACGTTGTTGCCAATAACAATTGAATTTGTTGCATATATATGATTAAAATTACCTATACAAGTTCCATCTCCTATTACCAACTCACATTTCTCAGCACCTGTATGAGGAATGGCTGCTAACCAACTTTTATATGCAATATTTACATGGTTTCCAACAGAAATATTTTCTAAGCCACTTATTTTTAGTGGAAATAACAAACTTGATTTATTTCCAAAAAATTTAAATTTAGAACTTATAAATAATTTGAAAAAACGCAAATACAAACTATTTTTAATTTTATCCCAAACTATCATAATTTAATTTTCTTTTGATGAATAAATAATTGAAAAACAAATATGAAAATTTAATTAAATTATAAAAAGTATAACAAATTAATATGTTTTCTAAAGAAAAAAATCCCATAAATTCTAATGATAAGACCATCACTCCATAACAAAAAGTACTAATAACATCACTCCACAAAATCGGATTTAATTTAACAGCACTATTTAAGTATAAACTAACTGGATCACACATATTCCTTAGTATTAATCCCGGTAAAATAATAAAAACAAGATGTATATAAGGATAGTGTTTTGGAAAAATAATATTCACTAAAGATGGAAGTATAAGTAACACTAATATTGTACAAATAATACTATATATTATTAAAATTAAAAAATATTGTTTGATTATTTTTTGTAATTGTTCAAAATTTCCATCTGCAAAATATTTTACAGATTTTGGAAAAAACAAGCTATTGATAGATGATGGAATTAACAACCATAATGTAGTTACTAAAAAAACTAAATACATTTTACCTAAAGCCTCTGGTCCAATAAAAAAATTAATGCTCCAACGTTCAATTTGTTGGTATAACAAAAAGAAAATACCAGACAGAAATGGGATGAAACCGAAACTCAAAATATATTTAATGAACTTAATATCTATATCAAATTTGTTTGGAATATATTTTTTAGACGTATATAAAACTATTAAAATAAATAATATTGGTTGTACTAACAAACTTAACAAAGCACCATATAATCCAAAAAAATAGGCTAATAGTAAAAACAATAAACTTGTCCCTGCGCTTACAATGTTAGCGAAATTTAACTTTTTATATTCTCGTGCTCCAATTAGGGTATTGGACAACCAATTAGTAATAAGCATCCCAACACCCATAAAATTTACAACAAGTACTATTCTCCAATCTGAAAATAAATGAAAAATGTAACCAAGAATGGATAGAATTGACAACAATATTGACAAAACGCCAAAATAAGAGAAAACAACATTATTTGTCTTTATATTAGACTCATTTTCTCCTAATGCAATTATACGATATCCACCATTTATAAGTCCCAATTGAAAAAACCCAATAAGCATTGCTGCGGTATTTACCAAAGTAATAATACCCAATTCTTTAAAGTCAAAAAAATTCAAAAAAGCGAATGAGCGAACGAATCCTAAAAAAGCAATAAATATATTTACAATTACAAAAGTAAAAGATGGATTATTTAAAATAAATTTTTTAACAAACATATTAATGATTTATAATAGAGTTTAATATTTGATTTCAAAATTTTCAAAAAAAACAATTAGTCCTTCAGCAATTGATTTATTATTAACTCTAGTATCTATCCCTAATTTTTCAGCTACACCTCCAAAATAATTTGTAAATCCTATTTTAGTACTTAATAAATATGATAATATAAATTTTCTTAATTCATCGTCATCTTCATATTTAACATTTCTGAGTTCATAAATTATTTTTCTAAAATTTTTTATATTATCTACAACTTTTACTCTATCTGAAATACTGTAAAAGGAGTTGCCAAATATAATAACATGTTTATTTAATAATAATCCTTCAAAACCAGCAGTTCCGTTTAATGTAATGACACCTAATGAATCTTTTATTATGTTTTTTCCGGAAATATTTGGAGCTAATAATCTCAAATTAGGTATATTCTTAAGCCTCACATAATCATCAACATTTCTGTAACCCAATAAATGAGGATGATCTTTAACGTATAAATAAATACCTGCAGGCAATTGAGCGGCGATATTTTCAATAAGTTTGATCTGATTAGTATATACCCCATCTGCCCAGTATAACACAACAGCTTCAGGCTCAAGATGTAACGGATAGAAATAAAAATTTTCCTCTGAATTATAATCGTCATAAACTATTTTTCTGTAAGAAAAAATATTTAATAATCTTCTTTTGTTTAATTTATTATTTATTAAAAAAATCTCAATATTGTCTATTTTGGCATTTAATTTTTTCAATGATTTATATTTAATCATTTCATCTTTTATTACTCCAATAAATAATTTTATAAAAAGTTTAAAATTATATTTATCTATTCCAGAAAAATCAAAATAAACATCGTAGGTAGATCGAAATTTTCTCAAAAAATTATCAATTCTTAATCGGTTTATTTCTAAATCATTTTTAGATAATGAATTGTAAAAAGAATTAATTTCTGTTGGATTACCATTATCAAAATCTAACATTATAAAATTATAGTCATTTTCTCCGGGCACCATTATGTGTGTAGAATAAATTGATTTTTGTTTTTTACATAATAATGAAACTATATGATTCATCATAAGCGAAGTTGGCTCGTGTACAAAAAAATCTACAAATTGTAAATTCAATATTTTTTTCCAAACATTGTAATAATTAGCTGTTATTTCAATACAATCCTCATAACTCATACCTTGAAATGTTCTATCACTTTGAATAGAAGCATTTAAATTAAATCTTCCATCTGTCTCTGTTAAAAATAAATCATCCAATTCCTGTATTAAATCATTAGTAGGATACGAATCAGTAATATTCAATTTAATTTCATCCTTCAAAATAAAATTTGAATTAATTGAATACTTGTTTTTTAATATTTCAGCCTCAGTCTTTGAATATGCAATATGAATAATATTAAAGTGATCAACTAAATGCTCAGTCAACATAGCATACAAATGTACTAACTCCGACCTACTAAAAAATAGTATTGTTTTCTTTTTCATTTTATAATTATTATACTATACTCCAACCACCATCTACTACCAAATTATGACCTGTAACATAACTTGCTTCATCAGTAAGCAAATAAAAAACTGCCGAAACTATATCTTTCGGATTCCCCATCCGTTTCAATGGAACTTTATTGTTGTAATTATTTACAAATGATTCAGGTTGATTATCAAAAATACCGCCAGGTGAAACAGTATTGACACGAATTTGATAAGATCCGTAATATGACGCTAAATAGCGAGTAAGGTTGTTTAAACCTCCCTTAATAGCGGCATAAGCAGCTGGCATTGTCATTTCAGTTCCTTCATAAACTGTAAAATCAGGCCCTACTAAACCATAAATAGATGACATATTTATAAGGGATCCAAATCCCTGTTTTCGCATTTGTTCTAAAACCACCTGACTACATAAAAAATAACCATTCAAATGCATGTCTACATTCATACGCCATGATTCTAGAGGTATGTTTTCAAATTTATTCCCCCAATCTTTCGTTCTCGGATAAGCATTATTAACCCAGCCATCAATTTGATTGTATTTTTCAACTATAGCTGTAATTCCTCCTTTTACAGAATTTTCATCAGTAATGTCAATTACAAAATCATCAGCACATTTGTCTTCAAAATAAATATCAGCAGCAATGACTATTGCTCCTTGTTCCCGAAATGTAGAAACCATCTGTTTCCCAAGTAATCCATTTCCTCCTGTTACGACTATTACTTTATTTTTTATTGAAAACATGATAATTCTATATTTTTAACTGTAAAACTCTTTATAAAGACTTTCCCGTCTATCTTTTTTAATTGGAAAACTTTTCCTGTACTGTATAGCTTCTTCGATGTTCAGATCAAATATTTTAATAGTATCTGAAACCGCAACCGACACTAATTTTTCACCATTGGGTGAGAAAACACAAGAACTTTCTTCATACTCTAAACTATTTCCATCTATACCAATTCGATTCACCCCAATCATAAAGCTTTGATTCTCTATTGCCCTGGCATTCAATAGGGCTCTCCAATGAGCAACTCTTGCCTTAGGCCAGTTCGCTATATTTACTAAAATTAAATTCTCTTTCGATAATTCCTGATAAAGCTCCGGAAATCTTAAATCAAAACATATACTCAAACCCCAGCCACCTTCCCAAGAAAGGCTTTTAACTTTATTACCTCCGGATATTAATCCATCTTCACCTCCATAAGAGAAAAGATGTATTTTTTCATAATTATCTTCTATTTCTCCTTTAGAGTTCACTGCAATACAACTGTTATATGTATTACCTTTTTTAGAGGTCATCAACCCAAATACAATATTGATTTGATGTTCTTTAGCTAGTTTTTGAATAGTCTGAATGGAATATGAATTTTGAAGATCTTCAGCTAAAGCCAAATTAGATACCGAGAAACCAGTTAATGTCATTTCTGGAAAAATTACAAAATCAGCTTTATATTTTAAAGAATTGATAATTCTTTCAAACTGAATCAAATTAGCATTTTTATCTTCCCAAATAGAATTAAAAGAAACTGTTGCAATTTTCATTAATTATACTTTCTGAATACCGGCTTAATAATATCCGATTTTAAAAAATTTTCATAACCGTTTTCTAATGCCAGTTTGTATATACTTAACGCATATTCTACAGCATCTAATGTAACGTTTAATTCTTCCTCTTGATGTGCGTATGATACAGCAATATAGGGCATTAATACATTTTTATCTAACATTGATTGTGCAAACAAAGTTCTAAATGCTAATGAAACAACCCCATCTTTATCCTTTGTAATGTAATTTGGGGAACATGGGTAACCCTCCACTAAGAAAAAATCTTGAATTTGTAAATCAATTGCGATTTGATTCATTCCTGAAATTAATTTATAACCATAATCCCAATAATGTTTTACCACATTCTCTCTTTTCATAATTTCAATAGTCTTAATAAATGCACCTAGTGCACTCATTTCTGCGCCATGTGTGGTAGATGTCAGAAAAACACGTTCAGCACCCTCTTCTAAAATCCCTCCCAATTTCATAATTTCTGATTTACCACCAAGGGCAGCTACCGCTTGTCCATTTGCCATTGCCTTTCCAAATGTGCATAAATCAGGTTGAATATCATAAAAAGTTTGAGCGCCTTGTAAATGCCATCTAAAACCTGTAATCATTTCATCCAAAATAAAAACAGCACCATTATTTTTACAACTATTTTGAACTTGTTGAAGGAAATTGTTTTTATTATTTGGGCAATCTCTACAAGTAACATCAGTATTACAAGTCCCTTCGCAAGGCTTTAAAGTGGTCGCAGCTTCTAAAATAACTCCTGCAATTTGCCCTTTGTATTGATCAAACAATTCGTTTAAAGAATTAATGTCATTATAATAAAATTTCAAAGTAAAATTGCTTGTTTCTTCTAATGTACCTTTCGTTAGTACAGTAGAACCAATAAACCAATCATCAAATGAAAAAAATGGTTGTTCATAAGGGACTGCTATATATTTTCTGTTTGTATATGCTCTAGCTAATTTCACAGCAGCAGTAGTAACAGTAGAACCATGCTTAGCAAATTTTACCATTTCAACAGACGGTATTAAATCCACTAACAAATCAGCTGCATCTAATTCTGTTAAAGATGCTCTAGTCAAATTATTCCCTTTGATAATTTCATTATAACAGGCATCAGCTATTTCTTTATTTCCATAACCAATATTAACAGAACGTAAACCCATGCCATAATCTAAATACTTATTCCCTTGGGGATCATAAACATAGGCTCCTTCACCTCTTTCTAATATAGATGGCGCATTTGAAGGAAATTGATCATCTCCTCTTGAATAAGTATGTGCACCACCAGGTATTACTTTATGTAGTCTTTGTGAATATATTTTTTCCATATCAAAAAATTAGTTTTCTTCTTCTTTTTGTTTATTAAAATTTGACCAGTAAATATCATCCAAATGACTGTTCAACTGATACCAATTGTTTTCTAATATTGAATTAATTAAAACGTTATCTGAAACATTTAAAACATCAATACTTGATATTACCTTTTTAAAAAAAAGAGCATCTGGTTCATAATCCAAAGTCATTCTTATTTTGGATACGTGCTCTGGAAATTCCAACTGAATAATTTCAATTTCATTTTTATTAAAAATTCTTCCCCAACCTGTTTCTAATTTTTGAGATTCAATTCCTGTTAAAGAATTTTCTAAAAAAGTTTTACTGTACCCAGAAATATTCATCCCTAAAGGCAGTCCTATTGTATATAACATTTTCGCGCCTCTCAATAAACCATCAATTACTATTTGTGAAGCTTCAGTAGAAGACAAGATATCATCCCCATCAATAGATACGATATAATCAATATTATACTGAAGTGCACATTCTAAATGTCGTAAAGGTATATTATCATCCGAACCATAAAATATGGTTACTTCATTTGGTTCAAAAATATTTTCAAATTTTTTATTTTCGGATTCAACTGAAGTCGTAATAAATAATTTTAATTCATTTTTCCTAATTATTTCTTCAAATGCAATTGAAAAACGCTTTACAAGATATTGAATTAAAGTTTTTCCATTCACTTCAATTAAATGCTTCTCTTGTAATCTTGTTGAACCTAACCTCGCAGTTATAAAAACACCAATCATTATATTTTCACAATAATATTATTAAAATCAGAACTTTCAACTGCATATAATACCTTTAGCACTTGATGATCATGTTCTAAATTATTTGGAAAAGACTTTTCTCCATCAGCTGCCTTCAAAAAAGCCTCCATTTCATCTATATACATTTGTTCAGTAATATTTTTATTATAACCATCTTGGGCTGAAATAATTTCATATTTTACTTCTTCCCAAACATTTTTTTCAGGGTCATAAATTTTTATCATATTGTCATCCCAGTTCCAATACAATTGCTTTTTGTCTCCATTAATTGTTAACCTTCGAGTTGCATATCTTGAAACAACATCAACAGATAAATTAAATATAGAGTTGCCATAATCCATTAATAAATTATAAGTTTCATCTATTGCTTCTGCTCCTTTAATTTGAATTGCATTTTTATAAAATCCAACAACTCTTTTTGGAAATCCTAAAACTAAAGTAATCCAAGTCAGTTCAAAAGGAACAATTTCTCTTCCGCCACCAGTTTCTTTGTTAGAAACATAGTACTCGCTAACATCTTCATAAGTATGCCAATCAGGAAGGTATTGTCCAGAATGATATAAGAAATTAGAAATTATACCAAGATCTCCATTCTTTATTATCTCAGCTATTTTTTTTATTGCTGGATGAAAAAATAGAGTACAAGATGGTGCTAAGCAAATTCCTTTGCTTTTAGCTTCAAGAATCATTTCATTAAAATCAGTATCGACAACACTAGCTTCAATAAAAACTGAAATATTCAATTCTAAAGCTTTTTTCATATAGATATGATGTATGTCTGGAGGTAAAGAAATCACAAACGTATCAATATTAAAATTAGCCATAGCATCCTCAAAACTACTTACTACATTAATATTATATTTTTGTAAAGATTCTTCTCTTCTATCTTCTCTTTGATCAAATCCAACTATATTTTTTATTCCTAAAGCTTGTAAATTTCTAACTCTCCTTTTACCCATGGAACCTAATCCAATAACTAGTATAAAACTTTCCATTATTAAAATTTAATATTATTAATATCTATTTGTGCTTTTTCAAAATCTTCGTGTTTCCCAACATCAAGCCAATAACCAGAAAATGGAAATGAAATTACTTTTTTATTCTGTTGAATCAAATCTTCCATTAAATCAGTAGCATTATAAAAATTATTTTTAGGAATAAAGTCTAATAATTCTCTTTTAATTAAATAAATACCACCGTTTGAATAATAAGTGTAAGTTGGTTTTTCTTTGAAACTTTTCACTTCTCCTTTTTCAGTTTCTAAAACCGCATAAGGAATTGCTACTTGATATGGAATTGTTAACACCGCTAAATCAGCATCATGTTTTATAAATTCTAAAAAGAATTGTTCATAATCTATATTAGTTAATAGATCCGAATTTGTTACTAAAACATAATCGTGATTAAAATTATTTATTTGAGCTACTGCACCAATAGTTCCTAGGGGTTCGTCTTCCCAAATATATTGAATGTTGATATTTTTTTGGTTGCCCGAACCAAAATAATTTTGAATTTGTTCACCTAAATATTTGACAGAAACCCAAAAATCATCTATTCCAAAAGATGCTAATCGGTTCAAATTGTGTTCCATAATGGGTTTATCACCTACCTCCAATAGTGGTTTTGGTGTAGCATCTGTTAGTGGCTGTAAGCGCTGACCTCTACCTCCTGCCATAATCACAGCATCAATTGGGAGGTAGGATTTGATATATCTAAAGTTAATCACATTAATGACAACATCATTATCATCCAATACAGGAATTACTCTGTAATCTTCATTTCTGTATTCAATTATTTTTTGAATATCATACTTTCCTTTTCTAATATATCTAGGATTTGGTTGAATAATTTCATCTATTTTACTTTCAACTGTAAAATCATTCAACAAACCACGCCTGACATCACCATCTGTTAAAGATCCAATTAGTTTGTTATGATAATCAACCACAAACAAAATAGCATCTTGAGATAATTCATTTAAGACACCGAGTGCTTGTTTGACAGAACTACCACTTAAAATCAAATGATCTCTATAGTTTCTCATTTTATTTATCAATGTATTTTAATAATTGAAAAGCTTCGGCGTACTGAACTCCAACACTTGCTCCTCTAAAATGAGCTAAAGCTTTAATGTTTTCGATTGATCGTGGAAAAGGATGATCAGCAATTTCAGATTCAAAAACTTTCATTATTTCATTTTTTTTATCAAGATAGTCTGTAATATCAACAAAATAATTTGGTAAAAAAGCTTTCTCTGCTAAAGCTGGTGCAAATTCAGTTTCCGATATACATTCATACATTAGTATTTGTTTAATAAAAGGATATCTGAATGATTTTGTACAAGCCATCACAGCATCAAAAATCACTCTATGATCCGAATGAGCATCTGAACGGTTTAAAGTATAAATAATTTCAGGTTTTACTTCCGAAAAGATAGAAGAAATTTTAGGAACCATATCAATTAAACTACTGGATGATAAAGTCATAGTAGGATAATTTAATAAGTAGGTTTTACTTATCCCTAACAATTTCTCTACCTCTTTGATTTCTTCTTGTCTACTGTTCACTCTTTCCTTTGAAAATCCTTGATTTTCAAATACATTGGTAACAATCAACCAGTAAACATTATCGCCATTAGCAACATGTTTTAATATTGTTCCACCCGCTCCTAAAGTTTCATCATCAGGATGAGCAGATATAACTATAACATTTTTCATAAACTCTCTTGAACGTTATTAAGTAATATAAGTTCCAATTTGTGGTAATTCTTCAAACTCATGATTTACTAACCAAATAGCGGAATCTCCTGTTTTTACCTCAATTTTATTATCCAAAATATTAAGTATTTTCCCAGGTTCTATATTATCATTAGTAGTTTTAAATTGACTTAATTCTACTTCCCAAATTTTAATATCAGTGTTATTATATTCAATATGTGCACCTACATAAGGCTTTGTTAATGCCCTAATCAGATTACATATTGACAATGAATTCATTCTAAAATCAATTAATCCGTCTTTTTTACCTCTTTTTCTCCATGAATTCCCTTTCGTTGTATCTTGTTTTATTCTTGTATAATTTTCATTTTCTAATTGACTATGAAATTCTTCAATTTGAATTAAAGCATTTTCTATCAACCTATTATACAAAACATTAGCATCATCCTCAAAGTTAATCACAAATTCTTTTTGCGATAAAATATCTCCAGTATCAGCTCCCTCATCCATAAAGAAAAAGGTAGATCCTGATTTTTTCAAACCTAGTACTTTTGCCCAAATTAAAGGATGCCTGCCCTTATTGTAAGGCAATAAAGTAGGATGATAGCCTATTACTCCCAAACGGGAAATATTAAGTATTTCTTTCTTAATTAGATTTGACCAGCCAAAACAAAAAACTACATCAGGATTTAATTCCTTTATCCATTTTACAGTTTCAGGTGAATTAATGTTAGATGTATAGTGAAAGGGTATTACATTAGATTTAGCTATAGATGATATATCAAAAAAGTCACTATTAAATGTCGATTCATTTTTTGTAACAACACCAACAACATCAGCTTTGATCGAAATTAATTTTTCTAACGCTTTTGCAGAAAAAATTACAGAACCTATATAAACTATTCTCATTAACTTAAGTTAAAAAATTTTTTTTTAATAATATCATTTAATTCGATAGTTTTCAAAACATTTACTATTTCAATAGAAGAATTTTTCTTTCCATAAGGATTCTGAGTAAATTCCAATTCTTCTTTAAATTCTGTAGAAAGGGCTTTTCTAATTGCCTTTTCAATATCTTCATTGTTTGTATCACAGTCTATAACAGACTTTGATTTTACACGTCCCTGCTGTCTGTCTCCAATATTTATTGTAGCCTTTTTAAATGAAGGCACTTCTATAAGTCCGCTTGATGAATTTCCTACAACCACATCCATATATTGTATTGCTGATAAATACCTTAATTGCCCAAGAGAATTAAAAGCAATAGCTTTTTCACTATTCTTATTTACATATTCATCTATCAACTGAATAATTATCCTACCATCTGTGTCAGAATTTGGTTTTGTAAAAATGATAGAAGTATTTTCAAATTTATCAAGTGCTTTTAATAGCTCTTGAAATTGTAATTCAGCAGATAAATTATCTAGGGTAACAGGATGAAATGTAACTAAAAAATTAATTTTTTTCAGCTTAAAATCAATCGACTCCTCAAATTCAGATTTGGTCAATAATTTTAATTTATTAACGTTCTCAATTCCTAACGCGCCAACATTATAAACATTCTTCGGCTGTTCACCTAACTGGATAATCCTATTTTTATATTCTTCAGTACTTGCAAAATGAATTTGAGACATTTTTGTGATTGAGTGTCTTATAGCTTCATCTATTAATCCTTCCGTAGCCTCGCCTCCATGGCAGTGTGCTATCGGTATTCTTGAAATCATAGCTGCTGTACAAGCAGCAAAAATTTCATATCTGTCTCCTAACACTAATAACAAATCAGGTTTAATTCGTTCAAAAACCTCTGAGAAACTAATAATACCAAGTGCTATACTCTTGGAAACACCTACAGTAGTATCTGAAGAAAGTAACATTTCTACTTTTTCATTTATTGTAAAACCATCTTCAATTATCTTTTTGTATGTTAAACCAAACTCAGGGGATAAATGCATACCAGTTACACAAATTGACAAATTAATAGCATCATCTGCCTGTAAAGCTTTCATAGTCCAGTACAATAGACCATATTCAGCTCTTGTTCCTGTAATTACACATATTTTTCTCATTTAGAAGCAGTTTTCGGTTAAAAGCATCTTTTCCTTTACATTAACTTTTAATTTCTTACCAATAAATTCAAAAATTCGCATAGGACTTATTCCTGTTCCAGGTCGCATTGCGATAAGATCTTTCTCTGTAAGTATATGTCCAGATTTAAGATCAGAATTAAAGTGGAGGCTTTTCCTAACGATTAAAATATTTTTCCTTTCAGAATCACTTAGCTCTTTAACTCCACTTCCTGAAATTGCTAATTCAATATTTCTTATACAACTAACCATTTCTTTTAATTCGTTAGGCTCTAATGATGCTAAATGATCAGGACCTTCCATATTCCTATCTAACGTAAAATGCTTTTCAATTATTTTGGCACCTAATGCTACAGCAGCAATAGGAACTTCAATACCAAGGGTATGATCTGAATAACCGACTTTTACATCAAATTCATTTTTTATATGAAGCATTGCACCAAGATTAACTTGTTCGAATGGAGTTGGATATTCTGTATTACAATGTAATACAGAGATTTTATCCTTAGCTGTACCTGCTTTGATTAGTACTTCAATTGCATTTTTTATATCTTCTATTGTAGACATACCTGTAGAAAAAATAACTTCTTCATTATATTCCCCGATTTTTTGAAGATAGGTCAAATTTGTTATTTCACCAGATGGAATTTTCCATAATTCCATGTTAAGGGTTTTAAGGAATTCAACACTATCCATATCAAATGGTGTTGAAAGGAACATAATTCCTTTTAATTCACAGTATGCTTTTAATTCGATAAAATTCTCAAAACTCAATTGCAGCTTTTTGATCATCTCTAATTGATTCTCACTCTCTCCTGTCGTATTTTTTTGATAATCTGCTTTTTCAGCATCTTTAGAAACAATATTCTCAGCAATAAAAGTTTGAAATTTAACTGCATCTACTTTAGCATCAATTGCAGCATCTATAAGTTTTTTTGCTAAATCCATACTGCCGTTATGATTTACTCCAGCTTCAGCAATAATAAATACTTTTTCTCTATTTAAAATCATAATTAAATTTTTAATCAAATATATCTACAAGGGTTTCCAACTACTTTTTTACCATCAGGGATATCACTTATCACAACAGTACCAGCTCCTATAATTACATCCTTACCAATGTTGATTCCTTGCTTTATAACAGCATTTGCTCCAATAATTGATCGTTCTCCAACAAATACATTTCCTGCTAAAACTGCTCCTGGTGCAACATGCACACTGTCTCCAATCATACATTCATGCTCTATTATACAAGCAGTATTTAACAATACATTATTTCCAATTTTTGCCAACGCATTAATTGTCACATTCCTGTTTACAAAAATTCCTTCACCCATTTTCACTGAATTAGAAATTTTTGCAGAGGAACTAATTAAGTTTTGAATTATTTTTCCTTTATTTTTAATTAAATTATATATTTTTTCACGTATGTAATTATCACCTATCCCAATAATAAATTCAACTGATTTATAGTTTGAAAAAAAATTGTCTTGCTGCTCGTCTCCCAAATAGTTCAATTGAAAAGGATTAAAGTCAAACTCTTTTTTTTCTGTATAGCCTACAAGATTCAATTGGTTTTCAATAGCTATATCAGCAACTACGTATCCATGACCTGAATATCCGATAAGGATTACTTTATTATCTAACACTACTAGGAATATTAACGATGCGTTCTTCTAAAAACCGAGCATTCAATTGCTCATCTCTTTGGCAATATTGGTACATTGGTAACCGATACATCAATTGCCAAATTGGTCTTGTCATTACTTTAGAAGCATTTGTTTCAGCTAAAAAGACATCTCTTTCTTCTAAATTTTCTAACTCCACACACATCAACCAATAATTAGCTTTGGTATCTGGTGTTTCAGTTCTAAATTTCATATACAATGTATCAAAAAAGGATTTGTATTCTAAGGCCAATGCTCTTTTATTTACTAAGAATAAATCTAACTGTTCTAATTGTGCACATGCCAAAGCGGCATTTAAATTGGGCATTCTAAAATTATATCCCAATTCATCGTGGTAAAATTCGTAGGCGTGAGGTAGTTTTGCTGTTGTCGTTAAATACTTTCCTTTAATTCCTAAATTCTCATTATTGGTAACAATTATACCACCACCACCACATGTGACGATTTTATTTCCATTAAATGAAAAAACTCCCATTTCACCTATACTACCTGTAGGTTGATTTTTGTATTCACTGCCTAAAGATTCCGCTGCATCTTCAACTATTGGTATTTTCCATGTATCACAAACGGCTTTTAATTCATCTAAATGTACTGGAAATCCAAATGTATGCATGGGTAAGCAAGCACTAATTTTTTTTCCTGTTTTTTTATTGAAACAACCTTCTTCACGTAAATCACCAAATTCTTCTAAAAATTGAGAAACCGCTTTTGAAGATAGACCCATAGTATCAATATCCACATCTATAAAAATGGGTGTAGCACCGTTATAAGCTATAGCATTCGGGGTAGCTACAAATGTTAACGCTTGCGTTATTACTTCATCTCCTGATTTTACGCCAACTAACCTCAATGCTACTTGAATCCCAGCTGTTCCATTAACAACGGCCACAGATTTTTTTGTTTTGGTAATCGCAGTCATCATTGCTTCAAATTGGTCAACATAAGTGCCAACCGAAGAAACAAAAGTAGAATCTATTGTTTCAAGCAAATATTTTTTTTCATTACCTCCAAAAGTAGGAGCGTGCAAAGGAAGAAACTCTTTTGTTTTATAAATATCTTGAATAAATGTAATGGTATCTTTAAAGTGTTTCATATTACATTTTTGAGTCCAAATATTTACCTGTTTCTTTGTGACCAAAATCAGGTATCATTGTAAAAAACAAGTCAACTAATTGCTCTTTGTCCCATTTTTTAACTTGTTTCATTTCTTTGATTGATTTAGAAAACAAATCTAATTTTTCACTTGAAAAATCTCCTTCATTTTTAATGATTCCAAAATTTTCAAAACGATTCATATCCAATATTTCATTTTCAGTAAAAAATTCTTCAAAATCTTTCTCACCTGTGGTATCGCTATTCGTAAATAAACAAGGCCATTTTTTTTGTTTCGGCAAAGTCGCCATCAAACTCCTGGCTTCTTCCTCTGATTGACACAAATAAGGTTCGTATCCCAATTCGACTAAATATTTTACAGCAATATCAGCAAAAGTTATTAAGTGCAAATTTTCATTCAACTTAGGAAAGAATATATCTCTATTCTCTCCAAAAATACATGACATTAAACATAATTCACCAGATTCTTTTGGTGTTACGAAATAACGTTTGATATCATTAGGCGCCACAATAGGCTGTTGTTTTTGAATTCGTTGATTAAAGCCATGTAATAAAGAACCATCAGAAAATGCAACATTAGCAAAACGAGCTGTAGAAATATTAATCTGATTACTTAATTTCATCAAATACATTTCCATTATTCGTTTGGAAGCCCCCATCATATTTACTGGATTGGCAGCTTTATCCGTTGAAACACAAAAATATTTTTTTGTCCCCTTTTTTATTGATTGTAAAACTGTCTTTTCAGTATTAAAAATATTCACATCAATCATTCGCATCAATGTAAATGGGTCTTTCTCACTTCTAACATGCTTTAATGCAGAAAGGTTTAACACATAATCATACTTCCCATCCGATTCAATAAAAGTATCGTATTCAATAGAATCAATATCTAAGGCAAAAGTTTGAAAATCACCATCTATATAACCAAATGAACTTCTTAAGTCACGAACCAGTTCAACCATATTATTTTCACTGATATCAACAACATGAAGTTTTAATGGATTTCTCTTAAAAATTTCTTTGGTAACGGCTTGTCCTATAGATCCTGCTCCTCCAATTACTAAAAAAGAAGAAGAACTAACAATTTTAGAAAGTTCTTGTTCTTTTGTTGAAATATCCTTTGTAAATATTTCAGTATCGCGTCCGATTAGTTTAAGAATGTTCATTAGTGTTTATTTTTTCAACAACCAACTTGATGATTGAATTTTGTCGCCTAAACCATCTAGTAAATCAATTCCTAAAGCTTCACAAACAGGAGCTTCGGGTATGGAATTATTGTTTTGGTCACCACCATTGGCAAAGGCCAGTTGGTACTCGTGATGTAATTGTTTGTGTATAAATTCTATGGTAGCACAAACGGTGCGGTCTTCATCAATAGAAAGAAATACCAGGTCAACGCTTTTGATGTTAGACACGATAAATACGCGTTCGTCTTCATGTTGAAATTCTTTGCTTCCTTTTAACGCTCGTTGTTTGTCGTTATTTACGATAACAATAAGTGCATCACCTAAAGCTTTGGCGTTATTAAAGTACTCAATATGGCCTTTGTGTATGGGGTTGAAATATCCGCTTACTATTATGGCTTTTTTCATATTTTATTATTTTTCGTATCTACATTAATTAGAATTCAGCATTTTACAATCGCCAATAATTAGCAAACTGCTTCGCCTCCAACACCCCTTTGATATCAAATAGGTAAGCAGGTCCTTGCGACCAATGCTCAAAATCAGCGGGAGTCAGATTACGGTAGGCTTGATGTCCCACCGCCAAGACAATACTATCGTAGTTACCTGTAGGGGCGGGTAGCAAAGTAATCCCATAATTGCGTTGCAGTTCCTCAGGACTTCCGTACGGATCCACCACCTCTACCTGTATAGAGTAGTCTTGTAATTCCTTGATTAAATCCACAACCTTAGAGTTGCGTATGTCGGCTACGTCTTCTTTAAACGTAATTCCCATAACCAATACCTTAGACTTTCCTGGATTCTTTCCTTGTTCAATCAAGCCTTGTACCACACGTTTAGCAATGAACGAAGGGATGTAATCGTTTACCCTACGTCCTGCGGCGATGACCTGAGGATCAATCCCTATTTGCCGGGCTTTGTGCATTAAGTAAAAAGGATCGACACTAATACAATGCCCTCCTACCAAACCAGGTTGATAGGGGTGAAAATTCCATTTCGTTCCTGCTGCAGCAATCACCGCTTGAGTATCAATACCCATCTTATCAAAAATAATAGCCAGTTCGTTCATCAACGAAATATTGATATCGCGTTGAGTATTTTCAATCACCTTAGCCGCTTCGGCCACTTTGATAGAAGGTGCCTGATGCAGTCCTGCTGTAATAATAGTTCCATACACTTGAGCAATGGTAGCTAAAGTAGTCGCATCACTTCCGGATACAATTTTTAATATGGTGGTTAAGGTGCGCACTTTATCTCCCGGCACAATACGTTCTGGGCTATAGCCAAAATGAAAGTCAATCCCGGCTCGCAATCCTGAAGCCGCTTCCAACACAGGAACACAATCCTCTTCGGTACAACCCGGGTAGACCGTAGATTCGTACACTACAATATCGCCTTTTTTTAAGGCAGCCCCCACACTCTGAGAAGCCTTTACTAAGGGGGTCAAATTAGGGTTTTTATTCGCATCAATATCAGTAGGCACGCCAATGATATGAAAATTGGCCTGACGTAAATCAGCAGGATCTGTCGTAAATTGTATGTGAACACCTTCAAAAGCATCCGCCGTTAACTCTTTAGAAGGATCAATGCCTTGTTGCATCAAAGCTACTCGCGCTGCATTGCTATCAAAACCAATTACGGGATAGTGCTTCGCAAATTCTAAAGCCAAAGGCAAACCTACATAACCTAAACCTGTTACGGAGATGATAATTGGATTATTGGAATTTAAGGTATTCATTGTATTGGTTATCTGTTGTTGGTTGTCAGTCATTGCGAGCGTAGCGAAGCAATTTTCTCACCGCTGATTCGCAGATTAATTTATTTTTATTGTTCTCGGTTGTCAGTCTTTGCGAGCGTAGCGAAGCAATCTTCTCACCGCTGATTCGCAGATTAATTTATTTTTATTGTTCTCAGTTGTCAGTCTTTGCGAGCGTAGCGAAGCAATCTTCTCACCGCTGATTCGCAGATTAATTTATTTTTATTGTTCTTAGTTGTCAGTCATTGCGAGCGTAGCGAAGCAATCTTCTCACCGCTGATTCGCAGATTAATTTATTTTTATTATTCTCGGTTGTCAGTCATTGCGAGCGTAGCGAAGCAATCTTCTCACCGCTGATTCGCAGATTAATTTATTTTTATTGTTCTTAGTTGTCAGTCATTGCGAGCGTAGCGAAGCAATCTTCTCACCGCTGATTCGC
>JACCDQ010703582.1_pt1 | contig 25651 bp, 16 predicted proteins | sample 7446031 | NCBI WGS metagenome assembly JACCDQ01 (sample SAMN15323442, study PRJNA562643) | freshwater metagenome | isolation source: river surface water | place: USA:Blue River Watershed | collected 2017-08-17 | reverse complement strand
GCATGGCCTCCCATTCGGCGGCCATCGCATCGGCATCTTCACCTTCCTCACCATCACCGCCACCGCCACCACCGCCGCCGCCGCCGCCGCCGCCGCCACCGCCGGGAACGGTAACGATTTCCACGCTGGCCGGACTGGTTTCCGACGATGCGCTGGCCAATGCAAGCGTAAAGATCTGGCATGACGCGAACGCTGACGGCCGTGTCGATCTGGCTGAGGCTCAGGCAGCCCTGACAACCAGCAGTGCTAGCGCATTGCGCGGACAATTCGCCATCCCGCAAACTATCTCGCAAGCCTTTGGCGGAGCCCCCGGCTTGTTGCAGTTCACGTCGACCGGTGGCTCGGCCACCGTGCTTGGACAGGAAGTCGCGATCGCAGGTCCGGTGCAGTACATGGCCTACCGCACGCATGCACTGGAGGACAGCACAACGCATTTCCAGACTGTGTTGAGTCCTTTGTCGACCCTGGCATCGCAAGTCTTCAGGAGCACGCTGGCGCAGGGAACACCGGCACGCTTCGATGCGGACGAGCGTTATGCGCATGAGCTCGAGTTCATCGGCGCGACGCTCGGCGTACCCACGTCGGCGCAGCAAATGATGTCGGTAGGACCCGAACAGAGTGCCGTGCAGCGTCTGGTCGCCGAGCGCCAGGTGAATACCCTACTGAACGCGCTGGTGGCTTTGTCGACGGGCCAGAGCGGTACGTCCAATGCATCACTCTCCGCGCAGGCCACTGCCGACATCGGGGAGCGGCTGGCCAGCTACCTGATGAGCCAGGGCACTGTCGATCCGACCGATGCGACCCAGCTGAGGCAGCTGATCACGAGTGTGCTGCCGGAGGCCTTGCCGATTGCGGAGGCGCTCGCGTCTTCTCTGACACCGCTAATGACGGCCTTCGCTTTCGCCGCCGATGGTGATGGCGGCATGGCGCGCGCCGCACAGGCCGTGGTGCCGCAGCTTGCTCAGGCGATGGCGGGCATGCATGCCCCGATGCTTGCCGGAACACTGGCTTCGTCAGCGACGCAGACGCAATTGAACTCGCAGCTTGCCTCATTGCGCACTGCCTTGCAGGGCCATGTCGACAACGGCACGCCGATCGCATATGCACGGGTGTTCGTCAACGATGCCGGTGCATTCATCGACAGCAATCGGGACGGCAGGCTGGATGACGCCGACAAGGTCAACGGCGCACTGGTGAGTGCGAATTACGCGGCAGGCGGGAACGCCGACCTCGCGGCCAAACGCGTGGTGATCAACTGGCAAGGCCTGCCGGTCGCTGCACAGGTATCGTCCATGTCTGCGTTGAACGCGAATGACCGGGTGTCGATCGAACTCGACAGCCTGATTCACGGCAACCAGTTCAGCAAAACATGGGCGGCCAGCGACGCGAACAGCTTCCTAAGTGCTGCGCAGAGCAAGGGATTGAAAGGCGATTTGTCGCTGACGGCGCGTGGACCGGGCTCAAGAGCTTCGCTGGCCATCGGCAAACTGCCCGAGATTGATCCGACGCAGGGCATCACTGCCCAACTGGGCGCGCTGACCGTTCTTGCCGCCGGCAACATGAATGGCGCGCAGGCCAGTGTTGCGACACTGACTATCGGCCTGGGCGGTGTCAACCCACCAGACATTGGCGGACCCGTGCGTGTGCAGTCGGCAGGTGCCGGCTCGATCGCCACGCTGACGGCAATCTCCAACAGTGATCTTGCGTCTCGTGATGTGGCGGTAGTTGCCACGGGGTTCAATTCCAGTGCGACGGCAACCTTCAAGCCTGCTGGCGACAAGTTCATGAGCGCGGCCAAACTCTCAGCCAGCAGTTACGCAGCCGGCAGCAGCACCGCGCTGAGCGTCGAAGGCGGCGGCAGTGCGTCCTCGGGAATTGCCAGCGTCAGTGCCAGCGCAAGTGCTGCCGGTGCCGGTTCGACCGCAGCCATCCGCATGGAGGCTGGTGGTGAAGGCATTCGAATGGGAGCGCTGGTTGGCTCCACTTTCGTGGATGGCGCGGTAAGCGCGGTCGCCTCCGGTTCAGTCTGGTCGCACAATGGACAGAGCTTGGCGAATACTGCCAGCCTCAGCCTCTCTACCACTGGCGGGCCGATTGTGGTTGGCGAGACCCGGGCACTGGCTTCTGGCACGGGCAGCCATGCGCTTGTCGCAATGGGATCCGATGGCGGTTCGGTTTCGTTGAACGGTCCGGCTTCCGTGGTCGCCTCGGCCATGGACTCCAGCGCGTCGCTGGCGATATCCGGGCGGTCGAATTCCGCTGCAAATCCGGCAGTGCGGATGGCCGGCTTGTCCCAGCTGTCTTCTGGGACAAATGCGACCACGACGACCGAGCTGACGGCACAAGGCGGATCTGTTGCGCTGTCCGGGAATGTGAATTCACAGGCTTTGGGCGATGCCTCATCGACCAGGCTGAGCATGGAGCTCAGTGACGCATCCCTGTCGGTTACTGGGGAGTGGATACAGACAGCAGCAGGGTATGGCGCTCGCGCTGACACCGAGATCGAATGGACGGGAACCGAGGCGGCGACATTGAGCATCGGTGGTCCGCTTTTGGTGGATGTCACCGGTGCTCAAGCCGCCGCAAGGCTGCGCCTGCGTCCGGGAGAGCCTGGCAGCAGTCGTGACATCAGCGTGTCATCGATCGTACTTGCTGCCGGTGGGGATCAGCTAGCGGGGGGCAACCAGATCGACCTGTCACTCGTCTCGCCAAACGGCAATTTCGTCGCCGCGCATTCACTTAGTTTTGGTGCTGTCGGTGTGAACGCGTCGATTGCAGCACTGATGGGGTCGCGCAGCGGTGCGGTGGATATTGGAGGCCTGTGGCAACAGGCATATGCGACGGGCAGCGAGGTTTTAGCGAACTTCACGTCGGGAAGTGACCTGAATTTCAGGCATGCCGTGGTACTGGATGCAGCTGGTACCTTCAGCTATTCAAGAGCAATGCTAAATGCAGACACTGGATTGTCCATGACGGGCGCCACGGAATTCGACCCTGTCTCGTTGCAAATCACATCGGAAGGTTACAGCGCTGGTAACGAACTGATCTTGAACACTGACGGTGCCGATGTCAGTCTGGATGGGGCAGTCGAATTGTCCCGGACCGGAGCGACTGGTGCGCGATCGGGATCGAGAGACTTTACTCGCCTGATATTTTCTGACGGGACCAGGGATGTTGATATTGCCGGAGCCTTCAATCTGAGGGCCAATCCCGAAGCGACGAATGGTCTTGTACGCGCCGACTTGCGTTCAAACTCGGGGCACATGAGTCTCGGGGACGTGTCGGTCGAATCGTTGGGATTTGAGTCCAGTGCACAGCTGGATGCGGGTATCAGGTCGGGCACTGGTCTTGCACAATTGAGCGTCAATGGTGATTTTCTCGTCTCCTCTGCTTCCTCCGGGAGATTCGGTATCGACGAGAACGGGGCGGACGCGACGATGATCATCGAAGGCACGGGTGCTGCGTTCGAGGTGGTCGGTGAGTTCGAGGTGAATGCAGCCGGGGAGCTTGCGTCGGCTCATGCGTTGCTGGAAGCGCGTCCCGGCGATAGCGTTTCCAACAGCCATATCGGCGGAAAGGTGACTGTGATGGCAGCGGGAGCCGGCAGCCTTGCGACGGCGGGACTCCTGGGGACGCCAACGCTCGCCATCAACGGCGATATTCAGGTAGAGGCAGATGGCATCGGTGCGCAAGCCAGGCTCGATCTGGAGAACCTGACCGGTTTCAGCGGGAGCGTGACGGTCGAGGCCAATGCCGTCCGGGAATCGGCGCCGGCGGGTGCGTTTGCTTATTTGCGTGCGAGCGGTCAGTCAAATCTAGGGAGCCAGGTCTGGACGGTCAAGCCTGTCACGGCGGTCGATACCGCGGTGCTGGATGTCTCGGCGGCTGATTATGGCGGTACGGTGCAAATGGGCGCGGCCGGTAGCGAAGGTAGAGCTTACCTTCAGCTAAACAATGCGTTGGTCGCGCAGGTGAATTTTGGAAGTGATCTGACGAAGGGCGTGATTTCGCTGAATATGGCGGATACCGACCGCAACATCGGCGAAGCCAAGAGTTCGATGATGAGCGTGTCTGGTTTTCGGGATGGCATCGACAGGCTCAGATTCAATCCAGACCAGCCAGCGAGCTTTGTCTGGCTTGGTCAGGTTGTCGTCGATGCCTTCCCTGCCGAAGCGCGGCTGGACGAGTTCTTGGATGAAGCCATCGCACGTTGGATGGGACAATCACAGGGCGGTTTTGTCACTACTGTTATCGGTGGCGACGAATATGTGGCATTCGATTATGACGGCGTTGGGCTGAGCGGCTTGATCAAGCTCGACGGTGTTACCCGTGAGACTGGAACAGGCGATCTTGCGACTACGGTAGCAGTGCCGGTGGAGCAGACGACGGATATGCTGCCTTTGCCCGTGACCCAGAAGCTCAGCGAACATTCTGTAGAAACCTTTTCGGACAATATCGAAAAGAGCGCGCTGACGATTTCTGCAAATGATCTTGAGGAACAGGCGCTGAATCTTTTTACTGCCAATGGCCAGATTAGCGTGGGTGACCTGAAGTTAATCGCTGAGGGATATCGTAGCCTGACTTCCGGCACGCTGAGTACTCCCGGCATCGCCTCCGACATCACAGTTCATGGAGACCTCGGGCTTGTCGCCATCGCTCAATCCAGCGCTGCAAACTTATTTTCGATAAGCAGGGATAGTCTGATTGTCGAGAGGAATCTGACGGCCGATGCGAGGGGAGCATGGTCCAGGATAGCTGTCCGTTTCAGGTTTGCCGAACTGATGGATGTCCGGGGCACATTTAATCTGCAGGCGGCCGGCGAATACAGCGTAGCGACAGCAGCGCTGATCGGCATTTCCGGCTCGGCAGTCGGTAATCATGTTGACCTGAAGAGTGATGTTGCCGTTAGTTCGGTGGGCTACCGTTCGACCTCGTCAGTGGAAATAAAACATGTGCAGTTTGGTGAAACGCGGGTAGGGGGAAATTTCACCATCCAGGCGACGGGGGATGACTCGAGCGCGTTGGTGAGTGATGAGCTTGAGGGCGGCAAGATCGCGCTGGTGAAAAATTTGGTCGTTCGCGCCGGCGGCGCATACGCTGAAGCTGGATTCAGTGTGCGCAACGCCCCTTCGACAAGCGCCGTCAATTCGGCGCAAGTCCATTCTGTCGGTGGCAATTTGACGGCCGAGGCGACAGGTACCGGTTCTGATTCGACGGTCGATTGGGCCTTCCTGGGACAGAGTGACGTTTCGGTCGGTGGCACAGTGTCAGCGATAGCGACAGGTTATCAATCGACCACCTTACTGAATTTGTCGACATCGATTGGAACATTATCACTCCCAACACTCATCGTGAACGCGGCCGGCGTGGCCAGCGATGCGACGGCAACGCTGAAGGCAGGTGAGTCGCCGTTCGCTGGCGTCCCAATGTCAGCGGTCGCGGGCTATTTGGTGATTTCGGGAGCCGTTTCTGTCAGGGCAAGCGGGCTCGGTGCGCAGGCGGATGCGGTCCTCGATGTCCCCAATGGCGACATCAGTACTGGTGGTCTCACTGTTGACACGTCTGCGGCCAATTCAGTGTCCTCGCTGATCATGGAGGCTGGCTCGGCCCGGGTGGATAATGAAGGCCGCGAGTTTTGCGTGGCCCGCGGTAAATTGATCGTCAGCGGCGATACGCAGGTGCAGGCAGCTGATACCCAGAGTGTGGCGAGAGTGTCGGCTTTATCGCATAACGAATCCTTGAATTTTGGGGGATCCTTGAAGTTGATCTCCGCAGGAGTGGATAGTCACGCAATGCTTGATGCCCATGCGTCATCTGCTCCCCCGGATGGGGACTTTTTCGGGATGCCATCTCCGGCAAAGCTCTCGGTCACCGGAGGCCTGAGTGCGGTAGCTTCAAACACCCGAGCGCAAGCGACTGCCAAGCTCTCATCGGAGATGAATGGATCGGGGATGCCTGGACTTCAGATCGGCAGCGATCTGAAACTGCTGGCCTCCGGAGAGCAGGCGATCAGCTTGGTGGAATTGATCGCACGAGGGGACACCATGGTGGTGTCGGGCGATATTGAAGCGAGATCTTCCGGCAATGGGAGCCGTGCTGAACTCACGGCTTCAAGCGAAAACTTCAGCGCGGGTCCCGGGGGAAGTATGGTCGCGAACCTTGAGATAGGTGGGAATCTATCACTGGCCGCATCGGGAACGAATGCCATTTCGAATGTCAACCTGTCTGCGGCTATTGGATTCGGCAGCCTGTCACTCCATCGTGACGTCAGCATTAATGCAAGCGGGGTCGGCGCATCGGCTACGCTAAATCTAGGGAATACCACGGTACTCGTTGAGCCTAATGACCTGACCGTGGATGGCATGGTCAGGATGACCGCGTCAGCGGCGGCGAGCAGTGCGAATGCGGTGCTTACGTCCACGAACAATGACGCGGCGATCGGTGGTCTGTCGATGTCTGCGGGCGGCAGCGAAAGTCAGGCGAACTTTGCTGCAACTGCGAACGGCAGTTTGAACGTGACCCAGTCGGGTTTGCAAGTGCTGGCGAGCGGGTCTCACAGCGAGGCGGACGTGTCGCTGTCTGCATCAACCGGCGCACTGACGGTCAAGGGCGGTGTGTCCTTGATGGCCACTGGCGATGCCAGCGATATCGATGTGACGCTCACGTCGGCCTTCGCAGCTTTGTCGATTGAGAAGCATGTCAGTGCGACCGCGCTTGGCGAAGGCAGCCGGGCCAGCGTGAACTTGTCTCAGTCTGCCGGAGCGACGGTGTCAGTGGGCGGACAGATTCAGCTGCTGGCCGACAGCGGCAGCGGATCTGCATCCGGCGCGACAAGCGTTGCCGGACTCGATCTTGGCAGCTTTGGCACGGCGGAGTTCGATCTGGTGATGTCGGCAGTGCAGTCGGGTGACCGCGCGGAGGCCTCGCTGCAACTGGCCGGCTACGGCGGCGGTATCAAGATCGGTGGTGCCTCACAACGCGGCACGGCTGAACTGACGTTCGCCAGCGATTCTGCTCTGGCAGACAATAAATTCGTCGAGAAAATCGATATCGATTTTGCCGGCACATCTGGTCATGCGGTCTTGCACTTCGATGTCGACCAGGATCACCAGACGTCCAGCGGACTCCAGAAGCTTGCGTTGTCCGGATTCCGACTGGACACCGACGAACTTCATTTCGGCGAATTGCAGGGACTGGACTACGAGAATGGCATAACGACCGTTGCGTCGTTCACCAGTGCTGCACTGTCGTATTTCAATGGCGCTCCGGGCCCTGGTGTTTTCGCCGGGGGGGCGGAGAACGGAAACACAACCTTCATCGCCTACGATCTCGACGGCACCGGTGTCAGCGCCATCATTGTGCTCGAGGGCGTCAACGTCAACGCATTCGCCGACAAGTACCAGACGCCGACCGGCCTGGGCTGACGGTCTTCCTGCCCGGGGCCGTCATATCGCCGCTGCCGGCTCCGGTGACAACTTCAGCGGACTGAAGTAGCGCCGGGTGTCGCCCATCATCCGGCGTAATTCTCGGATCGGAATGTCAGTGGCTTCATGGACCTGCACCAGGATCTTGCTGCTGATAACAAGCCGTCGATGCCGGACTTTGCTGATCACTGAAGGCGATAGTCCGACCACGCGCGCCAAGGCTGCATAGCTGCGCACACCCAGCCGCCGGATCAGGCCATCGACGAAACTTTCGGGTGCGTAATTCAGTTGTTGTTCATTGTTTTGCATGAGGGGCTCCTTGCGTCTTGAGCAGATTTCTATCAGTCGAAAATTTCGCTAAGCCACGATGACTGCTTGCGGCGATGCGTGTGGCCAGAGTGGTGCGAATAGTCGTCGTGCTTTTGCGGATGGGCGGCTGGCCGGCGTTCTGCGCCATAGCCGGGCGCCGCCTGAGCCGCCCGCTCCAGCAACTTGTCGAGCTCTCCGCGGTCCAGCCACACACCACGGCATTGCGGGCAGTAATCGATCTCTACGCCTTGCCGCTCGCTCATCACGAGCACGGCATCGGGGCATGTGGGGCAATTCATCGACAGTTCCTCCGATTTGTGTGGGACTTACTCACTCGGGCCGCCGAGGCCGAATAGCTGCAACAAGCTCGTGAACAGATTAAACAGCGACACAAAAAGACTGACCGTCGCCATCACATAGTTGGTTTCGCCGCCATTCACAATGGCGCTGGTTTCGTACAGGATCAGTCCCGCTGATAGCAGCGCGACCATCGAGGACACAGCCAGCGCCAGCGCCGGCATCTGGAAAAAGATGGCCGCCAGTCCGGCGAGGATCGCGACGATCATGCCGGCGAACAGCATGCCGCCCATCCAGCTGAAATCACGGCGCGTCGTGAGCACCCAGGCAGACAGTGCGAGGAAGATCGCACCGGTCGCCCCCAGTGCAAGAGCAATCGTGCCGGCGCCACCGGGAAGGCTGAGTGTGCGAGTCAGCATAGGTCCGAGCGTGTAACCCATGAAGCCTGTCAGCGCAAAAACTGCAGGCAGCGCCCAGCCGCTGTTCCTGAGCCGATGAACTGCGAACAACAGGCCAAAATAACCTAGCAGTGTCAGGATCAGCCCCGGTGCGGGCAACGCCAATGCGGTACTCGCTCCGGCAACCGCGGCGGCAAACAGCAGCGTCAGCGAGAGCAGCGCGTAGGTGTTGCGCAGTACACGCTGTACATCGGACGGCAAGGCCGTCATCACGCCAGCGCTGGTGCGTGTCGTCAGCGTAGCGGCGTTCGAACGTGCCACCGCGAAGCTTTTTTCTCTGTCCAAAATTTCCTCCATGAAATGCGAACAGCTGTTGTTCTCAAACAACGGATTATTCCGTTGCAGGCTCACTAATCATGGGGATGTTGCTTCTTCCATTAAAGCAGATAATAAAGAAATCTAGATTCGTAAAAAACTGATTATTGGGGGGCGACGAACGGTATCGTCTTCCAGCCAAGTGCAGTGTTCACGTGCGAACATCGGATGTCGTCACCGCCGAAAATGGTCGGGAACGGGTGGGATATCACAGAAAATACGTAAATAAGCCGGGAACTGGCAAGAAAAACCAGTTCCTGCCAGCGCGACGTCGTCAGCGTTATCTGCGACTGCATCGGGCAGCCTGGGAAAAATATCTCGATATTTGCCGTCGATACTTACGTGGTCATCGAATCGTCAAATTTTTGTTATTTTCGACGCCGGCCGAATCCATGTGAGTGGGTCTTCACATTCGCGGGAATGTCAAACTCTGAAAATCGTTGATGGATTCAAATTTTTATAATAAGTTACACGCGCGGCAAAGTGCCAAAAAGAATCAGTGGCCAGCAGTATGTTTTTGCACGCAGTTCAATCGAATTTCTGATTCATTATTTACCGTCTAGTACTGCTTAGGAGAAGAAGATGAAACAAACTTTGGGTCGCATGGCCGGACTTTCAGCGGTGGTGATTTTGTCGGGCCTGATGACCGGCTGCGCCACCAACGGTGATCTCGCAGCGCTGAAAGACAGCGTCGATGCACAAATCGCCGAGATCCGTGCTGTATCCGATAACGCTGCCAGCCGTTCGCAAAATGCGGTTCAGACGGCTGACGAGGCGATGAAGACCTCGGCGGATGCCAGCGGCGCTGCCCAGCAAGCTGTGAAGACCTCGCAAGCTGCTGACACCGCTGCTCAGCAGGCCGTCAAGGTTGCCAACGACGCAGATGCGAATTCGCAGAATGCCATCGCGCGTTCGGAAGAGGCTGCCACGGCTGCAGAATCCGCTGTGACAACGAGCAAGGAAGCACTGGCAGTTACTGAAAGCCAGAAAGCGGCCATGGAAGCAGCTGTGATGGCCTCCAAGAAGGCTGAAGTCGCTGCCTACGACGCCGCCGGTATGGCTGCAAACGCGCGTTCGACCGCGGCTGCGATGCGTAGCAAGATGGAAGAAAGCATTGCTGTCAGCAGCGAAGCGAAGGCGCTGGCCTACGAACTGCGTGCAGAAATGATTAACGCAGGTCTGGCGCGTGAAAAAGCAGAAAACGGCGAGAACGATTAATTCGTTTTAAGCCCAGCCGCCGGTCTTGGAGAACACTTTCCGGGCGTCGGTGGTAGCACTCAACAAAAACTCCCGCATGTCGGGAGTTTTTGTTTTTATACGTCAGCGGTATGGCGGGACATTGACCCGTGTGTCGACCGGGTTCGTCGTCTCAAATCTGGAGGGCTGTCACAGTCCGGCGCGAGCAGTGAAAAGTAAACCCGCCGCTCAGGCTGTTTCGCCTAGCCTTCCTTCGCGAAAGTCGCTCAGGGCCTGGTAAATCTCCGCTTCGGTGTTCATGACGAATGGACCATACTGCACGATGGGTTCACCCAGAGGTCGACCGGCGATCAGCAGTACTTTGGCGTCAGCGCGAGTTTCGATCAAAACACCATCGGTCTGTCTGTCATTGGCGAGGATTGCCATGCGTTTCGACGGAACTTGCTGTCCGCCGACCGTCACCTCGCCGCGATAAACGTAGATAAATGCATTGTGTCCCGCAGGCAAGGGTTGCGCGAAGCTCGACCCGGCTGGCAGGTGGATGTCGAGATAGAGCGGTGCCGTGATGTCGCGGGTAACCGCGCCGACGACACCATGACTTTCGCCTGCGATGACAGTCACGTTGACGCCGTCAGCTGTGACGAGCTTCGGCAGGTCGCCATCCTGAAAGTCCCTGTACCAGGGCTGGGCCATCTTCTCGCTGCTGTGCAAGTTCAGCCACAGCTGGAAACCTTCCATCACGCCTTCTTCCTGTTGCGGGATTTCCGAGTGGATCACGCCGCGCCCAGCCGTCATCCATTGCACGCCACCGTTTTGCAGCAAGCCTTCGTGGCCGGCGCTGTCACGGTGCAGCATGCGGCCCGCGATCATGTAGGTGACGGTCTCGAAACCGCGGTGAGGATGGTCCGGAAAGCCGGCGATATAGTCATCCGGGTTATCGCTGCCGAACGCGTCGAGCATCAGGAAGGGGTCGAGGCGCCGTTGTAGCGAGTTGGTCAGTACGCGCGTCAGCTTGACGCCCGCGCCGTCGGAAGTCTCCTGACCTGCAACCAGCCGCTCCACGCTGCGAGATCGTATGACCTTGTCTTTGCTGTCGGTTGTATTCATGTTCAAGCCTTTCTTCGCTGAAAGCATCGTCAAAGGGTTACTGCCGCCAGCTGCTGCAGCACATCGGGTCCTGCCGGAACGATGCCCGTCGGGTTGATGTGGCGATGCGAGTAGTAATAATGAAAGCGAGTCTGCTCCATGCTAACCGTGTCGGCCACGCCGGGAAGGCGATAGAGGCGAGCCATGAAGCGATGCAGCGCCGGGTATTGCGCGATCAGGCGCCGGTTGCATTTGAAGTGCGTGTGATAAACGGCATCGAAGCGGATCAGGGTGGTGAAGAGCCGCACATCGGCCTCTGTGAGCACGCCGCCGCAGAGATAATCTTGCGCCGCCAGCAGCTGTTCGGCACGGTCGAGCGCTGAGAACAACTCATCGACCGCGCGTTCATGCGCATGCTGGCTTTGCGCGAACCCGCTGCGATAGACGCCGTTGTTAATGCTCGGGTAGACCCATGCATTGACCGCGTCGATTTCGTTGCGCAGGGCCTCCGGGTACAAGTCGAGCTCAGGCGCCGTGCTGTATGCCTGGAATGCCGAGTTCAGCATGCGGATGATGTCGGAGGACTCGTTGTTGACGATCGTACGCAGATGTTTGTCCCACAACACGGGCACGGTAATCACGCCCGCATAGTCTGGTGCAGCTTCCAGATAAACCTGCTGCAGGTAGGCCCGGCCGCCGACGGTGTCGCCGGTGGCGCCCACGAATTCCGGATCGAATGACCAGCCCTTGTCGGTCAGATGCGGATGGACGACATCAACGCTGATTACCTGTTGCAACCCCTTCAACGCACGCACAATCAGCGTGCGATGGGCCCACGGGCAGGCCAGCGACACATACAGGTGATAACGTCCCGGTTCAGCGGCATGACGCGCTGACCGGTCCTCCGACACCATGCCGCGAAAGCTCGTCGCCGTGCGTTCGAATGCACCGTCCGCCGCAATTTCACGGGTCCAGGTGTTACCGGTTGTCTGCACGGTGTCTTGACTATCCATGATGTCCACTTTCAAGGTGATCCCTGCCGGCTGCCGCTTATGGTGGCGGCGGCCTGCAAGGTCGTCCGTCCGGCGATTGCCAAACCGGCGCCGCTGCTCAGTTGAGTGCGGCTTCGATGTCCGCCTGTGCCTGCGCCAAGCCTTTTTCGACAGCTTCCGGTCCCATCGCCAGCCCTTCGGCATAGATGAACCGCACATCTGTCATGCCGAGGAAGCCCAGCACATTTTTCAGGTAAGGCACTTGCGAGTCATTCGCCGTGTCGCGGTAAATACCGCCGCGTGCCAGCGCGACATAGACGGTCTTTCCCTTGATCAGACCCTCGGGGCCGGACTCCGTGTAGCGGAAAGTCGCGCCGGCGCGCGCGATGGCGTCGATCCAGGTTTTCAGCTGCACTGAATTGCCGAAGTTATACATCGGTACGCCGAGCACGATTACATCATGTGCCTGCACTTCAGCGATCAGTGCATCGTCCAGGGCTACACGCGCCGCCTGCTCGGGCGTGCGTTGCTCTGCCGGGGTGAACAACGCGCCGAGCGCAGCCTCGTCGAGTACCGGATGTGGCTGTACGGCGAGATCGCGGACGGTCACGCTGGCTGCCGGATGGCGCCCCTTCAGTTGCGCGACGATGTCATTGGCAATACGGGTGGAGTTGGCGCCCTCGCGGCGTGAGCTCGTGTTGATTTGCAGGATATTCATGGCATTGATTCCTCGGGTTAATGTCGATGAAATCAATATATTCTGGATCAATCAATCGAAAAACCCAGGTAAATGGATATAATAGTTCCTTAAATGGAACAATCACGATCTCATCTTGATCCCAACGATCTGGTGATCTTTGCGCATGTGGCTGAGCTGGGCGGTTTCAGCCGAGCTGCCGAACGGCTTGGCCTGCCGAAATCGACTGTCTCGCGGCGCGTCTCTGCGCTTGAGCAACGAGTTGGCGAGCGGCTGCTGCTGCGCACGACGCGGCGACAGACCCTGACCGAGTTCGGTCAGGAGTTGCTGGAGCATGCGCGGCAGGTGGTGGCAGAAGTTGACGCGGTAAAGGCGCTCAGCGAGCACCGGCAGGCCGCACCGGGCGGAAGGTTGCGGGTATCCATGCCCAGCGATTTTGCGAACCTGCTGCTGGTCGAGGCGCTGGCGGCCTTCGTTGCAATACATCCTCAAATACAACTGGAGCTTGACTTGTCGCCGCGGCGCGTCGACCTGCTGGGTGAAGGATTTGATATCGCGATCCGCGTCGGCGATCTGGCCAGTGACAGTCTGCTCGCAGCGCGCCGGCTGAGCACACTATCCAGCAGCCTGTATGCATCTCCGGGCTATCTTGCCGAGCACGGCGAGCCAGCCCATCCGGACGATTTAATGCGCCATCGTGCAGTGCGCCTGCTGGCCAGAAATGCCGAACCTATGTCCTGGATCTTGTCGCGCGGCGCTGAGCAGTGGGAGGGTTCGCCACCCGGCCAGGTCAATGCGAATTCGCCGGAGTTCCTGATCCGGATCATTTGTGCAGGTGCTGGCATTGCCGCCGTGCCAGATGATTTTGCGGTCAGCTTCGTGCGCAGCGGTGTGCTGCGTCGGGTGTTGCCGGACTGGCGCTTGCCCAGTCCAGTCGTGTCCGCCGTTTTCCCAGGTCGCAAACTGATGCCGGCGAAGAGCCGTGTATTCATCGACATGCTGCGGGCATTTTTCGGATCAGTTGTTGGTAACGATACTTTGGCATCGCCCTGATTCTCTGCGTTCCGCGTGACTGCCGGCTTTTCGGGAGCGGGCCGTAAAACACCTAAATCAGCACTATGGGAAAGAAGTTTTCGTATGAAAATCGCGATTGTTTATCGTCATGCTTTTTTTAACTAATAGGGAAATTTGAACTTTATAATTCACGCAAATATTAAAAATGCAAATGCATATATTTAACGCCTCTATCGAAGTGCCATGGGTTGTGATGGTGGCACATGACGGATGCTCCAGCGGTCTGTGGCGTCGCGGCCTGGCCAGCGCCTCAGCCTCCAGATCGATTGAGACTATCTATCTAAAATTTCCAAGTCGCGCCTGAACGTGTCAGATTCCCTCCTGCCTTCCCGCCACATTCCTCTGCGCTGGATCATCGCTTTGAGCCTGGGCTACATGGCGCTGGCGATACCCCCTGGCTATGCCAGTCCGGTGTTCCCGGCGGCCGGTCTGGCGCTGGCGACGGTGCTGGTCGGTGGCTATCGCATGCTACCGGGTGTGTGGCTCGGGTCATGTGCGCTGAACTTCCTGCATTCATGGCATGGATCTCCTCCGGACTTGACTGCGGCGGCAGCAGCGGCGCTGATCGGTCTGGGCGCAACTGCCCAGGCAGCGGCGGGTGCCTGGCTGGTTTTGCGCCGGCAGGGCGAACGCTGGCGTGCGATGGAGCATGAGCAGGACGCTTTCGTTTTCATGTTGTGGGGAGGGCTGGTCGCCGGCATCTTGTCAGCCAGCGTGAGCGTCGGATCGCTGGTTGCACTGGGTGTGATCGCTCCCGCCGAGGCGGGCTTCACCTGGTGGAACTGGTACACCGGCGACGTGCTCGGTGTGACGATTTTCGCTCCGCTGAGCTTGTGTTTTCTGCTGAACGAAACCTTGTGGCGGCAGCGCCGCCGCCGCGTGGTGGGTCCCATGCTGCTGACACTCGCCATTGCCGGCGCAGTGTTCTACGCAGCCTCGCGCAGCGAAGCCGATGCCGAGGCGCGTCAACTGGCTGAAGATGGGCAAAAGCTTGCGGACCGGATCTCTGATCATTTGATCCGTCATCGCGAGGTGTTGGCGTCAATACGCAATTTCGTGGTGGCCACGCCGGATTTCACGTTTCGACAATTCGAGCACTTTACCCGGTATGCATTACGGGAGAATCCTGACCTCTCCGCATTGAGCTTCAACGATCTGGTCAACAAGGCGCAACGCGGCGCCTATGAAGCTTTTGCCGGAAGGCTCTCACCGCTGCCGGGTTTCCGTATCACGGAGCGTAACGCCCAGGGACAACTGGTGCCGGCGGCACCTGCACAGCAGCATGTGGCAGTGCGTTTCATCGTGCCGCTGCAGACGAACGTTCCTGCTGTGGGCTACGATATTTTTTCTGAACCCGTACGCCGGCAGGCGATCCTGAGAGCGATCGAGCGCGGCACCATGTCTATCAGCGCACCGGTGTGGCTGGTACAAGACCAGCGTCGGCGTATCGGTTTTCTGGAGCTATACCCGGTTTACTCGGATACGAAAACTGTCGATAGCCAGCGGCTGGTATCACCACTCGGTTTCGCTGTCGGCGTACTGAAAATCGATGAACTGATTGCTATTGCGCTCAAGGGCGAGATACCCGCCGGCATCGAAATGCAGCTGCGCGATGTGGACGCGCCGGAGGCCAGTGCGCTGTTGTACCGCTCTGACATGAGTGCGCTGCAGGCTGTACCGTTTGATCCGAACCGCGTGGCGTGGTCGACCCGGATCCAGGTAGCTGATCGGCAGTGGGAACTGGCCTTGTCGCCGAGCAGCTTGTACACCCAGCAGCGGCGCGGCTGGTTCGCATGGGGCGTAGGCGTCATTGGCTTGTTGTTCGCGAGCTTGCTGCAGGTCCTGATGCTGGGCATGACCGGACGGACCGCCGTCATGCAACGCAAGAACGACGAACTGCGCGCCAGCGAGCATCGTTACCTGCAGCTCTTTTATGAAAACCCGCTGGCGGCTTGGCTGTACGACATGACCTCCGAGCGTTTTCTGTTGGTCAACGATCGCGCGGTGGCCCAGTACGGTTGGCCGCGGGACGCATGGCAGACCCTGCGGCGAAGCGATGTTGTGCTCGGAGATAAGGGGCCGAATGATGGTGAGCGGCAGCATCGGTGCAGCGACGGTGGCCTGATAGACGTCCGCGTCCACTCGTCCCCGGCTGCATTTGGCGATATCAATGCAAGACTGGAAGTGATCGAAGACATCACCCAGACAAAGCAGATTCAGGCACGCGTCGATTTTCTGGCGTTCCATGATGCGCTCACACGTCTTCCTAACCGGGTTCTGGGTATGGACCGGTTGAAGCAGGCGGTTGTGGCCGGCCTGCGTCATCAGCGTCGGTTCGCCGTTCTTTACATGGATCTGGATAAATTCAAGTACGTGAATGACACCCACGGACATACTGTCGGCGATGCGCTGCTCCAGGCCGTCGCACAGCGTCTGACGCATTTGTTGCGTGCCGAAGATCTGCTCTGCCGACTCTCCGGGGATGAATTCATGATCGTGCTGCAGGATGTGGGTGAGCAGGAAGATGTTGTCAGTGTGTGCGAGAAGGTCCTGACCCATCTGGCGCGGCCATTCGATCTGGAGGGAGTGCGTCTGCACACGTCGTTCTCGATTGGTATTGCAATTTATCCGCAAGATGGGCCTGACGCCGAAACCCTGATGCGCAACGCCGACACCGCGATGTATGAGGCCAAGCTGGACGGACGCAATACCTACCGCTTCTTCGACCAGCAGATGAATGCCGCAATGCTGCGTTACGTGCAGACCCGTGATGCGCTGCGGCTGGCACTGGAACGTCAGGAATTCGAATTGCACTACCAGCCGCAGATCGAGCTTCGTTCCGGCAAGGTGGTGGCGGTCGAGGCACTCGTACGATGGAACCGTCCCGGCCACGGTCTGGTGGCGCCGTGCGATTTCATTCCGGCAGCCGAAGAAAGCGGATTGATCGTGCCATTGGGTCGATGGGTACTCAACGAGGCCTGCCGTCAGGCATCCACCTGGCGTGATGGCGGCTGGTCAAACGTCGTTGTTGCGGTGAACCTGTCGGGTGCGCAGTTCCGTCACGGACATCTGGAGGAGCATATCTTCTCTGCGCTCCATGATGCCGGACTGGAACCTGCCTGCCTGGAACTTGAGCTGACCGAATCTATCCTGCTACTAAACGTTGATACCGTGATGAGTAGTCTCAGGCGTTTGAAGTCACGCGGTCTGCGATTGTCCATTGATGACTTCGGTACGGGCTATTCCAGCCTTTCTTACCTGAAGCGCTTCCGGGTCGATAAATTGAAAATCGACCAGTCTTTTGTCCGTGACATCCTGCAGGACGACGAAGACCGAGCCATCGTTCAGGCAGTGGTGCAAATGGCCCGCAGCCTGAATCTGCGTACGATCGCCGAAGGTGTGGAAGACGTCGAACGGGCACACATGCTGGAGGAGCTGGGTTGCGACGAGGGGCAAGGCTACCTCTTTGCCATGCCTTTGCCGGCGGACGCCTTCAAAGACTGGCTGCGCGCGCACAGCGTGATCAGCTGACGCATTTCCCACAAGTACGTACGGCCGGGGCGCTGTCCATCGCGCCGTCAAAATTGTTATATCTATTGCATTGTTTGGCGCGCTGGTCTACTCTCAAAACTTATTGAAATAATAACGGAGGGGTAATGCGCGCATTTCGCTCTCAGTGGAAGCATCACCCTGTCCGAATGTTGGCGATCTGGACGGCGGCTGCAATCGTCCTGGGCGCCGTCGCTGCCTACGGCGCGCTGGCCATCGAGCATGCAGTGACGCTGTTTCGCAGCGCCGTCGATCTCAATGACTCGCTCATGGCTACCTGCTTCCTGCTCAGCGGCGTGGCGCTGCCGCTGGCAAGCTTGCAGTTCGCGCCGCAATTGCGACGACGTTATCCGCTGTGGCACCGGGTCAATGGCACGGTGGTCTGGCTGCTGACCGTCGGCATGCTGTTTGCCTCTCTCGCGTTTCTATCGCTGGTGCCGTTGGAAGACGGCGTGCATGGCGGTGCTTTACGATTGGTGCTTTGGTCAAATGCCGTCGTGAGCTTGTTTTTGCTTTGTCAGGCGATCGCTGCGGTATTCGCTCGCGATTTCCGTTCTCATATGGTGTGGATGACTGCGGCATTCGCGTCACTGGCTACTGCGCCCATGCTGCTGCTCGACAGCTTTTTGGTCGGGCAAATCTGGCTGCACGAGCACTTTTTTCGCGTCGATCTTGCGGCAGTTGCGGTGGTCGCGGCACAGATGATCGTGATCATGGGTCTGTGGCTGTCGTTCATCGGCGACCGCGATGTGAGGACCTTGCCGGCCCGTTACCACTGGCCTGGTGAAGTCTCGTGGGTGTTGTGCGTTCTGGCGATTGTCGTTGTCGTGCATGAAGTGGTGTTGGTGCCGAGCGGCGTCGATGCGTTTCGTGCGTGGCGGCTTTCTGGGGATCGATGGTCGTCGAGTGCGACTGTATGGGGCGTGACGGTGGTCATCGCGATTCTGCTGTTGCCGGCAACCTGGACCCGCGCGCTGCAGGGGAAACCGCCACGGGCCGGTCTTGTCGGGGCAACGCTGCTGACCGCAACGGCTGCTGCAGTCATGGCCATCGATATGGCACCGCTGACAAGGGTAGGTGCGGCAGAACGTAGCTTCTGGCTCGGCTATGCCGTACTGCTACCTATCTTGCTTATGCTTTCCTATTGTGTGTCTGCAGGTAGCTTGCGGCGTAATGCGTGGGCGGTCTTGTTGTGCGCAGTTCTCTGTATGCCTTGCTTGCTGCTGTTGTTGCTCCCATTGGGATTGGCGGCCGGAGCGAGCTTTGCTGAGTCGCGGACCGCAGCGCTGATCGTAAGCACCGGAACCATGCTCTATCTCGGCATCGCCTTCGGTTACGGCGCACGCATACGCCTCGGTTGGGCGAACCACCGGCGGGCCGCGCTCGCCCTGCGTGGAATCTGAACGCGCTGATTGGACCTCTCCAGCCTCAGTCCCTGGGCTTGTCCACTCGCCTGACCAGTAAGTCATCGCCACGGCCATCACGCCTACGGCCGCTGTTGCAGTGCTAAAGAATCTCTGATTCATCCGACCAGCTGATGGAGTGGATTCTTGATGTCGATACCGCAATGCCTGCGGATATCAGTAGTGCAGTTTCAGTGGCCAAAATTATTGCTGTGCAGAAAGCAAATTTCTATTTAAAGTCTGGCCTTTGCGTGAATCCCTGTTTATGACGACGCACTGCAGGTCGTTTACTCATTTCAGCTAAGGCTTTCTTGATGAAATTACTGAAACAGAAAATGCACGATTTTTTTTGTGATGACCGAGGTGCCACAGCGGTTGAATATGCTCTTTTTGCGGCCTCAATCGCCGGGGTGATTGTGGCGATCGTGTTTTCCCTCGGCGGTAGCGTGAACAGCCTGTTTGTGAAGGCGAATACCGAGTTCGGGAAGGCCATTGGTTCGAGTACTGGCAATTGATTTGGCGTCTCTGGCTATCTGTTTGAGCAATCAAAAATCAACGGCAAAGATCGCGCCCCGCAGCGGTCGAGCGTTCATCCGACGCGAACAGACTCTGGCGGACGAATTTTCAAACAGACACTGAGAAAACATCGCCGACGTCACTGCGCCGGCTTGCCTTTTAGAACCGTACTCGATGTTCCGGCGCACATGGCTGACAGCTTTCCGCTTTGCTGATTTATGGAGTCGACACCCGGTTTCGCAAAAAAATCCGGAACCGTTGATTTCTCAAGGGTTTCCGGCTTTCTTCGGACTACTTCAAGCGATGGGGGTAGGGCACTTCCGGCTGCTGAATGTGATCGACGACTTCAACCGGGAAGCACTGGGTATTGAAATCGATTTCTCGCTGCCAGCTGAGCGGGTAATTCGCGCTCTGGAGCAGATCATCGAATGGCGCGGTAAGCCCGCCGCCATTCGATGCGACAACGGGCCGGAAAACATCAGCGGTGCGGTACAGGCATGGGCAGCGAGACGGCCGATCCGGATCGATTACATCCAGCCAGGCAAGCCCCAGCAAAATGCGTACGTCGAGCGGTTCAATCGCACCGTGCGCTATGAGTGGCTATCCCAGTACTACTGGGACGATCTCGCGGAGGTGCAGTTGTTCTCGACGCGATGGATGTACGACTACAATCGCGACCGTCCAAACATGGCCTTGGGCGGTTTCACACCAAAACAGCGATTGGCCATGGCCGCGTGACTCTACTTCTGCTCCCCTCAATTCCGGGGAGATTACCGCCCTACTTATTAAAGTGGACGAGCTAAAAATGCAAATGGGAATCGCCTATTTCTGGGGTGTCTTTTTTTAAGTAATCACGTGGTATGGGCGATACTTTTCGCCCATACCAACGGTGAGTAGGATTGATGATGCTGGTAGCGCAAGTGCTAGATATTTTGCCTAATGATCAACTCATTAAAATCCAGAGTCTTGGGATCGTCGGCTAACGTACCCCATCGATCTTCTTGAATTTCCGGCAGGCAAGCGCTTAGTCGATCATGGATTTCATCCCTCGACTCATCGTGAACTCTGCCAAGAGTGTGGTCCAAGAGCCGTTTTATCTGTCTTGGAGCTACCTTTTCCTGACCAAGTGCACCAATCAGCCAGTCAAGAAACACTGCCCAAGCCAGCACACGATCACTCAGTTCATCCGTTATCGCCCCAATGAGTGACTCAATCTCCGATGGCAGGCCGCAATTCAAGAATCGCGTCATAGCATCTTCAAAGTCTGGGTAAGTCATCGCGACATCTTCCAAGATAGCCAGTAAGGCCATTGGCTCAATGCCAATCATTTCTGAATCAGCTTGACGCCGCATAAATCGAGCTGTGTCGTAGCAGTCCACGAGTTTGGACATGCTCGAGGATCGTAAAGGTGCCGCATGAGCCATCGAGTAAAGCACTCGGCTCGTCGAGACATCCACTTGCCGCACCGATCCCATCCCATGCCAGCCGGCAGCTACCATTTGTTTGATTTGATGTGGCTCCGGCAGCCCCATCGCTTTGTCATCCGTTGCCCGGTTCACCACCATGAAGAGATTGGTGTGTTCAGTAACGAGCTGGTATTTGATTGCGATCTGGCTCGCTGACTCGGTGTCAGTTGCATCGCGCAACAGTTTTGCGCCCACAATTCGGGTGAGCGGGGATAAGGTCGTGGTTGAATCAATATCGTCCCTGGGCGCTGCCATGTTGGTAATAGTTACTCCCCCGATGAGGGAGTTTACGGAAGCCGTTAGCTCCGGAATCTTGCTGGGCTTTTGTCCCAGAATCGCGGCGAGATGGATTGTCTCTCCTGGGTAGATGACTTTGGGAAGGGGCGACTTCCAGATAACTTCTGACTGCCAATCCACCGACATTCCGGCGACGACACCTTGGCGCATGCGATTAACCATACGTTGCATGGCTGCCGCCATATCCTCATTCGGCGAAACTAATTCGCAGGTGCCATCACTATGCTCGGCGATCTCGCGCAGCAGACTATCTGCAGGAGAGCTACCCACGCCGATGGCAAAGATTCGGTGGTTGGATTCTCTAGCGGCCTGGATGATGTTCTCGATATCCCAGACCTCGCCATCCGTAATCAGCAGCACATTGACTGGCCGCTCGTTGTTCTCGGTCTTGATTTTGAAGGTATCGGTCAATGCCTCATGCATCTCCGTACCACCAAGATCGGCGGAGGTTCTATCAATGGCAGGATCAAGTGATTTTGCCTTGAATTCTGGCGTGGCCGAAGTCAGCTTGCCAACGACTCGCCGAGGCTGGCTGCCAAAGAGGCTGTAGGAGACCTTATCTGCTGAGCTCAGCAAAGGTAAAAGCGATTTGAGACCTTTTCGGGCTAAGGCAATACTGTCACCCTCCATCGAGCCTGAGCAGTCCACTAAGATTTTCAATTCCATCTCGGAGGCCAGTGCCGTGGACTTTGGCGTGACGGCTGGCGTGAAGCTTAAGAGCGCCGGATATTCACCTTCATGGCTTGTCACAGCAAATACTGCCTGACTCGCAACGTCATTCACCACAATCACCAGATCACGATCTAGATAGCCTTCGCGGTTGAGGTTGAGTATCGATTTACCTTCATTTGTTTGGATAGTGGTTTGATGGCTGGGGCAGCTGATCGCGCCTCGTGCAAGCACGCCTTCAATGACCAGTGTTACCGACAACGGATACGACGCCGAAAGACTCGCGTGGACAGACGCCGGTTTCTTCAATTTGCCAATCTTCACCGGATCCCCATAACGGGGTGCCACCGTCGTCGGTATCGACAGGCGTACCTGACTTTGCTCGATTTTGAGTAGTTGTGCGTATTCGATCTCTATCATCGCTTCTTCATCGGGTTTTAAATTACCCATGTGCGCGGTATAGAGGCCTTCGCCGGATTTTTCGACCATGATGGGCGTGTCGCCCTCTTTGATGGCCTTTTCGTAGTTTTCTTCGGCTTCGGATTTAGGCAGTACCGTCCCTTGCCAGGTCTTGCCCGCCATCGTGGCAGTCAAGTCCAACAGCGTGCATCCCCATGCCAGCGGGAAGGTATAAATCGTCTCGATATTTTTCTTGGTCGTATTTTTGTAGAACTGCCTTGCCTTGACCGTAAACAGGAGGCCATCAACGCTAGCCTGAATATCGATTTTCTGTAAAAGCACGGGCTGACCTTTTGTGCCTTCCAGAATGGCTTTATGGTTTGTTTCGGTGGATGAAGACATAGTTAGCTCCCGATTTATTGATTGAACATCGCAGGCTCGCGTCCAATGACGGCAGAGCCAAGATCATCGATGTGGGCTACTGAGGACGACCCATGGGGAATGAGCCAAGCACAGGGCAGGGTGAGACCGCCGAACATGGATTCATAGACACAAAAATCCACCCAGCACATCTCACCGCCGACTTGCGCACGACCCGTTAATCCAAGGCGGGTCCAGTGATCGACTAATGCTGCGATGCCGGCAGGGCTCATGGCGCCGTCACGAAGTAGATACTGGTCATGCCATACCCTGCCCCCGATCAGATGAGCATGATCTTTAAGACATCTCTCCCAGCCGCCGGGGTACTTGGCGCGTATTGCGCTGATGTTGACGATGAAGTCGATGAATTCGGTCTGTATCGCCATGGCTTGCCCCAATCGGTTGTGGAATTGAAAACAAACGAGCTTTATCTCGCGTGTTGAGTTCCGTTATACCGACCGACAGGCTCAAAGACTGAGCCAGCAAAATTTTATGAAAATATTTTGCAAGCTCATCCAATGAGCCTGGAGATTTTTAAACTGCTCTGAAGCCAGATTTTTAAATCGTTATCAGTTTCGGAGCGAATCAAGTCTATGAAAACTGTCACACGTGAGGCATGGTTGGAGGCTGCTGTGGAGCAGCTAACCCCGATATTCGCCAAAGCTGGCTATACGATTCCTTCATGCAGAGTGTCCTGTGGGTTTGCGAGCACGGGTGTACGAAGTGGCCATATCGGCCAGTGCTGGAGCAAGAGGTCGAGTAGAGACGGGATCAACCAGATCTTTATCTCCCCAGCGCTGGAAGGCCCGATCGAGGTGTTGGACACTTTATTCCATGAGCTTGTTCATGCCGTGGATGATTGCCAGCACAAGCATGGCAAAGAATTTAAAAAAATAGCAATAAAACTGGGGATGGTTGGACCGATGCGGAGTGCTGGCGCAGGCCCTGTACTAAAAGAGAAGCTGAAAGAGCTGGCAAGTCGGCTCGGGCCCTACCCCCACGCCAGTCTTTCAGTTCCCAAGAAGGTAGCGGCCCGATCACCAAGGCCACGAGCCAAATGCAAAAAGTGCGGGTTTACGGTGCCAATGTTGAAAGACTTCCTGCACTATGGGCTGCCAATATGCCCGAAAGACCGGATTGAGATGGAAGCAGTGGGTGATTGGGAGGTCTAGATCAGCGCGCGTACTGTCGAAAAGCGGCCTCGTGCTCTTTGCGCACCTTTTCGCGCAAGACCTTGGGAGAGATGACTTCCACTGAAGCGCCGTGCTTGGCAATGTCCAGCAGTAGCTCGCGGTCATCGGAGTAGGGGAACTCGAGAATATAGGCACCGGACTCATCAAATGAGCCACGTTGTTCAGGGTGCCAGAGTTCAGCAGCTACCCAGCGAGCGCGCTCAGGGGTAAATTTGAGCTTGGCGGTATGTTTGGACTCACCTGCAAAAATACCGTAGCTAGTGGCAAGAAACTGATCGAGAGACTTAATGGAAACCTCGATGGCTTTTTTGTTAACGGGCGTGATGGCGCGGATACCGTCCAGTGAAAACCCGCGAAGGCCATCACGCAAGTGGCACCAGGCATCCAGGTACCAGTTATCTCGGTAGTGGATGAGGCGTTGAGGGGAGATTTCGCGGAGGGTGATTTCGTTGCTGGCGCGAGCGTAGTATTGAATTTCGATGCGTTGGCGCTTGAAAAGAGCGACTCCAACCTCGGAGAAGAAATGACTGCCTTGAACGCGTCTGCCCATCTCGACTAGCTTGATGCGTTTGCGGATTTCTTTCGAAGAGGATTCGCCCTCGCCAATAACGGCATCAAGCCGAGAAAGAAACGGTTGTATATGCGGACCAATGATGCTGCCTTGATCAAGGTTCTCCAGCAGCTGCTGCATGGTGATGAGAGCGAAGATTTCTTGCTCTGTAAACCAAAGACCTGGAAGTGAGAATTTGGTTTTGCTGTTGATGGAGCTTTCATAGCGGTAGCCGCGAGCATCGGAATCGTAGATGACCGGGGCGTTAAAGCGGTCACGCATGTATTCGAGATCGCGCTTGAAAGTAGCGAGTGATACTTCAAGCAAAGAGAGGAAGTCGTCGCGACTGACAATTTTCCTGTCCTGAAGAAGTTGATCGATCTTGTAGAAGCGCTCAAGGCGATTCATGTGTCTAATATTATTAGATAGTCGGTTACTTAGAAAGATAGCACACAATGAATTGGGAAAAAGGGATCGAGGTCAGACGGTTAGATAACCCAGGGAAGGTTGGATCAACTACTGGTTTGCGGCGAGAGCGCGCGAGTGGACTTTACATTCAGATCAAATGGCATCAAGGCGGAAGCACCGACTACGTCGCAGAAGATCAAGTGGAGACATTCAATGAGTCGAGGTTAAGCGATCCGTATGAGGCAATTAATGCCCGAAAAATTGGGATATCGTCGGACTTCCGACGAAGTTTAACGCAGATATATTTGTCAGGTCGGCTTGCTAATTTAGTCTACTCCATGGGTATCACTCAAACCGATTTTTATGCTCATCAATAAAAATCGTTAATGACACTGTTAGATTGCTCCCGCAAACGGATTGCTGATTGCAGATTAAGTTGGTTTGGGAAAAACTATTGAAGCTGGGTTGATTTGGACTGAGCTCAGGGCGAGAGAAGATATGCGGTGGCTATTGATCGTTTGTCCTGCAATGCTTCGCGCAAAATGGCAGGACGAGCTCAAGAATCGATTTGGGATTAACGCTCAAATTGTAAACGCCAAAACATTAATAGAGGAACTGAGGGATTCCTCAGTCGTGCGACGTCCCCCCATTTTCAGTAGCACAAGGTTTTAGAGTCCGAGGTTAATGTAACGGATTTCTGGGCCAGCGTTTTTGCATAAGCTGCGGGGTCAAACCGCCGAGAGACTTCTTCGGGCGTTCTTCGTTATATTCACGCCGCCAGGTATCGATGATGGTTCTGGCATGTCTCAGACTGGTAAACCAGTGTTCGTTCAGGCATTCGTCGCGGAAGCGTCCATTGAATGACTCAATGTAGGCATTTTGATTCGGCTTGCCCGGCTCGATGAGAAACAGCGGAACTCCGCGCGCATGCG
>JACCDQ011083570.1_pt1 | contig 25653 bp, 38 predicted proteins | sample 7446031 | NCBI WGS metagenome assembly JACCDQ01 (sample SAMN15323442, study PRJNA562643) | freshwater metagenome | isolation source: river surface water | place: USA:Blue River Watershed | collected 2017-08-17 | reverse complement strand
TCCAACGTCGAGATCACCGGGTTGGCTGGGGGCGATCTGCTCCAGTACGACTCGGTACAGCAGCGGTGGGAGAACGTACCGGTAAGTGGGCTGTCTGTATCTCATGCTGATACATCTGACGCAGTATCGGGGGGAGCAGCGAATGAGCTGTTGGTTCAAACGGCACCTGACACAACTGGATTTGTCACTGCACCATCTGTCGCCAACACATATCTAAAATGGAACGGTACTGCTTTTACATGGGCGGCTGGAGGTGGGGGCGGTGGCGCAACAACTGCCACTGCCACGATTGACTTTGGCGCAACACCTGTCGATGAAGCGTCATTCACAATTACGGATGCTGGTATCACTACATCGAGTTATATCGAAGTGTTCATGATGGCTGATTCAACAATTGACAACGATGCTGACGCACATCGACATGCTGCGGCGTCTTTCAAATTTTGCGCAGAGCCGGGGACGGGAGATTTCACTTTATATGTGACATCACTGATTGACTTGTGCTCTGGAACTTTCAAAATTCGGTACACGTACCAATAAGGAGTAAATCATGGGCTGGGCAAATAAGCTGATTGGTTGGACAACGAACACTGGTGTAGAGGTCAACTCTGATGGCTCTCTGTACACGGTTGATGTTTCACCGACAGGAAGCAACTACGCAATCGCTGCGAAGACTGGAACTATTGCAGCAGCCGCTGCTGGAGGTGCTGCGGTTTTTGCAATGCGTCTTGATCCCGGTTCTGCAAAGAAGGCATGGATCGAGTCTATGCGTATTCGATGGACAACGATTGTTGCCTTCACGACTCCAGTGACTGCGACCCGTTCTTTGGTCATCACTCGCGGCTCTGGCGCTGCAACTTCCGGTGGGACGTCAATTCCAACGGCCACCAAGAAGGACTCCACTTATGGAATTTCAGAATTTGATGTTGCCTCTGGCGGAGACATTCGCATTGCAACGACTGGAGCGTTGACTGTCACAGGCATCACATGGGAGACCGTCAACCTCGGAGAATTAACGCTGATCCAGGTCGGTGCTGCTGGTGGTTTTTACGAGGCCGTCTATGAGTTCAGCGTACGCAACCACGAGATTGAACTCAACGCTGGTGAGTTGCTCGGAATCCGTGTCGGTCCTTCTGCAATGGATGCGGCTGGGACATGGGTTCTTGGCGTAGAAGTCAACTGGCGTGAATCAACATCTGAAGCATAAGGAGAAACCTTCATGACCGTCACCGTCAAAGTTCTGGTTCCCGGCAAAACTGTCGAGGCAAGCCAGACCACGCAATACACTGCGTCAAACGTCACCACCATCATCGACAAATTCACAGCGACGAATTACAGCGCCGCAAGTGCAACTATCTCGGTGAACTTGGTGACCACCGCTGGCTCCGCCGCGGATCAAAACTTGATCACCAAGACCAAAACGCTTCAACCGTCCGAGGTCTACACGTTTCCCGAACTGGTGGGTCAAGTGCTCAATCCCGGCGACTTTATCTCGACGATTGCCGGAACCGCCAGCGCCATCAACATGCGCGTCAGTGGTCGTGAGGTGACTCAGTGAGAATAACCTACGGCAAAGGGTTTGAGGTTGCACCGCCGCAGATGATGCGGCAGAAGGTGGAAACCTTGCAGCAAGAGTTGTCCAAGCTGCCGCAGTACGAACCCAAGACAAAGCACTATTTCCACGGCGGCATGTACTGTCGTGAAGTGTTTCGTCATGCCGGGGTGCTCGTGGTCGGCGCAGTCCACAAGAAAGAACATTTTTACCTCATCGTGTCAGGGACTGTCCAAATCACGGACGGTGAGGGAAATGCGCAAGAGGTCACCGGGCCTTATCTGTTTCAGAGCAAACCCGGGACAAAGCGGGCGGTGTATGCAGTTACTGACACGCTTTGCATGACATTCCACGCCACCGAGGCCAAAACAGTCGAGGAAGCCGAAGCCGAATTGGTTGAGGTTGAACCCAATTCGATGTACAGTCTCGGTAATCAGGTCAAACACAAAGAAATCGAGGTGCAGCCATGACTTTTTGGGTTGCTGGTGCCGTTGTCGGCAGTTCTCTTATTGGTGCAAGCGCATCCAAAAGCGCAGCCGGTACTCAGGCCGCTGCTGCTGACCGCGCTGCACAGCTTCAGAACGAGCAGTATTACCAAACACGCGAAGATCAAATGCCTTGGCTCAAGGCAGGCGAACAGGCGCTCAACAAGCTGGTGCCGCTGGCAACCGAGTACACCCCGTTTGGCATGTCTCAGTTCCAAGCTGACCCAGGTTACGGGTTTCGCATGTCAGAAGGTATGAAGGCGCTGGAACGATCGGCTGCGGCTCGTGGTGGCCTGCTCTCGGGTGCAACGCTCAAGGGCATCCAACGTTTCGGTCAAGACCTTGGCTCTCAGGAATACCAAAATGCTTTCAATCGGTATCAGACCGAGCGCGCCGCACGTCTTCAACCGCTGCAATCCCTCGCAGGGGTGGGTCAAACGACTGCGCAGCAGCTTGGTCAGGCTGGTCAAACAATGGCGTCCAACGTCGGGGAAGCCCTGACAAGTGGTGCCGCCGCTCGTGCTTCGGGCTACGTGGGTGGTGCCAACGCGCTCACTCAGGGTTTGGGTACTTACCTGAACTACTCGCAGGGTCAGAACATGCTGAACGCGCTTCGCGCTCCAACCGCGCCAGCAGCAACATACCCGTCGTACCAAGTGCCGTACACGGCCAACATCGGGTAAGGAGTCAACATGGCTGTCAATCCCGCAATCGCTCTCGGTGTCAAAGGCATCGAAATTCAAGACCCGTTGGCTCAATACGGTCGCGTGGCCGCGATCCAAAGTGCCCAAAATCAGAACCAGTTGGCTCAGTTGCAGATGCAACAAGCCCAGCGTGAGCAAGAGGCCACCAACGCGCTCAATCGCGCCTACGCTGAAGCCTACAACCCTCAGACCGGCGACGTGGACATCAATCGTCTGCGCACCTCGTTGGCCTCGGGAGGCTACGGCTCCAAGCTGCCCGACATTGAAAAGAAACTGGGCGAAGTCAAAACCCAGCGCCTGACGCAAGCCAAGACCGAAGGTGAGGTGTTGGACGCCGCGCTCAAGCGTTCCCGTGGCTTCCTTGAAACGCTGGACCCCAACGCTCCCGGTGCTGCCGAGGCGTACATCGCATGGCACGAGGGCAATCACAAAGACCCGATCATCGGGCCTGCGCTGGCTGCTCGTGGCGTGACTGCCGACCAATCTCGTGGTCGCATCGCACAACTGATCCAGACTCCCGGTGGCCTTGCCCGACTGATCAACGAGTCGAAGCTGGGCACCGAGAAGTTCATGGAACTGAACAAGCCGCAACTGTCCACCACGGACCTCGGCGGTCAGGTCGTGTCGCGCACATTCGCCCCGCTCACCGGCGAACTCAAGACCATCGGCACTGAAAAGAAGACGATGGCTCCGGGCGAAGCCGAACGCATTCGCAACGAAGGTCTGCGCATCGGCCTCGAAGGTCGCCGTGTCGCAGTGCTGGAGGAGAACGCACGTCGGGAAGCTGATCCTGTGTTCCAGCAGCGCATGGGTGCAGCCAAAGCAACCGGTGAAGCCATCGCCAAAGGTGATGTGGCAGCGCAGCAAGCGTTGCCGCAGATCATCGGCCGTGCCGAAGAAGGCATCCGCTTGATCGACGAGTTGGTCGGCAAGCGCGACTCTAAGACGGGTCAACTGCTCAAAGGTGAGAAACCGCATCCCGGCTTTGAGAACGCAGTGGGTGCCACTTGGGTTCCGGGCGCTCGGTTTATTCCGGGCACCGATGCCGCTGGCTTCATGGCCCGTTTCGACCAGATCAAAGGTGCCTCGTTCCTCGAAGCGTTCCAAGCCCTCAAGGGTGGTGGCGCGATCACGGAAAAAGAAGGTCAAAAGGGCACGGACGCCATCAACCGGATGTCCACCTCGACCGACGAGAAAGAATTCATCCGCGCCGCTCTCGACCTGCAAGACGTGATCCGCAAGGGCGTTGCAAACGCTCAATCTCGCGCTGCCCGCGCCGGTGGTGCAGCACCCGCCGCTCCCGCTGCGCCCGCAGCCGGTGGTGTCAAGTTCTTGGGGTTTGAATAATGCCTATCGCCCGAGTCCAGCTACCCGATGGTCGCATTGGTCGGTTCGAGGTGCCCGAGGGCACCACACCCGAGCAGGCGCAGTCGCTGATCCAAGCCCAGTTGCCCGCGCTCAGTCAACCTGCTGCGCCACAACTGCCTGAGTCGCTGCGCCCGCGCACCGCTGCACCCGAGGGCATCCCGGGCGCACGGCAAGAGGCAAACTGGTGGCAGAAAGCCCGCCCCTTCGTCGCCCCCACCGTCGAGGCGCTGGGTGCTGGCGCTGGTGGTCTGGTTGGTGGTGCTGCTGGCACTGTGGCTGGCCCCGTGGGTACGGCCACCGGTGCCGTGGGCGGCGCGGGTCTGGGTTACGGCATCGCCAAGGAACTTCTCGAACTGGGTGACGTGTACCTCGGCGGCAAGGCTCCACGCCAAGGCGCTGCGCAGGTCATCGAGCCTGTGCGCAACGTGCTTGAGGGTGCAACCTTTGAAGCTGGTGGCCGTGTCGCTGGCCCGTTGATCGCCAAGGGTGTCGGTAAGGTCATGGACCTGCGCCAGATTCCCAAGAACAAGGCTGCGGACATCGCCCGCAACGCTCTTGGCCCGGACATGCCCGAAGTGCTCAATGCGCTCAAGGCATCGCAGGGTCAAGGCGTCAGCGCAGCGCAGGTCAGTGTTGGCATCAACAGCCCGACATGGCAGGCGCTGATCGACCGTGCCACGGCCCGCGATCCGCGCTTCTTGGCTGCGCTGGAGAAGTCCCAAGGCGATGTATCGCTCAATGCCCTGTCGAAGCTGGCCGGTGGCACCACTGCCGCCGAAGCCCGGGGTACCACAGAGGCTGCAAAAGAAGCTGCCCGCAGCATCACCAGCCCCATGCGCGAGACTGCTCTTAATCGGGCCAACCTCGGCAAAGAAGTTGCCCGTCTGGAGGGTCTGTCTGCTGAACTCGGTGAGCAGGCTGCTGCCAAGGTGCAGGAGGTTCGCCGCCTCATGGAACTGGGTGACATTGCCAACGCCAGCGCCCGCTTGAGTCTGATCAAACGCGACTTGCCGGTCGGCCTGACCAAGTACACCTACAGTGGCGAACTGACCGAGAAGGCGTTCAACGAGTGGTCCAACAAAGCCGCTCAAGCCTCCCTCGATCTGGGTCAAGGTGCCCGGTTCGCACAGGATGCTGCCAGCGCCCTGCGTTCGGTGGGCATCAAACCGCTGGAAGGTGAGCCGCTGGTGCGCAGCCTCAAGGCCGTGGCAAACAACCCCGAGTTTGCTGGCAACGACGTGCTGCTGGGTGCCCTGCGCAACGTCGGTGACGACATCGCCAAGTGGACCAGCAGCGGTGGCGTGATTGACGCCCGCGCCCTTGACGCCATCCGCAAGAACTCGGTCAATGCTGCGATTCAGCAGCTTCGCCCGGGCATGGACGCCACGAGCCAGCGCAACCTCGCAGCCGGTGTTCTGAGTCGGGTCAAGCCGGTGATCGACGACGCCATCGAGGCCGCAGGCGGCGCAGGCTACCGCGATTACCTCAAGCAACATGCGCAACTGTCTCAGAAGATTGCCGAGAAGCAATTGACCAGCGAAGCCCTGAAGCTGTGGAAGACCGACAAGAACGCCTTTGTGCGCCTCGTGCAGAACGAGTCGCCGGAAGCCGTGGAGAAGATTCTCGGCCCGGGCAAGTACAACATCGCCGTCGAGTTGGCCGAAGACACACTGGGCACCTTGCAGTCCGAGGCGTCCAAGGTCATCCGCAACGCCAACATCAAGTCCCAAGTCGAGGGTGGTCAGACCGCGCTCAAGGAACTGCTGCTCCAGAACATGAGCAAGTTCCGTCTGCCGTCCTACCTGAGTGCCGTGGCCGCAACGACCAACAAGGCGCTGAACATCTTGGAGAACAAGATCGGCCAGAAGACGATGGCGACTTTGACCGAAGCACTCAAGACACCCGAGGGTGCTGCGAATTTGCTGGAGTCGCTGCCCGCTGCCGAGCGTAGCAAGGTCTTGCAACTGATCGGTGACCCGTCAAAATGGAGTGCGCCTGCCCGCGCCGCAGTGACCGGTGGCACCGCCGCTGGCGTCAACATGTTGGCACCGGAGCGCAATGTCGAAAACGAATTTGTGAGGTAAGTGATGGTGGAGTTCCAGAACGGTGAAATCGACCCCGTGAAATACGGTGTCCTGTGGCAAAAGGTACAGGACATGGACAAGAAGGTAGACAAGATGGAGCGCCAGCTTGAGCAGCTTCTGGAACTTGCTAACAAGGGCAAAGGCGGTCTGTGGTTCGGCATGACCGTGGCGTCAGCGGTGTCCGGCTTCATCGGGTTCCTGTTCAGTCACTGGAAAGGAAACTGAGATGTACACCCTTGGTGCTCGATCCAAATCACGACTCAAGGGCGTTCATCCTGATCTGGTCAAAGTGGTCGAGCGGGCCATCCAGATCACCACGGTAGACTTCACCGTTCTCGAAGGCATCCGCGATCCCCAGCGCCAGCGCACACTGGTGGATTCCGGTGCCAGTCAGACTCTCAACAGTCGGCACATCACCGGTCACGCTGTCGATCTGGGTGCGTGGGTCGATGACCAAGTGGACTGGTCGTGGCCCCTGTACCACAAGATTGCCGCCGCCATGAAGGAAGCAGCCAAGCAAGTCGGTGTGCCAATCGAGTGGGGTGGTGACTGGCGCACGTTCAAAGACGGTCCGCACTTTCAACTGCCCCGCAAGGAGTACCCATGATGGACCCGTTGACCATCCTCGCAGCCCTTGGTCCGCTGGCCGTCGATCTGGGCAAATCCCTGATCGGGCGGTTCATCCAGACCGATACCTACAAGCCGGTGAACGTGGACGAGTACGTCAAGATGCGCCAGCTTGATCTGGACATGTTCAAGGCGATGAACGACGCCGGGGGCACCAACCCCTCATACCCGTGGGTTGAGGCTGCTGTGCGCCTCATGCGCCCCACTGTTGCAATCATCGTGTTGGGCACTTGGGCCACGCTCAAGATGAACGGTCAACCCAGCGACTCGGTGGACAATTTCGCCGCTGCCGTGGGGTTCTACCTGTTCGGTGACCGCACCCTGTTCTACGCCCGCAAGAGCAAGTAGAGCAACGGCACCCAGATCAACCAACCCAGCAACCCCAGCAGGAAAAACCGGGCCAGCGCCTTGAGGTGCCTGCGCCAAATTGAGTCAGGATACGGCTGCGGATGTTTCGGGTATCGCTGGCCGATCTTGGCAACCCGAGTCGGACGCCCCGGGCAGTAGATGTCTTGGCAGTCCGGCTTGTGGCAACAATGGATGTTCACTTCAATGTCTCCGGTATTGGTGGCAGCTTGATTGTGTCCTTGCTGTGCGCAATCTTGTGCTTTGCCAGCGCCAACCCTTTCTCGATGTCGCGCACTGTCACAATGTCCATTTGGGCGTCGTGCAACTCCATGAGTAGGTTGAGCAACTGAATCTCGGGACCGGTGGGTGTGAATCGCCCGTGCTTTTTGGCTCGGTCCACGATGCTCAGAATGGCGAACCGTCCACCGACGCAGACATCCTGATACTCCTTGCCGAACCCCATCTGGTGCAGTGCCTCGGTCATGTTCGACATGGCGATCAGAATATCTATGTCAGCCTTGGTGGCAGTGCCGTGCAGCAGCGAGTACATGGCCTCACTGTTTTTGATCTTGAGATCGACGAGGTAACTGTCGTGATAGGTCACCGGCTTCATAGACTCAATGACATACCCGAGTGGGTTCACCAGCACGGGCTTTGGTCTGTACTTGCTACGCTTGCGCATGGGCACCTCCTGTCAACAGGTGGGCGAACTCGACAGCCTTGCGCTTGGCCCGAGTGCGGGCTTGTCGCTCGGCCCCGGACAGCTTCTCGCGCTTGGCATCCTTGCCCCGTCCGATTTTGTAAATTTTGATCACGTCGCGGCCCTTGGCGTCCTTTTCCCAGCCGCAGATGTGTGCCGCCTTGGCGCGGTGCAACTCGCGGGTGTAATCGAGCACCGTAACGTAGTGCAGCCCGGTCATCTCAGCCAATTCAGCGCAGGAATAGACCCCATCGAGCATCGCCTCGATCAGCTTGGCCTGCGTGAACCGGTTGATCTTGACGATGCGGCGACCTTTGCTAGAAGGGGGCATCTTCGCAGTCCTCCAGATCGACCTTGGGCTTGGGCTGGCGCTTGTTCCAGTCCGGTGGAAGCAGTTGCTTACCGTCTTCGTCAAACTGCGGAAACGGCCAGTTCGGGTCATACTGCTTCACGACTGCGCCTCCGTGGCGGTGTGCAGGTAGGCCGTCAGGCGCTTGATCCGCGCCTCGTGGTACTTGCACATCGATTCGGCATATTCCTTGGTGGACTGGGCTTCCAGCAGGCTGCGCTTGGCGTTCTCCAATTCGCGCAGAGCCAGCACTTCAGCGCTGGGGACGGTGTACACACTTTTAAGCCAATTGACGGTTTCACGGATCACGATTACTCCTTGGTGGTTGGTGTGCAACAAGTGTATCACACTTCTTTGATGAACACACCTTCTTTTGTCAGGTGTCCTTTGCGGTCCTTGATTTCGTTGTAAGCACCCTTGAGGCACGACACCAGATCGACATCAAGTACGGCACACACCATGATCAACGTCACCACGATGTCCCCGATGGCGTCCTTGGCTTCGTCGAGGTTCTTCTTGTTGATCGCGTCCAACAGTTCCGTGGTTTCCTCCAAGGTCTTGATGGCCTGCGACATCGCGGTGGCGTTCTGCACGATGCCCCGGGCCTCGCCCCACTGAACCACTTTCATCTCAACTTCTGCGTAACTCATGCTCATACTCCTTTGGATTGACGGTATTGCTTGACCGCGTTGCGCAGTCCTGCTTGGGTTGTGGCCTTCTCGTCGAGGGCCAGTGCTTGTGCTTGGTCAAGGGTGCTCTGCATCAGGATGCGGTGGCATATGACCGGGGCACCTTGACCTTGGCGGCGCACCCGGGCGTTGAACTGCTCGTACAGGTCCAGCGACCAGTTGAGGCCGTACCACACGAGGATGTGGCCGTTCTTCTGGAGGCCGTCGATGCCGTGACCCATCGACGCAGGGTGGCCGATCATCAGTTGGCAGTCGCCGGTCTTCCAGCGGTGCATGGCGTTGGTCAAGGCTGCTTCACTCTTGCACTCGGTCAGGTTGATCGGACGCAGGTCTTTGAACCGAGTCATGATCCGCTCGGCATCACTGCGATAGGCATAGGCGCACAGGATCGGTGAGCCTTGGGCTTCGTCGATGATGTCCTCCAGCGCGTCCAGCTTCATGTCATGCACCGGTTCCCACAGCGGCATCCCGGCAATCGGGTACATGGCACCGTTGGAGAACTGCAAGCACTTGTTGGTCAGGGCCGCTTGGTTGAACGCCTCGACTTCCTTGCCGCTGTCGAGCACCATGAAGAACTCTTTTTCCAGCCTGTCGTACTTGGCCCGCAATTCGTCAGGCATCTCGATCTCGATGTTGTTGACGATCAGGTCAGGCAGCGGGTTGTAGTCCTCGGCTGACATCTCCAGTGTGATGTCCCCGATCAGCTTTTTGATCGTGTCCTCGGTGTCCTCGTAAGGCACTTCCTTGTACGGCCCGACCTTCTTGTAGAACCGGGTGCGGAAAGCCGTTTTGCTGGTGCCCAGACGCTCACCCTTGTCTACAACGAGGAACTGGCCGTGCAGGTCTTTGTAGCCGTTGCTGGCCGGGGTACCCGTGAGGCCCGTGGTCCAATCGAACTGGTCTGCGATTTTGCGAAACGCTTTGACCCGGTTCGTGGCGCTGTTCTTCATCTTGCTGATCTCGTCCCACACAATTCCGTTGAACGGCATCGGGCGATCCTTCTTGACGAAGTAGGTCTGAAGCGTTTCGGCCAGCCAGCCAAGATTCTCATAGTTCACCATGTACACGTCAGCGGGGCGCAGGAGAGCGCGGGTGCGCTGATCCTTGGTGCCCGCGACCATGCTGAACTTGAGGTGCTTGGTGTGCTCCCACTTCGTAGCCTCCTGCCGCCACACGAGTCGGATGACTCGGATCGGGGCAACGATGATCACACCGCGCAGGAAGCCGGTGTTGATCAGGTGGGCCAGCGAGGTCAGTGTGATGACGGTTTTACCCAGACCCATGTCCAGCCACAGCATCGAGTGTGGGTGGGTGCATTGGAAGTTGACTGCCTTCTTCTGGTAGTCGTGCAGCAGGTCAGGTGTCAGCATCCCATCACCATCATGTCCACCATCGCCTTACCATCGTCCACGTTGTCCACCACGAACACGGATACTTTGTGCTGGCGCAGCCTGTGGTGCTCACGCTCCTGCGCTTCCGTAGGCTTCTGGCCCCCGCGCTTGAACTCGCAAAACCACATGCGCCCATCGGGCCGGATGAACAGGCGATCCGGCACAGCAGCACGAGCGGGGCTGGTGAACTTGTAGACCAGCACGTTCTTGGTCTTGGCGTAGTCGCAGACCTTTTTTTCGATGTCTTTTTCAAGCACCTTGGCACCCCGCATCGAGTTGATGTTTTGCTTCGTCGTCGCGCTCTTGCAGTACCTCGGCCAGCTTCTGCATGTAGTGGGCACCCTTGCGAATCTCTTGGACGTTCTCGTCCTTAGTGCCCATGCGCATGACGTACTTCAGAGCGCCGCCACGGTAGAACCCGATGCGCTGCTCGATGGGCCATGTGTCCACCACGTCCCACGGCTCGACGCCCATGTTCTTGTAGTGGTCACCACCGATTTGAATGTCTCGTGCTTTCATGCCAACCCCAAACAAAGTTTCTCGACCTCGCGGACGTAGTAGTCAAAGTCCACCGGCAACTTGCCAGCTTCGCGGATGTCGTTACATGGCTGGACACCCCAGCCACTCTCGACGCCGATCTTGCGCCACTCCTGCTTACCCTTGAGCGGCGGCATCCACTTGAACAGTCGGCCACCGCCTTCAGCGATGTAGTAGCGCGTGATGTTCTGCAACTGCTGGGGCGGCTGACCGTCCCACTCGATTGCCAGATAGCTGCTGCGGGGCACCTTGGTGCGCAGCATGAAGTCCATGATCTCGGGCCACTGCTGCACGGTCTGCCGGATCGGCGCACCCTCGACCAGCACCTTCTCGGCCACCTTGGCGACCACGAGGCCACCGGCATTCTGGTGCCAGCCCATCTTGTACTCGTAGGCACCTTTGCGCTTGGTGCTGCCATCCTCAAACACGCCGATGTAGTTGTTCACATCGCGGATCATCATGGCCTTGTAGATCGCTTCCTCAAGGTTCAGACCAGTGCGCTCCTGCCACGCCATGCGGGCCAGATCGACCAGCACCTTGTGACTGCGCGGCACCAACACGGTCAAGCCGTCAGTGTTCACTTGGATCAGGCGCAGCCCGGGGATCGTCATCAGCCCTTCGGCCAGCAGGCACAGCAGCAGTTGACCGTTGAGCGTGATGGTCATGGTGTACAGCGGGTCGTAGAACACGCTGAACTGGTTGTTGCTGTCACCGTACACCCCGTTGAGCGCCAGCTTCAGCATCGCTGATTCTGCGGACTTCTTGGGGTATTGCTTGCGCTGCTCGAACAGGTGCTTGTAGATGCTGACAAACTCTTTTCCGAGATGGGCCGGGTGAAACCCATTCGTGATTGCCAAGTTTGGATAGTACGAAGTGACATCAAGGTCCACGATGACGTGTTCAGCGTCTGACTCGATGACCTCCGATTCGACGGAGCCGTGGATTCCTCCAAGGCCAAAGACAAAAGTGAATCCATTGACGGTTGCGGTGAGGTCCGTGAAGACCCCTTTGGTTTCGGTGATCGACTGGGCCTTGAGCCACTGGAGCACCCGGGTGAACTCGGGCTGCTCGAAGTTGATCCACGGCAGGATGGCGTCCCTGAGATGGATCACTGGGCGCTTGGTCTGCCGGGGTGTACGGCCCTTGTCGGAGTAGTCGTAGCACGACACACCGGCTTCTTCCAGCTTCATGACGAAGTAGTCTTTGCCGATCTTGGTGTCGTTGTGGTTCATGAAGTCGCGGGCGTACTTGCGCGTCAACTCCTCGCGGAAGTGGATCATGTCAAGGCTCTTGTGATAGAACGCCTTGGTCATGCTCACGTCGTGATGGTTGTACTTCTTGAGCACATCGACCTGCTCACGGGTGAGCGTGGTGCCCACCTTGAACGGCAAGTCCTCGATGCTGTCGGCCCGCATGTTGAACTCCAGCACTTTGAGGCTGGTGGCGCGGGCCTTGTTGTCGAAGTGGTGAATCTTGAACAGGTCAAGCTGCGTCACAAACTGGTCGCTGGGCTTGACGAGGTGCATCCACTTGCTGCCGTCTTCATCCTGCGAGTTGATGATCGCCATCGCCTTCTGGTACAGCGTGTTGGCGTCACTGTGACCCATGCGGATCAAGGTGTGGACCACGGGATAGTCGAACCCGAGGTTGTTGAAGCCCACCATGCGGGCGTCAGTCTCTTTCAGGAACTGAAGGAACGCGACGATCTCGCGGGAGTCGTTGCGCCAGTCGCTGATCTCGAACATCCAGCGCAGCGGGGCATCTGCATGTTCCACCGCCAGCGTGAAGACGTTGGGGTAGGTTTCGATGTCAAACACATAGTCGTTACTCATTACGATTACCTGAAGGTGGGGCCGCTGGTCCGGTCCACCGGGAACCCCAGTGGCAGCGGCCCCGATTCGATTACTGCTGACCCATCATGAAGGGCGGCAGGCCAGCGGGAGCACCGGGGAACGGCGCAGCAGGCATCGCAGGCTGCTGACCCATAAACCCGGGCATACCGGCAGGCGCGAAGCCCGGGGCGGCAGCAGGAGCGCCAGCCACAGCGCCGAACAAATTCGATGCATCGACAGCGCCTTCACCGAACGGGGTGTCATCACCAGCGAACTGAACAGCGATCAGGTCGCAGCGGATGCCACGGCCATGCTTGTTCTCTTGCAGCCACGGCTTCACAGCAGCGTTGACACGGCAACCACCGTACATCTTGCGGGCAAGCTGCTGGTAGGCCATCGTGTTGCTCGGGTCGATGGGGGAGCCATCGGCTTGGATCATCTGCGGCTGCGAGTCGCGGCCAGCGGTGATGAACACATGACCGGCGTAGCCATCGTAAGGCTGGAAGGTCTTCTTGTTGACCTTCTCCTCACCGCGACCATAGCAGCGCAGCTTGCGATCCGCTTGGATCATGCCCATGACGGTCTGGGCGTGTTCCTTCCACTTCTCCAGCGCCATCGCACCGTAGCGTTGCATGAATTGGGCAAACCCAGCGTGATCCTGCGGCATGATGAACTCGCAGTTGTACGAGATGCGCTCTTTGCCGGTCTGCTCGTTGACCTGCTTCTGGGGTTCGGCGAGGTGGGGGAAGGACAGACGGACGTTGGACAGGAAAATGATTTCAGACATGACGATTACCTTTCAGTGATTACGAGAGCCACGAGGGCAGGGATTCGGCAGCGGGTGCTGCTTCTACTGCACTGAACATCGGTGCAGCATTCGTGATGACAGCGGGGCGGCTGTCAGATTCAGGGGCCACAGTCAGCTTCCCAGCCAGCTTGGCGACGTACTCCTGATCCAGACGCTTCAACTGGCGGTCGGTGAGGGACACCTTGGTGCCATCACGCTTTTCCCACGTCAGCTTCTCAGCCTTGGCGGGGGTCACCAGCTTGGTTTCATAGATTGCGGTCTTGGGGATGCCCATCTTCACCAGCTTCTCGGCCATCTCCTCCTCGGGCAGCGCCCAAGCGCGGGAGCCACGACCGTGGACCAGCTTGAGGCCGGGAATGGGAGTGCCCGCTTCCAGACGACGCAGGGCTTCTTTTTCCACTGCTTCGAGGAGTTGGCGCATCAGGGGTGCGGCTTCCATGATCTGACGAATCTGCTGATCGTCCATAGTTGCCGGGTCTTTGTCGGCAGATTGCTGCGCGACATCGGTGACGGATAAGTTATCAGTCAGAGCGGTTGAGTTTACAGTGGGCTGGAACATGATTCCTACCTCCTTCATTACGTTACCTGCCAGCGCGGCACACGAGCCTTTCGCACGACAGAACTTACATTGACTCTCGCCCGGGACCAGCGGGGCGTTGGGATCGTCCGTTGCCCTTGCCTGTGCGCTCAACACGCTCAGTCGGTCCAGCAGGTATTTTACCGGAACGGTCCATGTGGTGATCGGGTTCATGCCCTTCAGCGCCAGCTTGGGCTGGATGATGGTCATGCGCACCTCGCGCCACGGATACTGCTCGGGCACGTTCCAGCCAAGGCGGCACTCGGCCAGCTTGCCCATCGCGTACTGCTCAAGCTGTGGGTTGTCCTCGGCAGACACCACACCCATGCCGTCCTTGTAGTCCACGATCTCCAGCACACCGCCGCCGATGATCTGGATGTCCACGGTGCCGCTCAGATCGTCCCGATGCGTGAACCACTGAGGGTCCACACGAGTCTCGGGGATCACCTCGGCCATGCCGTTGAACTCTGCCACACGAGAGCGGACATAGTTCAGGGCAACGTCAACACGGGCAGCGCGGTCCGCATCGACCACGAACTCGCCATCGTCGTCCTTCATCTTCTGGCCGACCATGTTGCTGGCTGTGCCCTCCAGACCGTTGCGCAGGCAAAACTCCAGCAACGTGTGGCTGTGCGTCCCGTCGATGGCGGCAGCACCGCTGCGTTTATCGGGGTACTTGGCCTCCTCACGGATACTGCCGGGGCACAAGGCCCAGCGGTGCCGTTTGGAGGGCGACAGTTGGGCGTGGGCGCTCATGACTTGCGCCAGACTCGGGCACCCAGTTCAGCGCCAGCTTTGTCCACCACGGTGCGCACGAGGAACTTGTGCCCGGTGTCCTTGGCAACACGGCGGGCGTGGTTCGCCAGTGCCGAGGCACCGATGGGCACCATGAACGAGTCGCCCACTTCGAGTTGGCGCAGTTCGGGGTACTTCTCAGCGCGGGGCTTGCCTGCCGCACGAGCGGGCATGGGGATGTTCTTCTCGATCTTGATGGTCATGATCATGCTGCCTTCAGTTGCTCAACACCTTGGAACAGAGCGCCGTAGTGCTCGGGCTTCACGTCGTTGATGTTCTGGTAGCCCAGACCGGTCAAAACGGCTTGAATCTGGGCACCCTTTTGCGGACCCATCGCCTTGTAGGCACCCATCACGTAGTCGATCAGACCCTTGCCATCGGTGAACGGTGCGCCACCAGCAGCCGGTGCAGCCGCAGGAGCGGGGGCCACGAACGCCGGGGGAGCAGGCATCGCAGGTGCAGCGGCCACAGGAGCCGGGGCGGCAACAGGTGCTGGCGCAGGGGCTGGAGCGGCCACGGGTGCAGCAGCCTGTACAGGTGCAGCGGCAGGCGCTACATTGGAGGTTTGCAGTTGCGCGGTGAGAGCCTGAACAGCTTGGGTCAATGCTTCAATCTTGGCTTCGAGTGACATAAAGTTTCTCCTTCGGATTACCGGTTACAGGGGGTTGAATGGTGACGCGATCTTCGATGAAAGCGTCAACGAGTTCACGCAAGACCTCGCTCGGTGTCCCGAACTTTCTGGCCTTGGCGTGGAACTTGGTGCGCGTCTTGTCTGACACTCGGACAGTCAAGTACGCTGATTTGTTGATGGGGATCATGGTGGAGACATTTTTTGCTGTCGATGTTGAAAGTGTAGCACGTCTGTGCAACAATACAACCCATGACACCAAAAAATTTTTCAACGGGTCCAAGAAAAAACCCCGGGGTCTTGTGAACCCCGGGGTACCCTTTAGGAGACTTCCGTGAAGAAACTGGCAACTGCAATCACCAGCGAGAAAAGTATATGACAGCACCACAGACAGTGCAACCGCATCCTGCATCCATCGACGCCTACATCAGACACGGTTGGAGCCTCGTACCGATCCCCGGGGGCACCAAGGGGCCGCGCACCCCGGGCTGGAACCTCAAGGAGAACGCCCTCAAGAGCCAAGCCGACCTGCCCCCGGGCTACGGGATTGGTCTGGCCCATGCGTACAGCGGCACGATGGCGCTGGACATCGACAACTGGACAATCACCACGAGTCTGCTGGCCGAGCATGGCATCGACCTGCAAGCCCTCTACGATGCACCCGATGCGGTGATCATCAACTCGGGCAAGCCCGGGCACGGAAAGCTGCTGTACGCCATGCCCTTTGGTGCTGCGCTGCCGTCCAAAAAGATTCTCCACAGTGGCATCACCGCCTACGAGTTGCGCTGCGCCACCGTGAGCGGCCTCACGGTGCAAGATGTGTTGCCCCCGAGCATCCACCCCGAGACACGCCAGCCCTACCACTGGGTGGGCAAAGGTCACTGGATGCGTCTGCCGGTGATTCCGCAGGCGCTGCTGGACGTGTGGCAGGGCTTTCTGGAGAAAGAAAAAGAGCGAAACATTTCACACGACGGTGTGATTGACGCCTCGTGGGAGGAGATCAGGCAAGCCCTTGACGCTGTGCCCGCTGACTGCTCTCGGGACGAGTGGGTGTCCATCGGCATGGCCCTGCACTGGGCGGGCACCCAGACCAACCAGCTTGAGCAGGGGCTGCAACTGTGGAACGAGTGGTCCTCGACTGCCCAGTACAAGTACCCCGGGGAGCGGGAAATCCTGACGCAGTGGATGTCGTTCAAGCCGGACAAGGCCACCGCTGTCAAGTTGGGGACACTGTTCCACATTGCCCGCCAGCACGGCTGGAGCCGCCCGATCCCCGATGCGTCCGAGTTGTTCAGCAAGGTCACCATCCCGGTCATGGAGCCTCTGGACGTGATCGACGGGCTGCGCCCCAAGCCGCCCGAGATGAACATGGACCTGTGGCCCGCCATCCTGCGCCAGCGGTCCAACGAGATCAGCGAAAGCGTGGGCTGCGACCCTTTGGTCCCTTTGTTCGCTGGGTTGGCCGCTGCCTGCGGGGTCGTTGACGCCCGCATCCGACTCGAACTGATGCCGGGGTTCCGTGTGCCGCCAGTGCTGTGGCTCATGACCCTCGGTGACCCAGCGGACAAGAAATCCCCCGGCTCCCGGCCCATGCTGTCCCCGCTCAAGAACATCGAGGCCGAGGACCGGCCCCGGTACAGCAAGGAACTGCTGGACTGGGAGGGCAAGGAAGCGGCCTACGCCAGCGCCAAGAAAGCCTTCCTTGAGTTCTCGGCCAGCCCCGAAGCCATGCTGGGCGCGGATCAAGCCCCCAGTGTGCCCGAGATGCCCCCACAGCCTGTGCCGCTCAAGATCACGGTCAGCGACATCACGAGTCAGAAGCTGGTGCGCCAAGCTGCTGATCGCCCTCGGGGGCTGCTGTGCCACCTCGACGAGATGAACTCATGGGTGAGAAAGCTCACGGACAAGACCAGCGGCGAGGATCGGTCAGCCTGGGTTGTCAGTTATGAGTCCGAGCACTACGAGATGGACCGAGTGGGTGCTGGGTCGATCTACTGCGAGAACTTGGCTGTGAGCATCTACGGGAACATCCAGCCCCAAGTGTTCAGGCAAAACTTGGCCTCTCTCGCAGCGGATGGCCTGTTGCAACGGTTTATACCAGCGGTGCTGCGCGGGAGCAAGACCAAGCTGGGCCACCCAATCCCCGAGTACATGACCAGCGCGGCCGCATGGGAGAACACCCTGCGCCTGACCTACGCTCTGCCACCCCAGACCTACCACTTGTCCACAGAAGCATTCACAGCCTTCCGCGAGTTCCAAGCATGGTACGAGGAGGCCAAGCAGGACGAGCGGGTGCTGGACTCAGGCACCGAGTACATGACGGCATTCGGTAAGCTGGAGGGCTTGGCGGGCCGTCTGATCCTGCTGTTCCACATCATCGAGTCGCCCTTCATGCCGCAGGTGCAGGCCGAAGTTGTCCACAGGGTCGTGAGCCTGATCCGGGGCTACGTGATCCCGGCGTATCGCTACGCACTGGGCGAGGTGGGCGGGGCCATCACGAACGACTTCGACCAGTGGGTGATTGACCACATCATCCAGATCAGCGGGGACGTGCAGACCATCGACCTGCGGACCTTGAAGAAGTCAGCCCGCAGGCCGTTGGAGGGCAAGACCGACTGGCAGAAGGATCAGGCGGTCATGGACGCCATGCTGGTGCTGGAGCAGGCGGGCTGGGTGGTGCAGGGGGAGAACGAACTGCACAAGAAGCGGGTTCTGTGGGCCATCAACCCGTCCCTGCCTGCCATGTTCAAGGCGTACCGCGAGAAGGTCATCAAGGCCAAGCAGCGCCACGCCGACTACATTTACCGCCACGCCTACGAGAAGGGTTACGAGCGCAAGCTGGTCAAGGGGTACACCCCTGACATGGACGAATGAGAAAGGCCCGGTGATTCCGGGCCTTTTGCTTTGCGATTGACTCCTTCAAACCGGATTTTCCGACATGACCGAATCATGAGTCGAATCGGTTGAGCGAGAGGAACCGGATTTTTCGACATGACGGGTTTCCGAGGTCAACTTTTTCACCCGTCCCCGGGTGCGCGGGCTGGCCTGCGCCACGGGCGGCAAAAAAGAATCATGAAGCGCGGGGGCCAGTGCCTCAAGGGTGCCCAGCACGTCAAGCAGCCGGACCACTGCGGCCCCGGGTTCGCGTTCACCGGTCAACCACTTGCGCACGGTAAACACGGGGACACCGAAGTAAGCAGCGGCCCGGGGTTCGTCAAGGTTCAGGCGGGCCACGGTTTCACGGACCCGGGCCGCGAAGGTACCCGGGGCGGGTTCGGTTCGCTGGGTTCGGGGCTTGCGGGCTGCACTGGGGGCCGCTGGGGCGGATTTTGTGGTGTCGTTCATGGTTTGGGTTCTCCGGGGTCAGAAAAACCCGCCACGGGGGCGGGTTCGGGGTTTGAGGGGTCAGGGTTACAAGTCAAGAAAATCGCAGACTATGGGGACCAGTACGGCCCCGGCTAGGGCGATAAGTAGCGCGGTTATCAATCGGTTTCCCCCGGGTATGCCCGCAACCGGCGGGCCACAAATAAATCGGTTTCCAATTGATCCCTTTCATTTTTCAGGGATTCAATCTCGGCCACGGCCTCGCCGAGGGCCTTTTGTAGGTCAGCAATCCGGGCAAAAAGGCGGGCGGTGCCCTCGAACCCCTCGGCGTATGCGAGGCGCTCGGCCTCGGGTGCGGGTAGTGTCATAAGGTCAAGCGGCATGGTTCATCCTTTCATAATGGGAATAACGCGGCGGGCTTTTGCATCGGCAACCCGGGCGCGGGTGCCGTGGGCGCGAAACCCGATGATCACGCGGCGATCAGCGCGGGCGCACAATCCGCACGTTTCGCATGTGACATCCTCGCGGGTTTGCGCGGGGCAAACGATGATCACGCGCCCCTCGGGGGTGTAGCTTTTCTCGGGTGTATCCGTGGGCACGATGGCGCAAACGGGGCCAAAGGGGGCGAGTGCGTCAGCGTCCCCGGCATCATCGGCGCTCAGATTGACGGTGAACCCCCAGCGCGTAGCATGCCCCGCCCATTCGATGGCCTCGGGGCTTTTCTTGTGGGTGTACGTGAACCCACGGCGGCCGATATTGGCCCGCACGATGGCACCCAGTGCGACGGGGTCCACGGCCTCGCCGGGTAAATCCCCGGCGACGTTCATGCGCCAGAGTTGCCTTTCGGGCAATGCTGCAATTGACGCGCATAACGCCTCGAGGGTGCCCCCTCGCTCGGGCACTTTGTCCCAAGCCATGCGGGTATAAAAATCCTCGGCGTAACAATCGGCGCGGTAATGTGCGCACGATGGCGGGCACGATGCCCGCTCAGTGTAAGTCACGGGGATGGCCCCGGTTTTGCTGTTCGCACTGGTGCGGATAAAGTGATATTTCACGGGGTGATCCTTTACGGTTACGGGTTACAGATTGAGGGCATCGATTAAGTCAAGGCGGCCACGCTCGAGCGAGGCGGCGGCGCGTTTGTCTGAAAATTCACACCGTACCCCGCGCAAACGGGCGGCGGCGCTTTGCATGGCCTCGAGAATCTCGGCGAGGGTTTCGGGGTCAATCACCGGCGCGGCGGGCGCGGGTTTCTCGGTGATTGTCACTAGGGTGAAGTGCTTTCGCATGAAGTCAGCGTTAATCGGGTTCATGCCGCACCGCCTTTCAATAGTTGATTGATCCCGGCCACAAGTGAATCCAAGTCACGCGCCCACATGTTGCGCCCGCCCGTGTAGTCTTTCAAGTGCGCGGCCGTGCGGTACATGTAACCCAGTGAACCGCACGGCTCGGTGTTGACGTACACGATGGCATCACCCTTTTGAATGAACCCCGAGCACCCGCGCTTTTCATCGTTGACCCGGATATTTTTAAGCGCCACGGTATGCGCGGATGAAAACCGGTTTTTGAGCTTGGTTGACAAAATCAACATGATCAGGCCCCCTTACGTGCGGAAACGCGCACCACGGTGTAAGGGGCACCGGTTGACGTATGCGCGGCCACCAATTGGCGCGAGGGGTTGAATTTTGCCGCGATGGTTTCCCAGTCAATCGAGACACGGCCCGCACAATGGGAAATTGCCACCCGGTGCGCGGTGCCATCGATGGCCTCGAGGCCCGAGGCGGTCAGGGATTCTTTGAGGGCCTTTTCCTCGGCGGTCAATCGGGCAATCTCGGCCTTGATCAAGGCGAGGCGGTCCACGGCGGCGGCGAGGATGGCGCGGGTATCGGTTGCGGTGTTCATGGTTGATCCTTTCGAGGGTTACGGTTACGGGTTACAGAGAGAAAAGGAAAACGGTGATCACCCAAAGGGCAACCAAAGCAAAAGCGGCACCGGCGACGATGGCCACGGGGTGCGGTTCACGCTCAAGGGGTTGCGGGTGCAAGTCGATGTAAGTGAGGGCATGGCGGTTCATGGTTGATCCTTTCAGGGGTTACGGTTACGGGTTACGGTGTTGATAATGTAACCCACTGGGTGCCCATTGTCAAGGGTACGGTGAAAAAATGTTCTAGGTGTTTTCCCTGACCCACTGGGTGCGGTGATGGTGCATGTGATACCCCGGTGACAATTGGCCCTTTTGTTTCAGGGGGTCGGTTTTTGGAAAACCAGAAAATAAGTGCCTTTCGAAAAGTACTCTTCTAAACGCCTCCTGTGCGCGAAAGGGCCTTTTGTCATCGTCAGCGTCTGAACCCTGAACCCTGACCCACTGGGTGCCCGGTTTCCGGGAATTCCCCGGGAATTTCCCCGGTTTCCCCTGAACCCTGACCCACTGGGTGCAGTGATTCCCGGCCCACTTTCCCCGCCAAAAGTACCCGGGCACCCTGACCCACTGGGTGCCGGGGTGCCGTGCTTCGCCCCTGACCCACTGGGTGCCGGGTTGCTGGAATGTCCGTGCTGGGTGCGTGGTTGCAGTGGTGCCCGGGAGTCGCTGGTGCAAGGGGAGGGGGTAGGGCCAGCGGGGTCGATGGTCCGGCTACGTAGGCATCACAGAACCCGTGAAAAATTTTTGCAAATTAAAAACCCAATGGGTATCACAGTCCCCGTTGCATCTCAGATTCCAATCAACTACACTCAAGGCCACTATGGAACACGCAAACCCCGTTTCCCTAGGCACGGTTGTCACCGGTGAAACTCCACTGCCAAGCTGGCTGTCGTGCCCAGACCCCAAGCCCCCGCGCCCCAGCAAGTCAGCGCGTGAGTTGCTGCACCTCGAATATGAGCAAATCTTCGAGCGGGTGGTCGAGGACATTTATCGTGGCCGCTCCCTTCAGTCCTTGATCGAGGACGACCATCGAGTCGTGTCCTATGAGGACTTCCTGCGCTGGATCAAGCGCGACCCCCAACGCCACGAGCGATTCAAGGAAGCGCAGGAGATGCGCACCGAGTTCATGGCCGGGGAGATTCTTGAGATTGCCGATGGCGTCGAAGCGGTTGACCCGCAATCGAACGACACGGTGAACCGGGACAAGCTGCGCATCGACACGCGCAAGTGGCTCATGGGTGCCCACAACAAGAAACGCTACGGCGAAACCAAGCAGATCGAGTTGGGTGGGACGATCTCGATTACTGAGGCGCTGGCGCAGGCCCAAGCCCGGGTGATCGAGGCAGAGGTGGTCGATGTGACCCCGAGACAACTGGAGGACAACTCATGACAATGATCCTGATTGGGCTGGTGGTCGTACTGCTGGCAAACGCCGTTGGCGATTGGATGACCTGATGCAGAAGATGCGCTACTCGCCCGAGGAGGAGCAACTGCTGATGTCGCAGTTGTGGAGTCCCAACATCAAGGACGACCCCGAGGCGTTCGTTCTGTTTGCGTTCCCTTGGGGGCAGAAGAACACCCCACTCGAACATTTTAAGGCACCCCGGGCATGGCAGCGCAGAACCCTGCGGCGCATCGCACAGTTCATCCGCGACAACCGGGGCAAGCTGACCGAGGGTGATCTGATTGACGCCCTGCGCCGCGCTGTGTCGTCGGGCCGGGGTGTGGGTAAGTCTGCCCTCGTGTCATGGCTGATCTTGTGGATGCTGACAACCCGCATCGGGTCATCCGTCATCGTGTCGGCCAACAGCGAGAACCAGTTGCGCAAGGTGACGTGGGGTGAGTTGACCAAGTGGGTCACGATGGCGATCAATGCCCACTGGTGGGAGCCGACGGCCACCTCGTTGAACCCTGCTACCTGGTTGACCGAGTTGGTCGAGCGTGACCTCAAGAAAGGCACCCGGTACTGGGGTGCCGAGGGGAAGCTGTGGAGTGAGGAGAACCCAGACGCTTATGCCGGTGTCCATAATATGGACGGCATGATGGTGATCTTCGACGAGGCCAGCGGTATCCCAGACAGCATCTGGTCCGTGGCTGCGGGCTTCTTCACCGAGAACATTCTCGATCGGTACTGGTTCGCGTTCTCCAACGGACGGCGCAACACCGGGTACTTCTATGAGGCCGTGGACGGCAACAAGCGCGACTTCTGGGAGTCCGAGAAGATCGACGCCCGCACCGTCGAGGGCACCGACAAGACCATCTATCAGCAGATCATCGAGGAGTACGGCGAGGACTCCGACGAGGCCCGGGTCGAGGTCTATGGGGATTTCCCTAAGTCCGGCCAAGACCAGTTCATCGCGCCGCACTTGGTTGACGATGCCATGAAGCGCCCCAAGTACAAGGACATGACCGCCCCCATCGTGATCGGCGTGGACCCGGCCCGGGGCGGCATGGACAGCACCGTGATCGCTGTGCGCCAAGGGCGTGACATCGTGGCGATCAAGCGGTTCCGTGGCGACGACACCATGACCACCGTGGGCCACGTCATCGACGCCATCGAGGAGTACCGCCCAGCCCTGACCGTGATCGACGAGGGTGGCCTCGGATACGGCATCCTTGACAGGCTCACCGAGCAGAAGTACAAAGTGCGCGGGGTCAACTTCGGCTGGAAAGCCAAGAACCCCGTGATGTGGGGCAACAAGAGGGCTGAGATTTGGGGAGCCATGCGCGATTGGCTCAAGTCGGCCAGCTTGCCGCAGGACAGGCTGCTCAAGGCCGATCTGATCGGGCCGATGAAGAAGCCCAACTCTGCGGGCACCATATTCTTGGAGGGCAAAAAGGAAATGAAAGCCCGTGGTCTGGCCTCACCGGATGCCGCTGACGCCATCGCCGTGACTTTCGCATTCCCTGTTGCACATCGGGAGTACAATGACCGCGCAGTCCCGCGCCGCAACGCGCAGAACGGCACCGTTTTAACCAGTTGGATGGGGGCGTAATGGCAACGAAGAAGACTGTCTCTCTGAGCGTCAAGAAGGGCGAGAAGCTGCCCGTATCCAAAGGTGCGGGTCTGACTGAGAAGGGCCGCGCCAAGTACAACCGCGAGACTGGCTCGAACCTCAAGGCTCCGGCTCCCAACCCCAAGACCAAGGCTGACGCAGGCCGCAAAGCCAGCTTCTGTGCCCGCATGGAGGGCGTGGTCAAGAACGCCAAAGGTCCAGCCGAGCGGGCCAAGGCGTCCCTCAAACGATGGAAGTGCTGATCATGGCAACCAAACCCGGCCTCTACGCCAACATCCACGCCAAGCGTGACCGCATCAAAGCCGGTTCCGGCGAGAAGATGCGCAAACCCGGTGCCCCGGGCGCACCCACCAACAAGGCGTTCAAGGAGTCTACCAAGACCGCCAAGAAACCCGCAAGGAGCAAGTGATGCCACTCGTGAAATCCACCTCCAAAGAGGCGTTCCGCAAGAACGTCAAGGCTGAAATCAAGGCCGGAAAACCCCAAAAACAGGCCGTTGCCATCGCGTACAGCGTCAAGCGCGAAGCTGCCAAAAAAGCCCCCGCAAAGACCAAAAAATGAGACTTCAAGCCACCCAAGACTGCCTGATCGTGCGCCCTGACATGGAAAAACACGATCTTTTCATCCTGCTGCGTCAAAAGCAAACAGGAACCGGTGTGGTGATTTCCGCTGGCCCAGCCGCCAAAGACGTAAAAGTTGGAGATCGGGTGCTGTTTGGAGATTCCATCGGTCAAGACTTACAATGGGAAGGCGAAGACCTGCTCGTGATGCGAGAGGCGCATACCCTCGGAGTATTTGACGCATGAAAGACACAACCGGAATCGTGGCCGCAGCGAATGTGGCAAAGAACGGCCCGTACCCGTCAAAAGGCGGCTCCGAAGACGTTCTGACCGTCGCCCGCAGTCGCATGACGATGGCGATTTCGGCGTTCTCCGAGACACGCGAGAGCGAACTCGATGACCTGCGGTTCTATGCAGGATCCCCGGACAACCAGTGGCAGTGGCCCGCTGACGTTCTCCAGACCCGTGGCGCAGTCCAAGGTCAGACCATCAACGCTCGTCCCTGCCTGACCATCAACAAGCTGCCCCAGCACGTCAAGCAGATCACCAACGAGCAGCGGATGAACCGCCCGGGCATCAAGGTGATCCCGGCTGACGACAAGGGCGATGTTGAGGTGGCCGATGTCTACAACGGCGTGATCCGGCACATCGAGTACATTTCCGACGCTGATGTGGCCTACGACACTGCCTGCGAGAACCAAGTCTCCTATGGCGAAGGCTACATCCGACTGCTGACCGAGTATTGCGACGAAAACACCTTCGATCAGGACATCAAGATTGGCCGAGTGCGCAACAGCTTCTCGGTCTACATGGACCCGCTGATCCAAGACCCCACGGGCGCGGACGCCCGCTGGTGCTTCATCACCGAGGACTTGACCAAGGCCGAGTACGAGCGTCTGTACCCCAACGCCGCGCCGATCAACACCCTGATGTCGCTGGGTGTGGGCGATCAGTCGATTAGCCAGTGGATCAGTGAAAACACGGTGCGGATTGCCGAGTATTTCTACATCGAATACGAGAAAGCTACGCTCAACCTGTACCCGGGCAACGTGACCGCATTTGACGGCACCCCCGAGGACAAGTCGTTGCGTATGATGTTCGGCAAGCCGCTGCGCTCCCGTCCATCCGACCGCAAGCGCGTCAAATGGTGCAAGATCAACGGCTATGAGATTCTGGAGGAGCGCGACTGGGCTGGCTCCTTCATCCCCGTGGTGCGCGTGGTCGGCAACGAGTTTGAGGTGGACGGTCGGGTGTACGTCAGCGGTCTGGTGCGCAACGCCAAGGACGCCCAGCGCATGTACAACTACTGGGTGTCGCAGGAAGCAGAGATGCTGGCGCTGGCCCCCAAAGCCCCGTT
>JACCDQ011141718.1_pt1 | contig 25656 bp, 27 predicted proteins | sample 7446031 | NCBI WGS metagenome assembly JACCDQ01 (sample SAMN15323442, study PRJNA562643) | freshwater metagenome | isolation source: river surface water | place: USA:Blue River Watershed | collected 2017-08-17 | reverse complement strand
GGCACAATCGCTTTGGACCCTTCGAGTGACTGGCGCCCAGATATTTTTTTTGCAAGCTGGGTGCTAATTTCTTTTTCTTGATCGTTACCCCAGGGCAATACAACTTGGATGCCCTTAGCAACCAGAGCTTTACCAACAGCCACCCAGGCATCATCACTCCAGCGTTTACTCTTACCAGCCGTCGCATGAAAGCACATCACGTAGGGCTTACTCACATCAAATCCCAGGTCAACCCTCGTCGAAGCAAAGCCTAACTTGGCAGCGTCTATCAAGGACTGTATGTAGAGTGATGGATAAAACTGTGGGGGCGACTGCACGCGATCAGGTACAGGCAAATCCATGGCGGCAGCAGCCACCCATCGCGAGCGGTCAACCGCGTGGCAATGAAAAGGTACCTGCACCGCATCTGTATAAAATTTACGTGCCCATGGCTCGTAGCCGGAAAACTCTGTTTGATTTGCCAAACCAAAGATTGGCGCTGTTTTTTTGGGATTGGCTAGTTTTGTCACCCACGCAGACTTGAGCAAACCTTGGGTTTCAATAATCAAATCATATTGTGTTGTTTGCAAATTTGCTTTGAAAGCGATGTACTCCTGAATACTTTGAATGAACTCGCCATGCTTTAAAGCTTTTTTCCAACGTCGAAATGCCAGAGAAATGATTCGATCAAGGCCTTTGAATTGATTCGTCGTCTTTAAGGGCTCCAACAACCCGACGTAACTTTCCTCGACCACCCAATCAATTTGTGCTTGCGGATACTTGGCGCGCAAATCCCAAACTATAGGTAAGTTATGCAGTACATCCCCTAGTGAGGACAATTTAACGATCAAAATCTTCATAAGCTCTATTTTCACCTAATTAGCTCATCCATCATATTTTTTCCAAGCAGCACCTCGAAAAGACTAAAATTGAGGCATGACTAATATGACAATTCCAGCATGCCCCTTATGCGGCATGGAAAACACCTACCCTGATGGCGACAACTTCATTTGCCCTGATTGCTCACATGAGTGGTCACAAGCAGCAAAGCAAGATGAAGTTGAAGAAAAAAGAGTTCATAAAGATGCACACGGCAACATATTGAACGATGGGGATATCGTCACTTTAATCAAGGATCTGAAAGTCAAAGGTTCATCTCTAGTGATTAAAAGTGGCACCAAGATTAAGAATATCCGTCTTGTTGATGGTGATCATGACATCGACTGCAAAGTCGATGGACAAAGCATGCTACTCAAGTCTGAGTTCATGAAAAAACAAACTTCATGAAAAAAGAATCCACCAAATTAAAACTAATCCTTTACGCTACTGGACATTTTCTTTTAAGGTGGCTAAAGAACCCCTTAATCATTGGGAGTCATATTGGCAACGCTTATGATTTAGCAAAAGAAGGTGGCATCAAAAAATTAACCGATGCGGTATTTCGACAGTATTTACCTAAAAAATACCTATTAAAAACAAAAATTAATCTAAAAACTCCATCTTCGTCTATCCATGGAAAATTAAAGACTTCCATAGACCCAGAGATGAATCCTTTAGCTGAAATAAATACTCATAATCTGACGACAAAAATAAAAATTTTACTTGTGAGATCTGGGGCTTTAGGTGACGTTTTATTAGCAACCCCGATCATAAAAAAATTATTTCAAAAATATGACGAGCTTTGCTCTATTACTGTAGCAACACGCTACCCAGATATTTTTAAAAACAATCCCTTCATTAGAAAAACAATATCAATTCGTGATTTAAGAAGGCTTGAAGAAACCTATGACTTTATTTTAGATTTAGATTCCTGTTATGAAAAAAACAGAGCTCTTCACATAACTCAAGCCTATAACTTTTACACATTCGGAGTAGACGCCACAAAAGATGATTGTCAACCAGAATTATTTTCAACAAACCAAGACAAAGAAATCATCGAAAAGTTTGTTAAAACTATTGGGGCGCCTTTTATTGTTTGTCATAATCGTAGCGACCCAACTCAACCCTATCGAAATATCCCAGGCAAAGAATGGGAAGCTCTAATCAACTCCCTAAGAACAAAAAGTGGTTTGCAAATAGTCCAAATCGGCAATAAGGATATGGATGTTGCTGTAGGAAGTAAAAATGATGGGTTCATCGATATGAGAGATCAATTAAATTTACAGCAGGTAAAAGAACTTATCTCACATGCCAAATTATTTTTGGGGACGGATGCTGGCCCACTTCACATTGCAGCAACAACTAACACACCCATTATTAGCTTTTTTACAATCGCTCATCACAGCCTAAGAATGCCATTAAGAGATAAAGGTTGCATCTTCATTCCGATCAAACCAGAAATTGATTGTTATGGATGTCAAAGTAATTTTTCAGCAACCGACCCATGGTTTTGCCAAAGAGCAGACTACGCTTGCACATCTTCATTTAGTATGAGTGAAGCTCTAGAAGCTTGCTTAAAAACCCTCAAGCCATAACCAAGAGTTATGCATTCTTTCGTAGGGCAAAATGAATGTGTTTCCCTACTGGCCCTGAGAAATAATCAATAGTTACCCCAGCATGGCTGGAAACATAACTTAACATTTCTAGCGTATTTTTTGTATCAAATACATGGAAATGATAAGAGCCGTCATTGATTGTGGTCATATTCTTTGCATAATCCATTTCAGATTTCAAATCTGAGAAAGAGACCGGAAAATCAACCGTATGACGAATAACATCCAATGCCTCTTCAATTTCATAATGAAAAGTATTTTTTAGGTATTTATTCACTAATAGCTTTGAACTCGTTGCTGACCTGCGCCGATCAAATGTAAAGTTTTTGTTAGGAATAACGGCATACACAAACCCACCATTTTTCGTGACTCTTAATTGCTCAATTAACGCGAAAATTGGGTTGGGAGTGTGCTCGAGGACATTGTCAGAGTAAACAAAATCAAAGGCCCCATCTCCAATCTGGCCAAAATCATACCTTGGAGCAGACAACACATAATCAACTTTGGCAAAAGTGTTTCCACCTAAGTACGAGCCTAATCGAAACCCTCTTTTTAAAATATTCTCAATTTCGGATTCTTCACCAATATCGGCATAAAAAACTTTACATGCACGGCCAAATGGATACGGATTATTGCGTGCGCCCACCTCCAACCCAACCCCCTTACAGAAAAAATAAGCTAGGTCGAATGGATTACGCCCAATCAAAGTACGCCCAAGCCTTCTTTTTAGGAGCTTATATTTCTGACTAATACTCATCTTTAAATTATCTAATCAAACTTTGCGGCATTGATCCAAGAGGCCCCGGCCAAATCTTTTAAATTTAATATGGGCTCACATCCCACATCTGGCCAATCAATGGCCAAAAATTCATCATTGCACAAAAGACATTGCTCACTGGCTGCATGCCAATAATCAGTTGTCTTGTATAAGAACTCAGCTTCATTGGATGTGGTTAAGAAACCATGTGCAAAACCTGGAGGAATCCATAATTGTTTCTTATTCTCTGCACTCAACTCAATACCCATCCATTGACCAAATGTTCGGGATGATTGCCGAAGATCTACAGCGACATCAAAAACAGACCCCCTGATTACACGCACCAATTTTCCTTGAGTTTGGTCTAATTGATAATGCAACCCTCTCAAAACACCCCTTGCAGACTGGGAATGGTTGTCTTGCACAAAACGAGCTTGAATGCCAGTGCTTTCGCAAAACTCTCGCTCATTAAAAGACTCGAAAAAATAGCCTCGGTCATCCGAAAATACCTTGGGCTCAATAATTAGGACATCCGGGATGCGACTAGGAGTACTCTTCAATGGCATATTAATAGGTCAACCATTACTTTTCAGATAAGATTTTTTCTAAATATTGGCCATATGCATTTTTTTTGAGCGGCATCGCCAAATTTAAAACCTGCTCACCATCAATCCAACCTTGACGATAAGCAATTTCCTCAGGGCATGCGACCATTAAACCTTGACGCTTTTGCAGTGTAGCGATGAAACCAGCGGCATCTAATAAAGAATCATGGGTACCCGTATCCAACCACGCATAACCACGCCCCATAATTTCTACTCGCAATTGACCCAACTGTAAATAGTGACGATTTAAATCAGTAATTTCCAATTCTCCTCGAGCGCTAGGTTTAATTTGCGCTGCAATATCACAAGCTTGCTGATCATAGAAATAGAGGCCGGTCACAGCATAATTGCTTTTTGGTTTAACTGGCTTTTCTTCAATTGATAGGGCTTTGAATGCCCGATCAAACTCTACAACACCATAACGCTCAGGATCCGTCACGTGATAAGCAAAAACAGTCGCGCCAGATTCTGAACCATTTGCGGAATTAAGTTGATTAACCAATTCATGCCCGTAAAAAATGTTGTCGCCTAGAATTAGCGCAGACGGTTGCTCATCTATAAAGTTCTTACCAATAATAAATGCTTGAGCCAAGCCATCTGGGGACGGCTGAACTGCATACTGAAGATTTAAACCCCACTGAGATCCATCTCCAAGCAACTCAATGAATCTTGGCGTGTCTTGAGGTGTTGAGATGACTAAAATATCTCGAATACCAGATAACATTAAGGTGCTTAATGGATAGTAAATCATGGGCTTGTCATAAACTGGCATGAGCTGCTTGGATACCGCCTGCGTCACAGGGTATAAGCGCGTACCAGATCCACCAGCCAAAATAATGCCCTTGCGTTGAATAGTGTGAGTTTTTTGATTCATATGAGCATTATCCTAGAATTAGTTTTGACCTAACTCTTTAAAGAATCTCGTACAACATTTTGTACATACGTACGGACTTGATCTTGCCACGATGGAAATTGATCTGTAAATGCCATTTCAGATAACGCTTGCTTTAATTTGGCATTATCCATTCTTGAATTTTTAGGTCTGGGGGCAATCAATGGATATTCGGCAGAATCAATTGCTAGAATATTTTCTGACTGGACCTCAATGCCTTCACCACACTCCCTAGCTAACTCTATTGCATACATCGCCAAACCATGCCATGTTGTCTGTCCATCGGGTACAGCATGATAAATACCAGAATCAGCCTTAGATTCAACCATCTGAATCGCTAAAGAGGCCAACCAGTCGGCGCTAGTAGGTGAGCCATGCTGATCAGCGACAACTCTTAGAACTTCCTTTTCTGCGGCCAACCTCAACATGGTTTTAATGAAATTATTGCCATCGCCATACACCCAACTGGTACGAAGAATGTAATACCTTGATGAAGAATCTTTATCCAATCTAATCTGGCTAAAAGCCTCTTCAATGGCAATCTCGCCAGCCAACTTGCTTTGGCCATACACACTGGCTGGCGTTGCTATATCAGACTCAAGGTACCTACTTTGCTTTAATCCTGAATAAACATAATCCGTAGAAAAATGCAGCAAGATGCCCTTTGAAAGATTAGCCACATATTGAGCCATTAAACGCACCGCATCGCAATTAATAGCAAATGCCAAATCACGCTCGCTCTCGGCACGATCAACAGCTGTATATGCTGATGCATTAATGATGATTTGAGGCTGATAACGATTGAGCACCTCGAGCACAGAAGCCTGATTGCCTAGATCACAATCATCTCGACCCAAAAAAACAACAGTCGCATGAAAATCTTTGAACACACTTTGCAATGCTCGACCCACCTGACCATTTTTACCAAAAACCACTACACGAGTTGCCTGATCAAGTAAATGAAATGATGAATAGGACATACTTAATATTGTTTCTTTAACCAATCGCGGTAGGAGCCACTCGTGACACCATCTACCCACTCTGAATGATTGAGATACCACTCGATAGTTTTTCGAATCCCCGTTTCGAATGTTTCTGCTGGACGCCACCCCAACTCGGACTCTAATTTCGATGCGTCGATAGCATAACGACGATCATGCCCTGGGCGATCTTTAACAAAAGTAATTTGGTCTGCATAAGAGCCACCCATCTTAGGCCTTAACTCATCCAAAATGGCACATATAGTTTGAACAACCTCTATGTTGGGTTTTTCATTCCAACCCCCAACGTTGTACGTTTGGCCTAACGCCCCAAACTCCAAAACTTTTCTGATAGCAGAACAATGATCTTTGACGTATAGCCAATCTCTGATTTGCTGTCCATCTCCATAAATGGGTAAAGGCTTACCTGCTAAGGCATTCAAAATACATAATGGAATCAACTTTTCTGGAAAATGATATGGTCCATAATTATTAGAGCAATTGGTGGTGAGAACTGGCAAACCATAGGTGTGATGCCAAGCTCTTACCAAGTGATCTGAAGCAGCCTTAGACGCGGAATAGGGACTATTAGGTTCGTAAGCATTTAATTCTGAAAAAGCAGGCTCTGAAGGTTCTAAAGAGCCATAAACCTCGTCTGTAGAAATGTGCAAGAACCTAAAAGCTTCTTTTCCGTTCGAATTGAGCTCTGTCCAATAAGCTCGTACCGCTTCAAGCAACTGAAACGTCCCCAATACATTGGTCTGGATAAAGTCACTCGGTCCATGAATAGAGCGATCCACATGCGACTCGGCAGCAAAATTAATCACAGCTCTAATCTGATGTTTTTTCAGTAAATCAAGAACCAATGTGTAGTCAGCAATATCTCCTTGAACAAATACATGCCTAGAATCATTCGCCAAATTTTTCAGGGTAGCTAAATTACCAGCATAGGTTAATTTATCCAGGTTAACAACGCCCTCATTTTCTGGATTAGCTAACCAATCCAAAACAAAGTTGCCGCCAATAAATCCTGCTCCACCAGTGACTAGAATCATGAAGTGATTATAAGTTAGACCTTAACTATTTAGGCATATCGATTGATATTGCTCTAGCAGTTTTTGAGCCATGTGATCATAAGTATGGTGCTCCAGAACATGCTGATACCCAGAAAATGCTAACTTCTCGCATAAATTTTGATCACTTAAAAGCAACGCAAGTTTGCTTTGCAAATCTAATAAATCATCAAACACCATTAAATGCTTGCCTGACTCAAAATGTCTAGCTAGTTCAGGCGGAGCATCTGACAAAAAACATGACTTAGTCGCCAACACTTCAAAAAAACGCATATTGAGCCCATTACTATCAGGAATGCGAGAGGCATTTAAAACAATCTTTGATGAGTTAAACAACGCATTCAAATCCTTACCAATAATTTGATCGCCCAAATGAATCCCATCCAAGTGTTTTGCAATAGGCCCACACTTTTTTCTCCAATGAGGTCCATACAATGCAACACGATCAGTGATGTTTAAAACTGCTTCTATGACTTTTTCTCGCCAAGGGCTCCAGTTACCCACAAAACACACATCGTATTTTTTTAGGGCCTCGGGCAGAGGGTAAAACCTGTCAGGACTTACCGAGTGACACAAATAATCAACCTTGTAACCCTCTGGCTTCAGTAGATCCAAGGTCTTTTGACTAAAAGAATGATAAATATCAAAAGGGGAAGCGTTAGTACGCAATTCTCGAATGTCGTCATTCGGCTCCATCCACCACCCCAATTTAGGAACTGTCAGCCCGTCTAAAATTTGGTTCCCATAGGGTTGGCCATGGATAAAGAAAATTACTTCTGGCGAAAAAGTATCACAAACATTTTTAAGCTTTGTACTCAGATAATTCAAGCGATTGAGGGGATGGCGTGCAAATACATCAACATCTTTTTTAATGAGCCTTAAGTTACGAGCCAATTTATTGATGCGCTTGATCACTTTTTTATAAAACCAATGCTCATGATCGGAAGAATAAAAAATCTCTACCGAAACATTTAATCGATTAAAAGCTTTTTTTAAATCCTCCGCTATCGGCGGAAAATAATCATAAGCAATCAATACTTTTGAAGGGAGATTCATTAATCCTCAAACCCATTGGGATTATTTGATTGCCAACGCCAACTATCGCGACACATCGCATCCAAATCAAACTCAACGCGCCAGTCAAGAAGTTCATTAGCCAAAGAGGCGTCAGCATAAAAAGCAGCAATATCACCTGGACGACGATCCACAATTTGATAGGGAATTACTTGTCCTGATGCTTTTTCAAAAGCCCTTACTAAATCTAAAACACTGTAGCCCTTGCCCGCACCTAGATTCACTGTTAATGATTTTTTCTGATTCAATAAATAATCAATTGCTTTAACATGACCACGAGCTAGATCTTGGACATGGATATAGTCACGCACTCCAGTACCATCATGGGTTGGCCAATCACCACCAAAAATAGAGAGCTCTTTGCGCTTACCAACGGCCACCTGCGTCACAAACGGCATTAAATTGTTAGGAATGCCGCGTGGATCTTCACCAATCAAGCCGCTCGGATGAGCCCCCACAGGATTGAAATAACGCAAATAGGCAATGTGCCAATTAGGGCTTGATGCCTCGACATCCCGCAATATTTGCTCACTCATGTACTTAGTCCAACCATAGGGACTCGTCGAACCTAAAGGCATTCCCTCCACGTAAGGAATCGGATTGCCAGGGTGATAGACTGTGGCAGATGAGCTAAACACAAAATTAGGACAATTAAAAGTGCTCATCACTTCTAACAGATTTAATAAGCCATTGAGATTATTAGCGTAATAACTAAGGGGCTTTTCGACCGACTCGCCGACTGCTTTTAATGCTGCGAAATGCACCACACCCCGAATGTCATACTGCTTAAACAGCGCCTCAATGGACTGTTGATTCTGTACATCACACTCCACGAAGGCCAGTTGGCGTTGTGTGATTTTCTGAATTCTATCCAAGACACGTGGACTTGAATTAGAAAAATTGTCACAACCCAGCACCTCATACCCGGCCTCTAGCAATTCAACCCATGTGTGAGAACCGATATAACCGGTGGCGCCTGTTAACAAAATCATGATTGAAATTACCTAAACCAAGCCGTGTATTTATCTTTGTTATTCACCAAGTAACTCGGGAATTGTGGTGCAGTAACATCTTGAGCGACATATCGGCTAACGGGATTCACAATGTCTAATCCCGCATCAATTTGAGCTTGAATGTAGTCAGGATTCTTAAATTCCGGACGATTGCCATCTTGCTCAGCAATATTTTCCATTTTCAAAATCAAATTTTTAAGAGTAAACATCCAAGTGAAGTGCCAGCCTCCATCATGGATGATTTGAGTTTGATACTTTCTAAAAAAAGCCCTGTGAAGCGATCTAAAAATACCTGATGATTTATAAGATCGAACAGCTGTCATAGTTTTGAAAAAGCTTTTAAGATATTTATAGGTTGTGACTTTTGAACCAGGCCAAAATGCAGGTTGATCATTAGGTAGCACCGATAAATTATTCAAACGATAAACATAAGCGCGATGCTCAAAATCAGCCCGCTTGAAACGCTGAGGGTTGAATTGAGCAATGGTTTCAGGTCGAGGAATTTCATCTAAATCAGACACCAAAATCCAATCTTGATCCTGAGCATCGTACAAGCCATTGATTAAATAATTTCGCTGATAGTTTTCATTTTTCCAAAAATCCATCGGGCCTTCAGGGAAGTGATCCACGACCAAATAGCGTATTTTTTCTTGATACTTTGAAAATTTATTGATATCAAAATTTAACGGTTTAGGATTACCCACTTGTGTGTAGACAGCCTCAGAAATGACAAAATAATCAACATAATCCCAAAGAGTCTCAAAACGCAACTCCAACAACATATCTTCGTTGCAATAACAAAAACAATCGTAAATCTTGGGGCTCATTGACAAAAGTAATCCGCTATTTGCTTTCTAAAAATACGTGGCTCATCTTGAAGCCATTTTCTGTAGACTGAGAAAATGTCCCAGTGTCGGGAAAAGTTCTCCATCACATCACTCGCCAATAGTCCAAAAGATTTCACAAAATCATCTTGAGAACTATTTAATTTATATTCTTTAGGGATTGGCAGATCTATGGCGTTGCCAGCAGACCCCAAAATTCCAGTGATCAAACAGCAACCATGCATTGCTGCTTCTCTAGGCATACGATCGCGGCCAGGATGATGACCAAAATCAATATACAACTTGGCCTTGTAGAGCTTGTCAGATAGTTGCGCTCGATTCAAACCTTTCAGAGGCACAAACTGCCACTGTGGATACGCCTCAATCAAAGCTTGCGTGACTTTCTTACCTTTGGTCGGGTTGTACAAAATCACATCTTGTTTGTGCGTGAACTTATCTAGGTACTTATCTGTTAAAAATTCTTCATTGATGGAATCAATCAAAGGAATCGGTTCAATGCCACAGGATCTCAAATATTGAGTAGCATGCTCAGTTTGAGAAAAATGAAGGATCCCTTTCAAATCTTTGGCCCCACCCCACGGACGACAGCCCTTTAAAGCTTTTTTAAAATAGCGAATCTTGTCGTGTAGTGGCCAAATGTGGCGACGCTCTAAGAAATTCTCCAATGACAACCACCACAGAGCTGCTTTTGCTCGTTTCACTTTCAAAGCCAACATGGGGTACACCTCCGGGAAAACAATCAAATTCCCAGGAATATCTTCGTAGCTGGCCACGGGTGCATTATAGTGTTGGTAAGGCTCGGGGGCTTTTGCCACTTGGTCAAAAGGCAAGTAAACGATGTAAGCAGGCAAACCTAAATGATTCATATGATCAACAAGCTGGTGAAGGGCTTCCGGCCCCCCAGTAATCGCCCCAGCCGGGCATACGACTAAAATCTTATTAAATTGACTCATCTATCTATTATGACACTCTCAAACGCTCAAACCATCATTCAAACAGTCGTTCAACGACCTGGAAAAATGTGGGAAGATTTCAGCGTCATTGCCTGTATTGCTTTATTTCCCCTGTTTTATATGACCTATCGCGGATGGACCAACCGTTGGCTCATCGCGGTATTTATTTTGGCGTTATTTTTTTTTGTTACTCACAGATATGTTTTGAAACAAGCATTAAGAGGCTTGAGCAGCAAACTGCTGGTCTTGACACTCTTAGCTCCCTTTTTAGCCATATTATTCAGTCAAATTCTTCGAAAAGATATTAGCGTTAATGCTTATGATGGCCCATTGCGATTTGCCTTAGCAGCTTTGATATTTTTGTACCTGAAACACAAATCAATCAATTTTCTACAAGTCTTTCAATACGCCGCGCCCGTATCGCTCATCATCGCCACCAGCGCCATTATTTACCACCCAGAGACATCGGCATACTGGGGGGGACGATATGCCACCTATTTCGTTGATCCCCTGACTTTTGGCGGCTACGCCCTAGTGATTGGATTTACATGTCTATTTCAGCTCAATCTCTATAAAGATCACCATGCCCTGACTGCGCTGAAATTAATTGGATTTGCTTGTGCTCTATTTCTAAGCTTTGGCTCAGGCTCTCGAAGCGGCTGGATGGCCATTCCTTTTGTTTTGGGCTTGTGGATTTTTTTCAATAGAGGTCAGAAAAAACTGGTGCTCGGCTCATCGATCATCCTCTTGATTGCTTTTACTTTAGCAATCAGCTTCAATGACTCATTACAACAGCGAGTTGCCTCGATTTTTCAAGAAGCTTACAGTTGGTTCACCAACCAAGCCAACAAAGAAGAAGGTTCAGGCGGTATGCGTCTGACCATGTGGAAAATGTCCTGGGTCCTATTCTTAGAAAGCCCTTGGCATGGTTATGGCGACCCGATTGGCTACAAACACCTGCTCAGTCAACCACTGTTGACCTCATTTGCTGGTCCCAATGCTTTAGGTGCCATCACCCTAGGACCGCATCATGAAATCTTTGGGCAAATGTTGCGCTCAGGTATTTTTGGACTCATTGCTGGCATGCTGTTGTTTTTTGCGCCCATGGGTATTTTTATTCGGGAACTGCGTCAAAACTCTCAAAACATGGCCGCTCAAGTCGGCTTGGCTTTTGTGCTCGGCTTATTCATTTGCAGTCTGAGCATTGAGGTTTTCAATCTCAAATACACCACATCTTTCTATGCTTTGATGCTGGCTTGCTTGGGTGCTCAAGCTTTATCATATAACCAACGCTCTACATCATGAGTACACAATGAGTCTTAGCATGAACCCCAGTAAATATTCCCTCACATTTGCTTGCTACAACTCTGTGGCTTACACCAAGCTATGCATCGAGAGCATGATTCAACACGGCACCCCCTTAGATCGATTGGTGGTGATTGATAACGGCTCAACAGATGAGACCCGCGATTACCTCAGCACTTTGCCTTTAGGGGGGCGCATTTTTAATACCCAAAATTTGGGTTGCGGGGTCGCCTGGAATCAAGGCGCTTTAGCTCAACAAGCCGAATGGACCATCATCATGAACAACGATGTACTGGTCTCACCTCACTGGATTGAGAATTTAATTGGCACCGCGGAACAATTACAACTCAAAGTCATCAGCCCAGCCCTAATTGAAGGCTCCTTGGATTACGATTTCAATTCTTTTGAAGCTCGCGCTAGCAAAGAGATGCAAAACGTGCATCGCATTGGTGGCCGTCACGCTGTTTGCTTAGCAATTCATCAATCTGTTTGGTTGGATGTCGGTTACTTCCAACCAGTACCCAAGTTACTGGGCTACGAAGACACCCTATTCTTTCATGAGCTTGAAAAAAGCAAGGTACAAACGGCCATGACGGGAGCCTCTTGGTTACACCACTATGGCTCTATCACCCAAACAGCCATGAAACAAGAGCGAAGCTTGGCTCAAAAAGATGGTTTAGGTTATCGCTACAACTACAAACTTCTCAATCAATCTTGGCTCACTAGAAAACTCAATAAATTGGCACGTAAGAAACAATTGCGCGAATGGTCCGAGCATGAAGTGGCGGAGCACGGCATGTCTATCCATGGTTTGCGTGAAAATGGCGCCTTTCGATGGATCTGAGTGAAGTGAAGAAATACGTGCCATGAATTCAAATACGCAAAACTCAGTCACAACTCCCGTGGTTTTTTTTGGCTATTGGTCTGGTACCCTCCCGCCTGTGACTGAGCTGCACTTTCGCAGCTTTATTCATCATCACCCCCAGAGCAGCTATGACCTTTGGCTAGATGATGATGCACATAGCAGCTTATCCCCTGAGATGAATTGGTTACAAGATCACCCTCAGATCAACATTAAGCATTTTTCACTGCAAGCATTGATTGATCAATACGTTCATCCCAAACAATCTATAAAACATCAACCCCAAGCCTGGCATGAATGGTTGCGCCAACAACACAAGCGCAAAATTTTTAGAAAAATTAATTTGCAATCATGGGTGCATCCAGCCATTGGCGTTACTTATAAGCACTCCTCACCATTATTCAAAGGCTTTACACACAATCTTGCCTATCGTGGTGACTTAGCGCGTTGCCTAATTCCAGCGCACTACTATCAACAGGCTAGCTTGTATGTTGACTTAGATATTTGCTTTTTAAGTAACTTACTAGATCTTTGCCAAGATCAGGGATTTGCTTACCGCTGGGAAGAATTTTCCTTTGCTAACAGTGCCGTACTATTCACCCCCAACACAGATGCTGCCAAAGCAATTGTGGCCAAAGGCAATGAGATTGAAACTTTCATCCCATGGCATTTATTCACAGATGACATTTGTGCCAAACTGAACATTCACATTTACCCTACCAACTTATTCGATCCAGGCTGGGACAGAAGCTCTATGCTTAGAGAGGATGTGGGCTTATTTTTTAAAAACAATACTCAATCAACCGCCATTGTTGATGAATTATTTACCAAAGGGTACAGAGTCAATCACTGGCACAACAATTGGAAAACTGTTCCGGAAGATGGCTCACCTTATCATCTACTTCTTCAAAGATTCAAACCCTCATGAAAACTCCTAAGAAAAACTTTAAATACTATTCGCGACGCATTCGAGAAGCTTTGGGTCTTAGAAAACCTGAGTACTCAAAACTTCATTTAATGAATGAGTTAACTCTATTTGCGCCTGGCAGTGCAGGCAGTTATGCTGCTTGCGCTGGTTTAACACTCCAATCAGCCCAACAGACATTTCCATTTTTAGTTGAACTCATCAAGTCTCTTGAGATTCCATATCGAGCCAACATAATTAAAGCTCCTGACTTTTGCGAATCAGAAGAAGATAAAACTGCAGCTGAAGTATTGAAAAACTTATTCAACCACTATGGCAGCGACAAATCACAACGCCATGATTACCACCATGTCTACGGAAGAATTTTAAAAAACTCTCAGGCGATTAAAACCATTTTAGAAATTGGACTAGGCACTAACAATACCGATGTTGTATCTAATATGGGTGAAGCTGGAAAACCAGGCGCATCACTCCGCGCATTCAGAGATTTTGCACCGCATGCAGCAGTTTTTGGTGCTGATATTGATCAACGAATTTTATTCGTAGAAAATCGCATCAAAACTTATTGGGTTGATCAAACTAATTTATCTTCTTTTTCCGAGCTAGAGAAAAAAATTCCAAATGATTCTGACTTAATCATTGATGATGGACTTCACTCACCCAATGCCAATATTGCAGTGATTCGATTTGCACTCAAGAAAATTAAAATTGGCGGCTGGGTTGTCATCGAAGATATTTTGGAAGAAGCGTTACCTGTGTGGCAAGTTGTCTCAGCACTACTACCTACATCGTATCAATCCAATATCATTGAATGTATAGGTGGATACATGTTCACTATAGAGCGCTTAAAATAAATTCATGAACGCCACTATTATTGCCTTTTTAGTCAGTCTGATTAGTTGCTTACTGATTATTCGTTACCAACATCTCCACAATCACGTGACAGGAGATAGCGAATTATCTGGCCCACAAAAATTTCATCACATCATAGTTCCCCGCATTGGCGGTTTAGCCATTTTGATTGCCCTACTATTTGCTGGCGCAATGCGTTGGATACAAGATAGCTCAAGTGGTATTTATTTTTTTACCATCATTTTTTCAGGACTTCCTGCATGGCTTGTTGGCATCAGCGAAGATATAACAAAAAAAATTAGTATCCGCACGCGTCTAGCCATTACAACCTCTTCAGCCTTATTAGCTGGACACCTCCTGAATGCTTGGATCATAAGAATCGATGTTCCTGGGTTCGACCCAATCCTAGCCATTCCCATCTGCAGTATTATTTTTACCTGTATTGCTATCACAGGCCTTGCCAATGCCTACAACATCATTGACGGATTCAATGGCTTGGCGAGCATGGTGGCAATCATCACTCTTCTTGCTATCACTTATGTTGCTTTTCGAGTAGATGACATGTCCATCGTGATTGCAGCACTACCTTTAGCAGGAGCCTTAGTAGGTTTCTTTGTGTGGAACTACCCTCGTGGCCTGATTTTCTTGGGAGATGGTGGAGCCTACCTGATTGGGTTTTGGATTGCCACACTATCGATTTTGCTTGTAATGCAAAACAAACAAGTATCCCCCTGGTTTGCTGTACTTGTGAATTGCTACCCCATCTTTGAAACATTATTTTCAATATGGAGAAAGAAAATACACCAAGGCAAAAGTCCTGGACAAGCTGATGCAGCACATTTTCACTCGCTTATTTACCGCAGAATCATTCGCTGGGCACATATACCCGGTGTTGATGATGGCCAATATCAGACCAATGCTAAAACATCACCTTATCTATGGCTGCTGTCCAGCCTGGCAGTATTACCAGCCATTCTCTGGTGGGAATACACCTGGGTATTACAGTTATCAGCGCTCTGGTTTGCCATCAGCTATCTATACCTGTATATCGCGATTGTAAAATTCAAAACACCTTTTTGGATTCGCTAACCACCCCTTAAATCAACTATTTAAAGGATGGTTAACATTCCACTATTAACGCCTCAATTGTTAAAGAAGATAGTGTTTTTAACAAGAAAAACACTGAGTTAAAAAATACTAAGTACTTGATTCAGATTCAGAATTAGGTATTTCGTTTCCTTGATTTGCTTCAGTTTTGCGTTTAACTTGAGCGACCAGCGGACTTCCCTCAACTTGGGCTTTACGAAACTTGATAAAGGTATCTAATAAGGACTTATAGCGATTTAGTTCTTTCACCACCAAATCATCTTGGTAGTCGCTATCTTTTCTACCAACTCTGTCCAAGAAAAACCAACTGGCCATCCAATGACGAATATGCGGCCTTAGCTCTTCAAACTGAATCATGTACCAAAGGCTTGCAGCGTACTCCAATAAAACCTCCTCAACTTTCTTGGGTCTTTGTTGCCAAGCGACTTCTAAGCCAGCACCGGTAGATAATAAGAATGGTGTGCCGTAATCATTACCTATGAACTCATGAACACCTTCAAACAGTAACTGATACCTGGTAAAGACCGTTTGATAATTGGCGATTCCTTTGGAGTTCTTGCACAGATCCAAATACAAACGATATCGTTGCAAGGGCACCTTGAGATCTTTTTTAGCAAACTTGGTATTAGGTTCTTTTAGATAGTCAGGGGCATATGGTCGATATTCTGGCCTCACACCAATTAATTCAGCCAAAGTAGAGGGCGTTAACTGCGAGAAAATATTTTCCTGCCTCATAGCAACACGTAACTTAAAGCGCTCTGAAGTCCACAAACTGTCAACCATCTGATCAGCTAAATTTTCTTCAACAGCACTTTGGGGTCTGAGTGTTTTATATATCTCACGTTGTAAACGCTTACGCTCTGCCGCATCTTCGTGAGGTAATATTTCAGTTTTTGAATACGCCCCATGTTTGAGAGCATTCATGGATGAAATTGATTTGCCTTTTAGACTACGTGGGCCAGTACGGCCAAGAATGTTGATCTTCATAAATAACTCCATTAACAATAAATAATGTTGTTATCTTATGAATCAACTGATTCAAAGTACCCGGATCAAATATGGGTACTCATAACACTTTGACGTTTAGATTCAATATTTAATAACCTGCGGATATAAGAGCGATAGCTCTCTAGGTTATCTTCCACATTGCTAATATTTTCACCCACCAGCACATCAGTTGCCAACAGAGTAAATGGTCGAGCGACATTACCTCGATTATTAATAGTTGGCTCTTCTTGAAAGGCATAGCGCCAACATCTAAACAACGCGTGCATAATCAGCATACGAATTCGAAGTTCTTGAGGATTACGACCACGCCCCTTCTTTTTATATGGCATGTATTGCTGGGTGATTTCACACCAATAATCCTTTGGCAATCTTTTACGATAAATTCTTGCTTGCCGAATTGCCCTTACCAATAATGTTTCACAATGATTTAGAGTAGCAACTGGAAACTGATGTCTCTTAAGGGTATTACGTATCTCTAAACGAATATTTCCAGACATTTATTTTTTCCAACGCACGCCAGCTTGAGAATCTGGTGAGCCAATAAATTCAACGCCTGCATCCTCAAAGGTTTTTTTAATTGCATCAAATGTTTTGAAGTTGCTATTAGGAACACCTGGATCTGACTCCATCTTCATAAGCGTAGAAAATCCAATTCCAGATTTTTCAGCCAGTTCTTTTCCTGACCATCTCAACAATGCACGAGCTGCTCTTATTTGATCACTTGTAATCAATTAATTTTTACCTTATTATGGTAATAATTGCTAATTTAATAGCAATTATTTTTATATGGCGGAGAAAAAATATGCTTAATAGTCAAGATTTTGCCCTGTTGCGAGCCAAAAGTCTAGGTGGGTCGGATGTAGGCGCGGTATTGGGTTTATCCAAGTACCGCAGTGCTGTAGATGTGTGGATGGAGAAGACTGGTAAGGAAGTTCTTGCTCGGGATTCATTGCCACTGCGCTTTGGTCAGTTTGCTGAGTCTTTTGTCGCCTCTGAATATGCCCTAGCAACTGGCCTGTCTTTGGTGACTCATGATGTGGCGGTAGTTCATCCTGAGTATTCGTACATGCATGGGCACATTGACAGGTTTGTTTTATCTGGAGATTTACCGTTGATTGGTGCAGATGGACGAATCACTGCTTCACGCATTTTGGAATGTAAGACTGCTAATCCATTTGCTCAATCAGAGTGGGGAGAAGCAGGTAGCGATCAAGTACCTTTATCTTACCTAGTGCAATGTGTTTGGTACATGATGCTCACCAATATCAATCGAACAGATCTAGCAGTTCTATTTGGTAATGCCGACTTTAGGATCTATGAGATTAATAAGGATCTTGAGTTAGAAGAAATGGTACTAGAGAGAGCTAAGTCATTCTGGGAGAACTATGTCATCACTGATACCCCTCCACCGGCCACCTCTGAATCTGACTACAAGACCCTGTTTGGTAAATCAACAGTTAGTAAATCAGTAGAAGCGCCCGCTGAGACTTGTGAGCTGATTAAGAAACTAAAGTCCCTAAATGAACAAGTAGAACACTATGAAGCTGAGATCAGTCAAATCAAGCAAAGCATCATGGGACAAATGCAGGATGCGGAAGTACTGACCTTTCATGGTCAGACCTTGGCCACTTGGAAAGCACCGAAGCCTTCTATCAGATTAGATGCAAAACGTCTCACTGAAGAACACCCGGAGTGGGCAAGCCAATATCAAATAGCTGTTCAGAACAGTCGTCGCCTAGTCATCAAGGAGCTCTCATGAAATCATTACAAACAGCAATCCAAAACACTGCAGACATCTTAAAGATTGAGGCCGATGAATTACAGCTCTGGTTAGACCAATACTTGGGGCTCACACCTTATACGCAAATTCAATTGTTAAGGCTCGCCTGTAAATATCAACTAGATCCGCTATCAGATGAAGTGAATCTACTTGAAACCAAAGAAGGCTATTTACCCTTTATCACCATCGATGGTTGGGCCAAGCTCATCAATCAACATCCTCAATACGCTGGCATGAGTCTAAGAGACTCAACCGAACTGATTGATGGCATACCCATCTGGATGGAATGCACCATCTATAGAAACGATCGAATCTTGCCCATCGTGATTAAAGAATACTTTGAAGAAGTGAGAACCGATCACCCATCATGGCAACAGATGCCTCGAAGAATGCTGAGACATCGAGTGATACAGCAGTGCGCAAGGTTGGCATTTGGAATTAGTACTCATGAAAATTACATTTCAAATACTGATAAAAAGGCAATTACCTTAATCAACACCATACATAGGCAAAAAGAAAAAAGCTCTAAAAGTGAGGCACTTAAAGAGCTTTTAGCCAAAAGAGGGTAAACACTATTAAATTATTTTTCGCCAAACTGTTCTATTGATGTAGTCGGTATAACTCATCACAATACGCAGTATTTTCTTAGAAACAGAGCCAGCTTCATAATCCTCGACAGCAGGAAGAACACGAGCACCTTGCTGATGCTGTGTGGTTACCACATGCACGGCATCCAGAACATCCTGAGGTTTCAGACCAGACATGATTAATGTACCAACATCCATACCCTCTGGCCTTTCGTGAGCATTACGAATAGTTATAGCGGGAAGATTTAACAAAGAACCCTCTTCAGTAATCGTTCCACTATCAGAAACTACGCAAAAAGCCTCTATTTGTAATTTGTTATAGTCAAAGAACCCAAATGGTTTAGCAAAGCGAATTAATGGGTGGGAAGTAATGCTACCTAATTGATCTATGCGCTTTTGTGTGCGCGGATGAGTAGAAACAATCACCGGAAAATTATATTTATCAGCCAAAGCATTCAAAGAGGCTAATAAATTACTTAAATTTTCTGGGGAGTCGACGTTTTCTTCACGATGAGCACTTACCAAAAAATACTGTTTCGATTGCAGGTTCAATGTCTTGAGAATTTCAGACGCCTGAATTTTTGGCATATAGAAATCAAGAACTTCTCGCATGTGTGAGCCTGTCTTGATAATGGTTTCAGGACGAATGCCCTCGGCAATCAAATAACGTCTTGCATGCTCAGTTAAAACCAAATTGATATCACTTAAATGATCCAAAACTTTACGATTTAACTCTTCAGGAACTCTTTGGTCAAAACAGCGATTACCTGCTTCCATGTGGAATACAGGAATTTTTTTACGCTTAGCAGCAATCACGGCTAAACATGAGTTGGTGTCACCATATAGCAACACCGCATCAGGCTTTTCTTTTTCAAGAACTTCATCAGATTTGATAATAACTTGACCAATAGTTTGAGCCGCATTTTCACCAACTGCGCCTAAAAAATAATCTGGCTTTCGAATACCTAAGTCATCAAAAAAAACTTGATTCAACTCATAGTCATAGTTCTGACCAGTGTGAACCAAAATATGATGAGTGTATTGATCAAATTCAGCGATGACACGAGCCATCTTAATTAACTCTGGACGAGTACCAACGATGGTCATAACTTTACGCATTTAGTTCACCTTTGATGTACTCGAGTTTCATTAATAATTCTTTAATCTTGGAAATATCCAAGCGCTCGGTATTATGCGATGTGTAATCTTGAGAATCAGTAACAACTGTCTCGCCATCGCTAAAAAATTTAGAGTAATTAAGGTCTCGATTATCCGCTGGGATTCGGTAATAACGACCCATATCTTCAGCGTGAGCCATCTCTTCTCGTGAAATCAAAGACTCATATAACTTTTCACCATGCCTCGTTCCAATAATTCTAATTGGACTGTTTTTATTAAACATTTGTTTCAGTGCCTCAGCTAAATCAGCGATCGTTGAGGCTGGGGCTTTTTGAACAAAAATATCTCCTTGCTTAGCATGCTCAAACGCATGCAACACCAAATCCACTGAATCCTCCAAAGACATCAAAAATCTAGTCATATTCGGATCAGTAATAGTAATTTCTTTGTTATTTTTTAATTGCTCAACAAATAATGGAATAACTGAACCCCTTGATGCCATGACATTTCCATATCGTGTGGCACATAAAACTGTTTCAGTTTGCTGCTGCATCCTTGATTTAGCAACCATGACTTTTTCAGCCATAGCCTTAGAAATACCCATTGCATTGATTGGATAAACTGCCTTGTCCGTACTCAGCACAACAACTCGAGAAACTTTTTGAGCAACAGCAGCATTCAGGACATTTTCAGTGCCTATCACATTTGTTTTCACGGCTTCCATGGGGTAAAACTCACAGGAAGGCACCTGCTTGAGGGCTGCCGCATGAAAAACGTAATCAACGTCCTTCAAGGCCTGATAAATACTGAAATACTCTCTTACATCCCCAAGATAAAATTTAAGCTTGTCATTATTAATTGACAATCTCATATCATCTTGCTTTTTTTCATCTCTGCTAAAAACTCTGATCTCACGAACATCCGTAGACAAAAAACGTTTGAGGACAGTATTTCCAAATGAACCTGTACCCCCGGTGATCATGAGAACTTTATCTTTAAACATTTTTTTTCATTCCATTACTTGAAGCAAGTATTTTAATTAAATCAGGCCACTCAGGACAAACAAACCCAGTTTTATTTGCAAATTTTGAGCCATCTAAAGATCGATTAATTACTACACTATGATCTACATCAATATTAATTTTCTTACCATATTCAAGTGCAATTAACTTTAACAATGACAGCTTATCAATTGGTCTCGAGCTAACATGATACAAGCCGTTTAAATCAAGTCTAGGCAAAATAAAGCTTGCAATCACTTGAGCAAAATAAACAGTTGGCAAACCAGAGAAAAAAGCTCGCGAGTATCCTTTACATGATTTTTCTTGAGATAGAAACCATTCAAGCAGTCCATAGGAAGTACAAATTTCATGACCAATCGTCGAAATTCTGACAGTTAGATGATTATTGCAAGTTACCTCACCTAAAATTTTGCTTCGTCCATAAAGATCAACCGCATCGGGAATATCAATTTCAGAATAATTTCCAGACTTACCGGAAAATACACAATCGGTACTAATATGAATAAATTTGGCGCCAACTTCATCAGATAGCTTAGCTAATTGATGAGGCCAAAGAGAGTTAACTACTATTGTTTTTACATAATCCCCATATTCCGGAGAGTGCTTCGTCAGTCCTATGCAGTTAATAATCACATTTGGATTTAAGTTTTTTATTAAAGCTCGTGCCACATTAATGCTAAAAACATCTATGCCAGAAATAATTTTTTCTTCGTTTTCAAAGAAATCTTTATCTTTATCATTTCTGCATGTTCCGTATACTTCATAAGCAGGGTTATCTGACAAGACTCTAAAAATAGAATTTCCTATTAAACCCGTTATCCCAAATATAAGCAGCCTCACAAAACTCCCTTTTATTTTTTAAGCTGATAAAACATTTGAATTAAATTATTTACAAGTTGATCATGATCAAAATGATCACTAAAATATTTCTGGCCATTTATCCCCAGAAGATTGAGATCTATCTCTCTCATTCTATAAAGCTTTACAGCAGCGTCAGCTAGTGCTTTAGAATCACCGGCAGCAACTACAACACCAGCATTTGCATCAGAAATTACTGTCGCCGCCTCTCCATTAATTGCGGCCAAAATAGGGCGGCCCGAGGCTAGATATGCCTGAACCTTGTTGGGTATCGTTGCAGAAAAAATATCTTGATTCGCTAGGGTGACCAATAATACAGATGCTTTCCTCATAATACTTGGCATATTTTCTACAGGATAACTACCCAATAGAAATATATTGCTTAAATTACTTTCGGCAATCTTATCCTTAAGCCAAGACCATTTGCTGCCTTGACCAAAAATCAGCATCTGAATACTCTGGTATTCCTTGAGAATAATTGCCATTTCCAGAATGACATCAACAGCTTGAGCTTCGCCAATATTCCCAGTAAAAACAATATTAAATTTACCATTAGCTAGCGCTGAAATATTTGGCAGCTCATTCGAAAAATTACTTGAAAATAATTTATCAACAGAATTAGGCCAATATTTTGTATTTGCATTAGGTGCGATTTTCCAGATACGATTCTGAAACTCATTTGACTGAGTTAACAAGAGATCAGATTTTTCATATAAAAAAATCACTATTTTTTCTATAACTTTTAATATAAATTTGTTACGGATATAGCCTGTTGCAACCAGACTATCCGGCCAAATATCTTGAACATTGACCACCAATTTAGCATTCTTAATCTTTGCAATAAATAATGCGGGTATAACTTGTAAAAAAGGGGAAGTGGCGTAACAAAAAATAATGTCATACTTTTTCCCAATCAACATCCATGGGCCAAAGATTAAACCCGAAAAAATAAATGACATGTAATTCAAGATTAAATTTAACGCGCCTCCAGTTCTGCGGGGGAAAATAGGAATACGATAAATATTTAAATTTCGCCAAATCTCTGATTCAAATCTAAACCACCGATAGCCTGAATAAATTTTTCCATTTGGATAGTTAGGCTTGCCTGTCAAGACATCAACCAGACATCCTGAATCTAAAAGACTTTGAGCAACATCATTGATCCTAAAACTTTCAGGATAAAAGTGCTGACTAGCAATTAATACCCTAATCATTTCGCCTGCTTGACTATTCGAAGATAAAACTCATAAGGCGAGAGAATTTCAAAATCAGTACTCTCCTCACCTAAAAACCTAAGAACAGCTCTAGCTATTGACACCGAAGATCTTGGGTCAAAACTTTCTTTAATAGGACAACCTAAATCGCGGACATAATCCAACTCAGATGCAATGACTGGCAAATCAAATTGCGGGGCCTCCAAAAGAGGCAAACCAAAAGACTCGAACAATGACGGGAAGATCATAGCATCAGATTTCTTGTAAAAAACCTGTAAATCCTCAAATGAAACAACACCAATATTTTCAACATCCAAATTAAAACGGTCCATCTTCTCTCTAATTATCTTTACGAGTTTAGGAAACTTCTTCTCATCAATTGTTATAAATAATTTCGGAAAAATCCCTTTTTTAGATAGAAAGATCCAAGCATCAATTAACGATAGATGATTTTTATGCGGCACCCCAGAGGCGGGATATATAAAACTTTTAGCAGTTTGAGTAATGATTTTTTTGTCAGAAGCAACGGGATTATTTTTTTTTACTAAGAATGGCCAAACAAAGATTGGCACAAAAGACCCAAATTTTCTCAAGAATATTGTCTTCATAGATTCTGTTTGCACTATAAAGAAATTACTATTTTTGCGAAATAACCTTAAGAAAATTCGTTGAATTAATATAGCAATAATCGCCTTCGAGGAAAGTCCGTAAAAATTAATTCCACTTAATAAATAACGATTCTGAACTAGCGTGAAAACAATTCCCTTAAGAGAAAATATCGGTGGCATATTTCCAAAATATAAAATGACATCATTCTCAGTCACATGATTTCTTAACCATAATTCGTTAATCAATCTTCGGAAAAAATTATTTGAATATGTCTTGTGTTTTAACTTTTTTATGTATGAATATTTACTGGAACATTGCTCATCTATGAGGACTAAAACATCTTGATTATCTGGAATAGACAAAAGTAAGTCATTTAAAAGAGTTGCGCCACCGCCCTCATTAACTCCACCTCCATAAATAACCAAACGTCTATGAATCATAATTGCCGGTCATGTATGCGTTTAACAAAGCAACCGGATAAACCTTGGTTGACCCCCTTTATGCTACTTTTTCGGATTTCCGCTCGGTAAGGAACCATCTCAAGATGCAACACTCTTAGAGTATAAGAAATTTGAGCTAGAGTCATCTGCGCCTTTTGAAAGAAACTGTTGCAACTCTACCATTCACACCTTCCAATTTCTTTTGAGGTAATTGAAGTAAGGAAATTAAAATCAAACGCATGACTGCATTTAATTCATTCGATTTGATTGGAGGCACTGACATCTTATGCATATTACTTACCTAAAATCCCCCATACAATATACCTCAGAGCGCGCGCCTTATCCACCTATATATGTTTAGGGCACATATGTGTAATGTTGATCAAAACCCTTTTAGGAGAGGAGAATGCCTTTGCCCCCTACGTTTTGATTATATTTTGATTCTAGCGAGAATATGCAAATCCTAACTTTCAAGATCATTCACAAATAACACAGTTACTTTAAATTAAATCACAATTTTTAAAAGCACAAATAAATCCATACAAATCACCTAACAAAATTGAATGGCCTATAAATTTTTATTTCTCTATTAAATGAAAAAATTGTTACCAACCAAACTAGGCCGCCCACAGTACAAATTTTAATATTTGCGTTTTAATCTACAATCTAATATGTCCACATCCTTACTAACATCTAATGCATAAAAAGCTGACAATGATAGCATTTTAGTAGCGTCTTTCAAGAAGTCTGAATTCGGGGACAATGAATCATGATCAAAGCTATCATTTGAACTTATAAAATCTAGCGACAATTAAACAATTGAATTAGTTTTAATCGAGGCGCCTCAACTATTGACCTTATTTACGACAAAAGTCTCAATTGCAATATTTATTTTTAAGCTCTACTGGTTAACACTTGGCTGAGAAATACTACCTAGGATGTTTTAACTTAATACCCTTCAAAATCCGTCGGATTCTATTCAAACAAAAGATATACTACAAATCAATCGTAAAATTATCTTATGGACTCACAAATACCACTTCAAGCAAGTATTACTGAATCACTTAAGGCCTTATATAAGCACATACAGCCTAAACGACGTCGACAACTCATCTTGCTATTTGCATTGATTATTGTCACCTCATTTTCAGAGATTATGAGTATTGGCGCACTGTTACCTTTTTTAACAGTTCTAACACAACCTGAGCAGGCCTTAGAATTTTTCGCCATCAAACCTTTTACAAACTTTTTTCATATTGAATCAGGTAATCAGCTTTTGTTACCTCTGACTATTCTCTTTGGAAT
>JACCDQ011923850.1_pt1 | contig 25681 bp, 25 predicted proteins | sample 7446031 | NCBI WGS metagenome assembly JACCDQ01 (sample SAMN15323442, study PRJNA562643) | freshwater metagenome | isolation source: river surface water | place: USA:Blue River Watershed | collected 2017-08-17 | reverse complement strand
GAATTTCCATTTTGTAAATGAATTTGTAAAAACACACAAACTTGACAAAAAAGTTATTTTTATGTCGGCGCATGTTGACGTTGAGTCTGAATATAAACATTGGTGTAAACACAATTCAGAAAAAAAACGATTTAAAGTTGTTCATTTTAATGGATGGATGTCGTCATCTCGGCGTGTATTCCAAGATGGTCAATTAGATTTTACTCCTGACAAAACTGAATGGTTTTGTTGCTTAAACCACAGACCGCATCTTCATAGAGTAGCTACACTTATATATTTGGATCACTTAGGCTTGTTAGAGAAGGGCGTGGTTACGGGGCATGACAAAAATTATGAACACCGTTTGGAGGATTCCTATCCCCACAACACTTTTAATACATACGTACACCATGTTATAGAATCATTTTCTCATAATTATACACCTATAATTAAAAATCAATACCCGATAACTGAAGCTAAACTTCCTTTGGTTTATGATTTACCTGATCTGGGAGATTCGTGCCAACCTTTCGTTATACCTAGTAAAGTTTTTGATAACTGTCTAATAAACCTTGTAACTGAAACATTTTACTTAAACCATTGGAATTATGAATCAGAAATTTTTATGACTGAAAAGACCATAAAAGCTATACTGTCAAAACAAGTTTTTATTGTAGTGGGCCCTAGACATTATTTAAAATATTTGAAAAAACTAGGCATTCGTACATTTGACAAATTCATTGATGAAAGTTATGACGATGAACCTGACGAAACTAGGGTCTTTTCGGCAATAAATGCTCTAAATGAAGCCATGCGAAAGTATTCTGTTAACGAACTAAGTGATTTGACAAAAGACATACGACTCAAGAACTACAAAACCTACATGAAATTGAATTTCAATATAAGTTTGAACAAGGTAGTAGCTAAGTAAATATCATACAATGTATGATATTTTTTATGTAACCCAGCAAGAAACTACTACTCGAGAGATTGATAGAATAAAATCCAAAATTCCATTCATAAAAGTTGTAAACGACATTTATGAAGCAAAGGAAAAATGCCTAACATCTTATTATTGGGTTGTTTGGGATGATATAATTCTAAATGATGACTTTAACTTTAACTTTGATGTAACACAAATGTTACCAGATGTAGTTATTGCTTTCTTAAATGGTGAGTCATACGATGGGGTATTTTTAATACCTAGCAACATGACACTTTCTAAACGTGAAGTTGAATATAGGTTTTTTGTTAATAAACATGAAACCCAAATAGAAGCAAGCAAGCCAAAGCCATATGATTCTTTTTTAATAAACTCTTATGAAGATTACTTAGCTGCTATAGAAAAAACAACCACTAATTTGTTTTGGATGAGATCTAATGATACAGACGTTTCGAATGAATTCACTGAGTCGTTTTACATACCACATCATAATTCATATTCAAGATCTCAAAGTCATATGTTTTATAATAAAGCTTATGACACTGAAAACTGCCTTAATATATTTTTAGTTAACAAGTTTAATAAAATAACCAAAGAAGAAATAGATTTACGACAACTGTACGAATTTGAAATAAATGATGTGCATGTGGTTGGGAAATTGCAATATGATGTGTTTACGATAGACTCTTATGATGAGTATGTTACGGCCATTGCAAATAGTAAAACTGAAATGTTTTGGGGAACTAGTAAAAACATAGATACAACTGAATTTGACTTTAGTGTGTATTTCTCATATAATAATTTATATGACCGACATGAAAACCATGCATTCATTCATAAAGTAAATGGAACAAACCTGTATAATGGGTTGTTTTTGTTTTCAAAAAAAAGTGTGTTAACAAAAGAAGAAATTGAGTCTAGGGAGTTAAAGAATAGAAAAGAATGGAATATAGTGGCAAGCGGGCCAGTAAAATATGATACATTCACAGTAACAACGTATGATGAATATTTAGAAGCATTTAACAATTCAAAAACAGAGATGTTCTGGTCTATACCTAACCACGTAGCTGTAAAAAATGATTTTAAGTTTGATACATACTTTACACAAGACATGATTTACGAACGCTCAGTAAATCATGTCTTCCTAAATGGCGAATTTTACGATGGAATAACATTGTGTACTACACACAGGCAGATTACTAAACGGGAATTTGATTACAAGTTTATTGCAAATAAAAAAGAAATCAACGTATTAGCATCAACTCCAGTTCCATATGACATAGTTTTTATTTCATATCAAGAACCAACGGCTGATGAAAACTATGATGCTTTGAAGTTAAAGTTTCCCAGAGCAAAACGAATTCATGGCGTAAAGGGAATACACCAAGCACACATAGAAGCAGCCAAGTTGTGTTCCACAAACATGTTTTGGATTGTGGATGGTGATGCTATTATAGTAGACTCATTTAACTTTGATTACCAAGTACCGGCATGGGAACATGATACAGTTCATGTATGGAGAAGTAAAAATCCCGTTAATGACTTAGTTTATGGTTATGGTGGTGTTAAGCTATTTCCCACTGAGATGACTATAAACATGGATTTAAGTAAACCTGACATGACAACGAGTATAAGCAACAAGTTTAAGACAGTAAACGTGATTTCAAATATAACCTCTTTTAACACGGATCCGTTTAATACGTGGAAAAGTGCATTTAGAGAATGTTGTAAGCTATCAAGTAAGATTATTGATAGGCAGCAAGACGAAGAAACAAATAAAAGATTGCAAACATGGACGTCAATTGGTAAGGACAGAATGTATGGCAATTATGCTATTTCTGGAGCAAAAGCTGGATCGGTGTTTGGATTAAAAAACAAAAACAACATAAACGAGTTGAGAAAAATTAATGATTATGAATGGTTAAAGGAACAATTTGACAATGGAAACCCGTGAATTATTAGATAGATTTGAAATATTGTACCCCACGAATAGCGAAATATCGGACTTACGGAGAGCATATATTGACAAAGACTTAAGTAGTATTTTTAGAATAGTGTCAAATGAAAACAAGGAAGATTTGCGTAAGTTGATACTAGAAGATAATACTTGGAAGTTATGGTCAATGCTGGAGGGAAGTATAACAACCCAGTTTGTTTCTGCGTTTAAGAGTTTTTTTGTAAACAACACTACATACGACAAGGATTGCTTTAGTCGTGGTCAATTGCAGAGCAAGCTATGGTTGATTAAGGAACTTAAAAAATTAAATCTTGATCTTGGTACAATATACATATGTGCGGGTTGGTATGCAACTCTTGCAACTATGTTATTTGAAAACGACTTTAATATTGAAAAGATTCGCAGCTTTGACATAGACCCAACGTGTGTTGACGTGGCTGAAACATTCAACAAGCCTTGGTTTGTTGATAATTGGAAGTTCAAAGCGTTGACTCAAGACATAAATGAAATAGATTACTCTGAGCATAAATGGCAATTTTGGAGTAATGCAAATAACAGAATGAGTAAAACAATAACAGATACTCCAACTACTATAATAAACACAAGTTGCGAGCATATTCCTAACTTTAATGAATGGTACGACAGAATCCCATTGGGGAAGATAGTTATATTACAAGGCAACAACTATTTTGAAATTAAGGAACACGTTAATTGCTCAGTAGATGTTGATGAGTTTTCTAAAAAAGCGCCTATGAAAACAGTATTGTATGTGGGTGAACTGCAACTTCCAAAATATACACGTTTTATGAAAATAGGCATTAAATGATAGACGACATACTTAGTAAAATGAGCCTTCGAGATTTGCAGAAAGAGTGTTCTAGGGCACTAAATACTATGCAAGCTACAAATAACAATATTTGGAAGTTTAACAAAGACGCTCACCACGATAGCCAAAATTGGTATAAAGTTGTAATTAAGTGGTATTATACTGAATACGGCGGGTTGCCTAGTGTTGTTGGGCCTGGAAAAGACATAAAACTTATATACGATGTATAAAATAGAAGATATCAAAACAATTCACTTGGAAGTGACTCAAAATTGTCAAGCAAGTTGTCCAATGTGTGATCGTAATCAAAATGGCGGAGCATTAAACCCCCATATAAATCTGGATGAGTTGACCCTAGCCGACTGTGAAGCCATATTCACCCCTGAGTTCATAAAACAATTAAGTTCAATGTATATGTGTGGAAATTACGGTGATCCAATAGTCGCAAAAGATACACTGGAAATTTTTAGATATTTTAGAAAACACAACCCCAGCATGTGGTTAAGTATGAATACAAATGCTGGGGCACGGGACTTTGGATGGTGGAAAGAACTGGCCAACATATTTGGGCGAATGGGGTCGGTTATTTTTAGCGTTGACGGCCTAGAAGATACAAATCACATATATCGGCAAGGAGTAAGTTGGGACGCTGTGCGTCGATCCATGCAAGGTTTTATAAGTGCAGGTGGTAGAGCTAGATGGGATTTTCTTATTTTTGATCACAACCAACACCAAGTTGAGGAAGCCCGAACCCTTTCTAAAGAATGGGGTTTTGAAAAGTTCGTTGCTAAGAAAACTGGAAGGTTTGTAACAACTACATCAGCCCCAAAGGAAACACACCAGTCAGTAAATCGCAAAGGCCAAGAAACTGCTGAACTTAAGAAACCGACTGAAAAATATCAAAATAACGCCCTTAAAAAGCAATCTTCTTTACTTGACAAGTATGGGACTATGGATGCGTACTATGATGTAGTACCAGTACATTGCAAGGTAAAAGATGAGGGCAGTCTTTATATAACTGCCGAAGGCATAGCGATGCCGTGTTGTTGGACAGCGGGGCGTATGTATAAGTGGTGGAATAAAGATCCAAAAACTGAACAAATATGGAATTTTATAGACGATGTTGGTGGGAAAGATATGCTGAACGCCAAGGGTGGTCTCGATAAAGTATTTGACACTGGAATTTTTGAAAATATAGAAAAAAGCTGGAATAAGGCTTCATGTGCAAATGGCAAACTAAAAGTATGCTCTATGAAATGCGGGGTAGAGTTTGATCCATTTGCGGAACAATTTAGGTAATAAAATGACAAATAATTTCCCTTCTACATTTTGTGCTTTGCCATGGTTGCATTTGAGTAGCAGACCTGACGGAAAAATGAGAACCTGCTGTACAAGCAACGCAAGTAGTGTGCAGGATCCTGATAGCAGTAACAAAATTGGCGGCGGCGAGGTGGGCGTTGTTAAGAATGCAGACGGTATCCCAGCAAACTTCAATCATACAACGCTGGAAGATGCATGGAACAGTGATTACATGAAAAATGTCAGAAAGATGATGTTGCGTGGAGAAAAACCAGCAAGCTGTTTAAAATGTTATAAAGAAGAAGATGCCGGTCATTTGAGCAAACGTAATTGGGAAACTGATTACTGGGCCCATCGTTTTGATTTACAAGAAATGATAAATGAAACAGCAGATGACGGGTCTATACCTACTAAGATTAGGTATATTGACTTGCGTATGGGAAGCAAGTGTCAACTAGCCTGTGTCATGTGTAGCCCACATGATAGCAGTGGCTGGGTTAAAGAATGGAACCAGATATTCCCCCAAATTCAAAATGAAAAATTAAAGAGTACTAGTCAATGGGAAAATAAAGGTAGAGTGCATGGAGCAAGTTACAATTGGCATAAAAACAATCCACGTTTTTGGAATGAGCTATTTGAACAAATTCCAAACATGTACCAGCTTTACTTTGCCGGTGGTGAAAGTTTGGTAATTGAAGAACATTATGACTTATTGGAAGAATGTATAAAGCGGGGATATGCAAAAAACATTGAACTTCGATATAATAGTAATGCAGTTGAATGGCGTGATGACTTATTTGATCTATGGGCAGAATTTAAGCGTGTTCGGTTCCATTACAGTATAGATGCACATGGGGAACACAACGATTATATTCGCTATCCAAGCACATGGGCTCACCAAGAAGAAGTTTTTTGGAAATTAGATGAAACGGCCCCCCAAGTAGAAGTTACAACAGCTACTACTATTATGGCACTTAATATTGCTTATATTCCTGAGTTTGTTAAATGGAAAGTAAATCAAGGATTTAAAAAGATAAATGCTTGGCCCCTGGGCGCAGGTGGTATAAACATGCACTTTGCATATTGGCCCCCACAACTAAACGTGAAGGTCCTACCAGCTGACGTTAAACGGCAGATTTCAGAAAAGTATGAAAATGAATTCTACCCTTGGATAGATGAAAACTGGGATAAGTTTACTGGTGTAAAAGAGAACAACATTTCAAAACAACAGTTTATGGAAAATCCGTATGGTATAAAACGATTTAAAGGGTTAATAAGTTTTATGAATTCTGAAGATTGGTCAGCAAGGCTTCCTGAAACAAAAGAATACTTAACTTTGATAAACAGGCAACGAAACTGGGATAACAAGTTTTTAGAAGTATTTCCAATTTTTAAAGGAATCCTATGAGTTATTTGACTATTAAAGATATACAGCGATTGCAGATAGACCACACTAGCAGGTGTAACTGTTCTTGTCCGCAATGTGCTAGGATGTTTAATGACAAATTAAATGAAAAAATGCCCATAACTGACTTGACTGTGTCAGATTATGAGATTTTATTAGAGCCTTTTGAAAAAGAACAACTTACAATATTTCATTGTGGGAATTATGGCGACGTGATAGCAAGCCCGACGTTTGATGCCTCACATGATTATTGTTTATCTAAAAATGTAAAACACGTTAGGGTTGCAACCAACGGGAGTATGAGAAAACCCGACTGGTGGGTAGACTTGGCTAAACGATCGGAAAACAAGCTGTCGATTATTTTTAGTATAGATGGGCTAGGTGACACGAATCATTTGTATAGGGTTGGAAGCAATTTTGACAAAATAATTGAAAATGCTTCAGCATTTATTCAAGCTGGTGGCAAGGCAGAATGGGCCTTTATCGAATTTAAGCATAACTATCACCAAATTGAAGAAGCAGAAGCACTTGCCAAAAAGATTGGTTTTGAAAAGTTTACAGTAAAGTATACTGCGAGATTTGCAGATTTGGATCAAAAAACCACAGTTACTAAAAAAGGTAATGTTGTGGAAGATACCGACAATAATCAAAATTCAAAAGATAAACAAGAAATAACTAAAACATATGTTGACTTTGACGACTACGTAATGAAAACCCCCGTTGTATGCAAGTACAAGCGAGACAACACAATGTTTGTTGATATGACTATGCGTCTTTGGCCCTGCTGCTGGATGGGAGCCCCTGCGTACTTTCAACATAAAAATAAACAACAACCAAGTTTTGATTACTTAACTGAATTGTATGGCAACGATTTTAACGACCTACGGGCACATGGATGGGGTGTGTTAGAGCATGAGTACTTTGAATCATATTTAGAAAATTCATGGAACAACCAAACTGACAAATTTAGACGTATATACACATGTGGTAGAACATGTGGTGAAAAGTTTGAGTTTAGTAGCGGTCATGGTAAAAATAAAAATGACAAAACTCTTAATTAATGAGCTTTATAAAAAACTTGATCATCCAGGGTTTTTCTTTACTAACATTGATGGACTAGATATACCGTTTAGTAATAACTGGAGAAAAATTGGGGTTAATTTAAGTGGCGGGGCTGACAGTGCGTTGCTTGCTTATGTACTATGCTTAATTATTGAAACCAACAAAATAGATTGCACAGTTGATATAATATCATTTATAAGATGCTGGAACACACGACCATGGCATCAATTTGTATCGGCATCAGTATATAACTGGCTACGTGATAGATTCCCTAATATTGTTCATGACAGACACACCACGTACATACCGCCTGAAATAGAATATGGAAACATAGGGGCGACTATAGTAACAAAACACTATGATGAACCCCTTGCTGGGGATGCAATAATCATAAGTAGTTATAACACGTTTATTGCACAACACAAAAAGCTTGATGCAGTTTTTAACGGCATAACGTCAAACCCCCCAGGAATAACTGTACCTAATAGAACATTTACAGAAAATCAATTTAAGTTATCAGAATTAGTAATACACAAGAAGTCAATAAACAGCTTTCTAATGCGGCCATTCAAGTATATACAGAAAGATTGGATATTTCATCAATACAACAACTTGGGTATTCTAGAACTTTATAACATGACTCGAAGTTGCGAGGGCGATATAACAACACATGACGTAATACGGGAAGTAATACCCAACGTTGGTAGTTATGAATATGGGATGGCAGTGCCTATATGTGGTGAGTGTGACTGGTGTAAAGAACGATCTTGGGCAGAAAAACAAATGAGGATAGCCAATGACAAATAAATCATTTTGTCCATTACCGTGGATGAGTTTAAATGTAAGAAACAATGGTGACGTGAGGATATGTTGTAACGCAAATGTGAGTAACACACAAGGTCTTGTGAAAACACAATCTGGAAACAACTATAACCTAAGTAAAGAAAGCCTTCATGGATTTAGAAATTCTGATCTCATGAAAGACGTGAGGCTATCCATGCTACGTGGTGAATACCATGATTCATGTATAAGATGCAAGCGAGAAACTGAGTCCGGTATGGAAAGCAGGGCAAGTTGGGAGCGTGATATATGGAAACATGTAGTTGATGAGGAAAAAGCCAAGGAAGTAACCAGCGACGATGGCTCAATAGAAATTACCGAAAATCCATTGCGATACATGGATCTTAGATTTGGCAACTTGTGCAACCTAAAATGTAGAATGTGCGGCCCAACTGACAGTAGCCAATGGTATGATGATAACGTTTTAATTTGGGGCGACACTTATAAGGATAGTGGCCAAACTATAAAATTAATTAAAGGTAAAAATGGAAAACATAAACCGGATGTGGACATTTACTCTTGGTATGAGAATGACAATTTTTGGTTAGAATTGGAAAAGGAAATACCAACAATTGAAAGATTGTACATTGTTGGTGGGGAACCTTTGCTAATCAACCAACATTATGAATTTTTGCAAAAATGCGTTGACGCAGGTCGGGCAAAACACATAGTAATTGAATACAATACAAACATAACTAATATTCCTGAGCGTGCTTGGAATATATGGAAAAATTTTCAAAGAATCCAAATTGGTATGAGCGTTGATGCTGTTGGTAAGATTAATGACTACATAAGAAATCCAAGCAAATGGTACAAGATTGAAGAAAATATGCGAAAACTTGATAATGCAGAAGGCGAATTTAAAATTTGGTGGGCTGCTACTATACAAGTTTACAATATGGTACATTTACCTGACATGATGATGTGGAAAATTCGTCAAAAATTTAAACGTATAAATGTTGAAGTCCAGCACAAACCGATAATAAGTCCACATCCACTGCACAGCCCAAAGTTCCTGAATGTGCAAGTGTTTCCTAAAGAAAGCAAAGAATGGATTACTACATACTTTGATCAGAGAAAAAAACAAGCCAAGGTTGAAATATTTGAGATGGATTTGACTGAAACTGAAAAAGAAACAAATTACAAATATTTTTGTAAAATATTAGATCAATATGTAAAATTTATGAATTCTGAAGATCATTCAGACAATTTGCAAAAGTTTTGGCATTACACAAACACCTTGGATAGATCTAGGAATGAAAAATTGAAAGATGTTTGTGAAACAACTTGGCGTCTGCTTAAGGGTGATGAATATGGAATACAATGAATTAGTAGTAGATAAATTCTTGTCTACTAGGATTCCACCAATGTTGGTTGGTAAAATTATGGCTGCTAGAAATAGCATGAATATGGAAAACTATCCTGCTGACAGTTTTCAATACACCCGTGTATTTCTAAATAAAGTAAATGAATGGATTTTGGCATCAAAATTTAATACGATAGATGGATTGAATAACTTCACAGTACGCCATGCGATCTTGGGTGTAACTCAACAGATTGATGAGTTACACTACCTGTACAAAGACAGGTTGGTCATATTTGAAGGTGAATATGCCTATCATTGGAGATTGAATCCGAACATAACTAGGATAAATCACTACACTGACATAAAACCAAACAGTGTTTTGGTTATGTCATACCCGTCTGTAAAGTTTGCTGGTAATTTTGAAAAAGTCGAGGAAGTACTTGACTATTGTTTTGATAATGGCGTTGACGTCCATATTGATGCTGCTTGGTTGGGACAGTGCAGAAATATTTATTTTGATGCTGCCCACCCCGCTGTTAAAACTTTTTCAGTAAGTTTGAGTAAAGCATTTTTTATGGGGTCACAACGGATAGGTATACGATACAGTAAGGACGTAGTATCTGGACCTATATCTATCATGAACGACTTTGGGTATAACAACGTAAGTGACATGTGGATAGGGTGCCATATGATTGATACGTTTGGTGAAGATTTTTGGTGGAAAAACTACGCAGATAAATATACGCAAGTTTGTAAAGATTTTAATTTAAATGAGTCTGACTCGTTCAACATAGCGTTCAATGGTAACACACAAGTTAGTATACGAACACCATTAAGATTATTAATAGACAAAAGGTTTGACGCAAGGGGTTATAATGTCTGAAAACGAATACCAATCTAGGAGACCGCTTATGTGTAAGGCTCCGTGGAGTCAATTAAACATAGGCCCACTTGGCGACCTTAAGATGTGTACAGTTGGTAAGAAACATGGGTCATACATAAGTGAAGTGTCATCACTCACTGATTATTTTAATAATGACATAATTAATGAAATACGTAACGGCTTTGTGCGTGGTGAATGGCCAAGTGCATGTACTGCATGTAAAAATAATAAAGAAAATGGAATTCCTGCACACTTGGATAATGACCACTATACACGATTACCGTGGACTGATGATAATTTTGGTGCTGATAGGAAAAAAATATTATCACTTGAGTATACTCCAAGTAACCTTTGTAATCAAAGTTGTGCAATGTGTGGTAGTATTTACAGTAGTAAGTGGATTGGGTTTGACAAGCGGGCTAAAAAAGAAGGTCTGGAATTTAGGGAACATTCTGGATTAACCAACTTACACACAAAGGCATATCAAGCATCCGAAGATGATATGAAAAAGATATTTGAAATCCTTCCATCAATTAAGTTTTTGCTTATTAAGGGTGGTGAACCCTTTGCTGATCCGAGAAACATAAGGCTACTAAAAGAAATAGTTGATAAAAAATATGAAATGGGAATACTTATAGTTTCTAATTGGGCCGTTATTACTGAAGAAATTTGGGAAATACTTGAAGCATTAAACAAAAATCCAAATATAGATCTTTTAGTTACGGCAAGTATAGACGGTACTGGGAAAGTATACGAATGGATACGAAGTACTCCATATGAACAAACGCTTGACAATATGGAAATGTATTTGCGTAGGACTGGTAAACGCGTAATGGTAAGTAGCACTGTTTCATTGTATACGTTATGGTCTTTAACGAATACAGCTAACGAGTTGCTGTCAACTGGATTAGTTGCAAATATAGCATACCAGTATGTATTTTTACCTAAATATTCTGCATATAGTATGATACCGCAACATGATATAGAGCGTCTAGTTGAAGAGTTCTTTAAAAACCCAGAATATTTAAGAGATCCACGTTTTTTTGAAAGAACAGATCGCCTTAAAGTTATAAAACATGAAGCAAATGCTGATGACAACACAAATGCTCTTAGGTGGATTGAATATATGAACAAATTGCGTGGGTTTAACATATATGACTACAGCCCAGAGTTGGCTGAATGGGCAGAAAAGGTTAAAAATGACAAGTAACACATCATGTTTGCGGAGTAACCATGAAACAGTATTTAGGATAACTAACGACTCAGTTGGCCTTTGCTGTAAGATGCACCCATCCCCAAAAATTTTAAGCAATGATCTTGAAAATATTAGAAAAAAATTACAAAACGGTGAAAAGCCATTGGAATGTAATACGTGTTGGAAATATGAGAACAGTGGTGTAAAATCTTGGAGAATGACTGGGAATGATCATTATAAAGAAAATCCAAACAAGCATCAAATAGAATTGTATTTTGATAATACATGTGACGCTGCGTGTGTTTATTGTAGTTCAGCCTATAGTAGCAGGTGGAAGCAAGAACTACAAAATGCAAAATTTCCACCGCCAGTATGGGCCACATACGATGATTCAGTCCAGGGGGATAACAAAAAGAGCATAGAACATCTATTCAATTATATTTCAGAAAAAGCAAAAAATAAAAAGAAACATGATTATTTTGAAATAATATTGCTTGGTGGTGAACCCTTACTTACGACTATTAACAAATCAACAGTGTTGGACTTAACTATAGAGGCATTTTACAGATATGTTGACGTTGGGACTGAATTGACAATAATAATTCAAACTAATGGAAATACTCCCAAAAAACTTATGGATATTACTTTAAAAAAGATAGAATACTTTAAGAGTGTATACAAGGGGTTAGACTTTATAATTTCATTAAGTGCGGAAAGCGTTGGGAAAATATTTGAGTATATAAGGTATGGATGTTCGTTTAATACTTTTACTGATAATTTAAACCGATGGGCGTCAGTTGGTATTAGAATAAATGCAAATTTGGCAGTAAATTCTATAAGTTTATGCTCTTTAAAGGATTATTTAGAATTGTTGTCAAATGTTTCAAAAAAGCATGAATGTACAATAGATGTGTCTGTAAATGCAGTACATTCATCAGCATTGTCAGTTGGTATACTAGATGAATCGTTTGGTCCATATTGTGACGATGCTATTGACTTTGTAATAAAAAATAATTCTTTGTTTTTAAATTCAACAGATATGATTCGTAAAATCATGGATTTACGGACTATGCTAGGTACAATGTTAACTAATGATAATGTATTGGTTTTTGAAAATGCAATTAAGTATTTTGAAAATGTTAGAAAAGTGAAATTAGAAGAAATAAATCCTGTGCTAAAACAATACATAGATGAAAAAATAAGATTAGCGAATGAATAACGGTATATATAAAAATATAATAAAAAAACTTCATTTTGAACCAACAAGCGCATGTAACGCACGATGCCCACAATGTCCTAGGACATTCAACACAAGTCTCAATACACATCCATTACTGTGCATTGATGAATGGAAATCTAATGAATTAAAATTTGTAATAGAGGATCCGTTTTTTAAAGACTTGGAAACTGTTTTAATAAATGGAAACTACGGTGACATAGTAATGCACACAGATCCCAAATCTATAATAGAGGTTTTCGTAAATCGTGGATTATTTGTAGACATAAACACAAATGGCGGCGCACAATCATCTGAGTTTTGGAAATGGTTGGGAACACAACCAAATGTATTGGTACAATTTGGCATTGATGGATTGGAAGATACACACCATTTGTATCGAAGAAACACTGTTTTTTCAAAAATAATACAAAATGCAAAAACCTACATAAATGCTGGCGGCACTGCTAAATGGATAATGACGCTATTTAAACATAATGCACATCAAATAGAAGAGTGCCGTGAACTCGCAAAAACCTTGGGGTTTAATCGATTTAGCACTAGGGAGTCTACTAGATTTTCTGCAGAAAAGTTGTCAATTTCAGATAAAAAGTTTAAACATGAATATTACTTGGAACCATATACTAAAGAAAATCAAAATATAATTAAAGAAGAAGAAATGTACGATGAAACTTGGTATAAAATTCATGGAGACATCGATATTTTAAAGAGTTTTAAACACTTTCAAACTAAGTATGACGATCCAGTGACATGCACTGTGTCACAAGATGCATCTGTATTTTTGTCTTATGACAGAAGATTGTGGCCCTGTTGCCATACTGCTATTGGGTTTGAACAGTCTTATAAACAAAATATTATGTATGATAGCATTGTTAATATATTTAAAGAAGATATAGAAAATGACGCTAACTTTAATAACGTACTTAACCACTCTATAGATACTATATTGAATCATAACATGTTATTTCGTAAAATAGAAAAAACATGGAATACCCCAGATGTATGTACTAGTTGTATAATGAATTGCAAGGATGGAAGTCACTTATACCGACAGTATCAAACCGACACGTTGGTAAAAATGTCAGAAAACTGAGGGTAGCTTTCAAAGAAGTTCTGATTTCTATATAAATCTGTTTTCTCCAAATAATCTTTTAAACTTGGCAACAAGTGGCTGTCATCCTTGCTGTTCATAAAGTTTTTTATGTATTCAAGGCCATCATTTATTTTTTTTACATTACACTTAGATTGAAATTCTGTAAATTTCTGCGTAACACGCTCTTTTATATGTGCTGGCAAAACAGTAACACAAAGAATATCAGGGTAGGTTAAGTGTGTCGGGTTCATTATTTTCACTGACCCTGGATCAGTGTCATACCACCATTGCATACTTTCTGGCATGTACCAAACATTTAATAAACTAATGGTGCTTCTTAAAAATACATGAAAACCGTGTGATTTTTTAAGTTCGAGGAACCGTTTAGTAACAGCTTCAGTTGTTTCGTATTTTGCTGGCCACCTTATGTATTCTGATTCGGCAGGATTTGCACTATCAAAACTTAGTGCAAATTCTACTTGTTTAAACTTACTCCATTTTTCTACCCAACTGTCTTTTGGCATAATTGTACAATTTGTAGAATAATTGAGTAGAAGGTCACTGCAATCTCTTTCAGCAATTAACTTGTCAACTAATACCCATTGGTCTTTGGTAAGAAGTGGCTCACCTCCGGTAAATTTGATATGTACTAAGTCTTTTATGAATGGAAATATATTCGATATGTCACTTTTGCTTTTTTCAACAGTATTAAGTGTTGAACCAAACATTGTTTTTTCTTCTTTAAACCATTTCCATGCATACCTACTGTCGCACATACGACAAGCCAAATTGCAGTCATTGCTTATGGCCAGCTCTATCCAACGTATAGTGGGGTTGTCCAAATCAACCAATTCGTCTATCGGAAGATCTTTGTTTTCATGATATCTTTCACGAAGGCTCTTCTTTCCAGATGATTCCTCTTGGTAGCATCGTATACACCCAGGCACTTGATCACCGGCGATCATTTTAGAACGTACATCGTTCATCCAATCGCCGTAAAAAACTTCAGTAAGTGTTTTTTCTTTTAAGTTGTTTTCAATTGGTCTGAATTTTTCAGCAAACCTACAACATGGTTTTACTCTGCCAGTGGGATCAACAAATTGATGATCCCACGCCATGCTACAGAATGTTTTACTTGGGATACGCATTAGTTGGACTATATCTTTCATAATTAATACCGTTGGATTCTAAACCCCAACGTCGCTCTGAACACCACCAACAAGTTCCACACGGTATGTCCCAACTATTTCGTTGAATAACGTCTAGATGCTCGTCGCATGAAAGGGTCAAACCTGCTAACTCATCTAGTACTCCGTGTATTATGTACAATTCAATTATGTCTTTTTTTGTCATAAATGCATGTGGGCTTGCGTTAGTTGGACTATTATAAATTGTTTGAGGGTTGTCTCGAATAAATTCTCTATATTCGTTAAATTTAAAATCTTTACATACTTCTAAAGGTGGATTCCTTGTAACACCATTTAAGTTGTAATCTATTTGTTCAGTAAAAAATAGATTCCTAATTACTGAGAGAAAGAATTCATCTTTTTCTTCAAATTTAGCTTGCCGTTCGTTACCTATAACCTCAACACTTTCACCAAAATTTTGAAAACCAGTTAACTCTTTTATTTTTGCAATTACTGCTCGTGAACTTCCTAGGTTTTTAGCCTTGTTGTGAATTTCTAAACTAATTGGTATGATTTTAATGTCTAGGTTGTGTTTTTGTAAAGTTTTTACCAATAAGTACAGTAATATGGCACTGTCAAGACCTCCTGACACTTGGACACCAACGTTCTTCCATTTAGTGTTTATTGGTATTATTGTAGCATTACCACCGGACACTTCCCACCGTTCTTCAAACTCAACATTTGGGTTTTCAATCATTTGTTAACCTTTTAATTTAAAAATAAAGTCGTCGGGGCGATATTGTTCAAATCCCCATTTTCTTTCACGACACCACCAACAACATTTTTCTTCAGGCCTAACGTCGAAGCAGTCTTTTGTAAAATATTCCGTTTCAACCATTTCTGCCTCACATGACCTAGTTAACGGGAATACCGAGTCAAGCAAATCAAACTGTTTGTAAAATTTGGATATTACACGCTTATTAGAAAACAAAAACGGGTATTGGACTCTTTTATTTTTAAGTTTATGTAATATAACTTCCGGCTCATCACGTTCTTTTGAACTATCACCGTACAGTGTATCTCCAACTTCAGAAATAGGTGGATTTGCAGTTAACCCATTGAATACACAACTTAGGTTATACTTACTGTAGTATTCATTTATGTTGAATGACATAATAACTTTCTTGTCTTCATCAGTTATTGGCAATGCATGATTTGGCATTGGAAAGATAAGATGTTGTTTGAATTGCACATCGAGCAATTCTTCAACTTTTCTTAAAACTCCCCATGCATACTTTATGTTGTACGGCCTTGCTAAAAATTCAGTAGTTATTGGGTGTATAGGATTTCCATACCCCATTTCTTTTACAGTCTTAGCCAACATGTATGCAGTCAATGCACTGTCGGGGCCACCTGATAAAAACATTGCCACTGGGGCACCGTTTTTAGGTATACCAAATTCGACCTTATCTAGGTCAGTATAGTAATATTTTTTTATGTCAACGTCTGCAACACTTGCAAAAGGTTCGGCAGTTGAATAGTGTCTGTTAAGTTCTTCTACTAACATTTTATTTCCTGTTTAAACAAAAGAGAAGTCCAGTTTTTTGGTGAATACCTTTTTCAAGTAATTCAGTTGCACAATGAGTAAACTTGCTGTCAAAGAAGAATATATCTCCAACTTCCCACTTATATTCATATTTTATACTAAATCCCTTGTATGCTTCCCTGAATGTGGTATCCCATTTTGACCCCCAATGCATGTATCCTTGCTCGTCGGGAATTTTGTATTCATCACTCCAGCCACCAAAATATCTTGGATCTCTTATTCCTTTGTTATAGAATGGAACATAATCGTCTGGTTTTCCATATATGGGGGCAATCCACTCTACGTTAGTATCTGCTGTTTGATCAAATATTATAGTATATGCATCCTTGTTACTTGGTTCAACAGATAACGGTATGATTCCTTGGTAAAATGCTCTCCGTGTGTCGTTACCATCACTGTGTAACGCATAAGGATTTTGAAGGTCGTAAAAATTAACCCCCCAATATTCGTAAACTTCTCTGTCCCATGGCACGAAGTTGTCCAACCATTCGAATATCAAATCTTCGTGGTATACTGTCTTGTTAGTAATGTTGTATACATTATTTTCTCGTTTCCCGTTACTTGCCCTCGGCTTGTGGGACTCTGGATCATTTTTTAGTAATTCTTTTATACCTTTTAAATGATCGATGTCTTCAGGTTTTAGTACATTTTTTAATACAATAAAATCTTCCATTTGTTTTTCCTTAAACACTAGGTCCCATTGGTCCAGATAACTCGTTATAATGATCGTAAATAGGACTGGCTTCTTGCTTCTGCGCGGTTATTTTTTCTAGTTCAGCTAGCAAGTGATCGGTTGCTTTTTCAACAACAGGGTATCCGAGCTCGAGGCACTTCTCTTTTAATCTAAGCCATCTTCTAATCCGTACTTCTCGAGTGTTGTCTTTGTATACCCAATGGCCGTTTTCGTCCCACGAAATTCCAAGTTTTTCTTGATTCTTATGCAACGGTGACCCTGGAACAATGTCAAGTGTTGGGCCCAGTGCAACACTTCGAATTAGTTTTTGATCGTTAATCCATCTGTATTTTTCAAGCATGTCAAGTGTTTTTTGAAATTCTTCTTCAGTTTCCGTAGGGTAGCCAACTAGAAGTAACCACGCCATTTCTATTTTATATTTTGCACACATCCTAAATGTGAAGTCCATAGCAGCATCGTTAAACATTTTTTTCATGTCATTTCTGACAACTTCACTACCACTTTCTACACCAATGCTAACAAACCTTAGTCCAGCATCATACATCAATGAATAAACTTCTTCAGACATTTGGTGTTCAGGTCTAGCAATGAATTGCCCCTGCCAGTTAACGTGTCCCATAACACCGGATTTTTTAAATTTAATAATAGTGGTGCAGACATCTTTTAATTGTTTTACGCTGCCATTTAGTAAGCTGTCAGTGAATAGAAACCGTTTACTTCCATATTTTTGATTTTGCTGTTTCATCTCTTCAGCAATGTTTATTCCACTCCTGAATCTAAATTTTGGCCAAACGTTTTGTATATCGCAGAATGTGCATTTTCTAACACATCCACGACTTCCAGTTATATAAACGAACTCAGTCCCCATACGACTTTCATCACGAATCCTAGGATCATACCATGTTCCTGGATATCGATCCATTGGAAAATCACTGTAGTCAGGTATGGGTATAGTATCCAAATCCGTTATTTGGGTTGGTGGAATACCGTTTATTCCCGGCATGTTGAGGTTATTGTTTAGAACATTGACGATAGCCTCTTCACCTTCACCAACAACGTATGCGTCTACTAATCCTTTTTCAAAGAGTAATGGTCCTGTGAATTCAGAAAACGGCCCACCCGCCACTATTTTTATATTTGGAAATTCTTTTCTTATAAGTTCACACATTGATATGCAAATCCATTTACTGCGTTGACTAAAAATGGTTATGCCTATCCAGGAAGGATTTTTTGACTTAATAGTTTCTAACCAAGTTGGCACACATGGCATGACATGGTCTGTCCAAAATGCTTTAAATTTGTCTTCATACCTGAATGTTAAATCAGTGTCAAACCATACGTGCCCATGCTTAGTAACGTCTATATTATGCCACAAGTCTAGGTTTAAGTCATAGCAAAACGCTGAGAATCCGTTTTTTTCAACAACTGATTTTAGAATGGCCGGGGCTGTTATAGGGGCACGTAGTTCTAATCTAGGTAGTGTAAGGAAGACTATGTCGGTCATATATTATCTCGAGTCATAAGTGTGAATGTTAAATACACAGTATTTATGGGATTGTAATTTATGTTTTTAAAATCTGACACTGTTGAAGAAATTCATGTAGAAATAACTAACAAATGCAACGCTGCGTGTCCGATGTGTAATCGTAATATCTTTGGTGCAATCAATAGACCAGGACCTGGATTAAGCGAATGGTCCCTTGAGGATATTGACAAGGTATTCTCAAAAGAATTACCAAACTTACAACGAGTTTATTTTTGTGGTACGCATGGTGATCCTATTGCTTCACGTTACTTGTTTGAGGCAATACGTGCTGCAAAAGATAGAAATTTACAGATAGAGATATTCACAAATGGGAGTCTTAAAACTGATGAATGGTGGAAAAAGTTTGTATCTATTCTTGATAAAAGAGATCGTATAACGTTTGGGGTTGATGGCGTAGAAACAAACCATCTTTATCGACAAAACACAAATATTGACAAAATTCTTAGTCATATGTCGATTTGTTGTGCTGGTGATGTAAAAGTTAGATGGGACTTTTTAGCATTTAAGCATAATGAACATGAAATCGAAAATTGTAAAACATTAGCAGCTAATATGGGAGTTACTGATTTTAGGATAAGAAGAACTCCAAGATTTGATACGTTCGACCCATACCCGGTGATGAATTCTAAAAAAGAGATAACACACTACTTGGAACCCCCTGTTGAAAAGGATATGCAGCATCCTAGTCATGAAAAAATGAAAAGTATAACACAGAGTAAATCAGCATTTTCTGAAGAAAAAATAAAAGATATACTGGAATCACAAGCAAGTGTTATTGACTTTTCCATTGTAGATTACGAACCTGTTGAAAAGAAATCCCAATGGAGTATAAATTGCATATACCAGGAATCAAAAAAGATTTATGTTAACAGCCGTCTTGAAGTATTCCCGTGTTGTTATATAAGTGATGAACACGAATCATATAAGAAGTTTTCATTAAATGAATTAAAATATCCAACAGGTGAACTATCCCTAAAAGATAAATCATGGGGTGATATTTTTTCGCACAAGTTTTTTACAGAAGACTTGATAAATTCATGGACACAAAGCAACGTAATACCACGATGTATAAAAACATGTGGAGTAGTAAAACGTGAACAGGAACAAAACATGAGGGTATCACTTTGAATGTACTGCTGTTGTCAACACCAAGATCTGGGTCAACATACCTTTCTGAGTTGTTAAAGACTACACTCAAGTTTGAGTATGAATTCATCGATCCTGTGGACACTTGGAATTTTGTTGATAATGCAATAGAAAATCAAAAAAAGAATATTAAAAAAATACAACGTGCTCTGGCAAGTGACTCTGTGTTTGTTAGGCATAATTCACATTTTTTTGGATTAGATCCTAAAATTTCTCACGAAATTGAACAGACATTTAAGCATTTTCATGTAGTGAAGCTTATAAGGTCCGATTCGTTGTTTGATATGACACTGAGTCATTGTTATGCTATGTTAACGGGAATACCACATGACTGTTTTTTTGGCACGTTACCAAAAATTTATATATCAAAAGAACTATACTTGCAAGAATTGGAAGTATGTAAGTTAAGGCAACAGCATCTTGAAAGTTTCCCAATTTATGATGAGAAAATATATTATAACGATCTTAAAAATAAACACAACACGCTAAAATTTATTAAACTAGATTGGGAGGCAGTATCTATAACCCCCAACTCACATAAAAGTCTTAAAATAACAAATTACAACGAATTATACGAGGAATACGGAAAATGATACCAAGCATACGACATAAAATGATTTCGAGTTTGATAAAATTTGAACCTACTATGTTTTACAACACTTCTATGGTTGGCATTTATGATGGTCGCGATATATGTAGTTGTTTTTTAAATAATGCTGAATGTTTTAAAAAATTAACTTTTTATGAAAATTTTCAAGATTCCAATGAAGAATCTAAAAATAGTCTTTTAGAGTTATATAGCGAATGGCAAAAGGAAATACCCAACCTTGACATAGTTATAGGTGATGGAACTGAAAAGCTGCTGTATGATAACTTGGATTTTTTGTTTACTGACGCATACAACATAGATTACATGACTTATTTTTTGAATGACAAATTCAATAACACGTTGCTAGCGATATGTGGGTACGGGGCGGAAATATCTCGGACAGTTGGGATAAGTGTTGCCATAGAGTTTAAAAAAATATACCCAGTTATGCTGTTCAACGGATTTTTGTTTTTTACAAACAACGAAATAAAGTATAAAGATGTATATTGCAAAATCAAGAAATTTATGATTACGAATGACATACCCTACGTAAACAACCTTGGGTGTATACGCCCTAATGGGTGGTATCACAGTCTATTAGTTGACAAAGACTAGTCTCAATGTTATAATTTAAAAAGAGAGTAATGCTTGTAGATCTATGTGGAAAATTAAAAAATGACTGACTTAAAATGGAGTGAATATGATTTTACAAAAATACCATTCAAAGAATTGGTATCAGTTGGCCAAAGATCTTTGTTGTATAGAGATGTTTTCACTGTATCTTGGCTTCTCGGTCGCTTTTGTAATTACAGGTGTAGTTATTGCTGGCCATATGCTAGATCTGACAGAAAAGACCATAGACCAACCGAGTTATGCCTACTCACAATTGATGAAATAAAGCGGCAAGCAAGGGGTAATGGGTTTAATAGCTTCCACTTTTCACTAAGTGGTGGAGAGCCAACGTTCCATCCAGGTTACCTTGACATACTTAAACACTTAGCGGATGACGTTCCTAATACAAATTACACTAGCATTCATATGACATCAAACTGTTCTAGACCAGTTAAATGGTTTGAAAATTATGTTGAATGCGCGAAACCATTTCACAGAGCAAGTATAACAGCTAGCCTGCATACAGAGCACCTAAACACGAAAGAAAAGATGCAAGATTTTGCGGATAAGTTGATATTGTGCCAGGAACATGATGTGCAAGTTACAATAAACATGGTAATGGTTCCTGAATGGTTTGAAAAAGATTGGGAAAATGCAATGTTTTTTCATGAACAGGGGATCAACGTTACATTAAAACCACAAAGCGATCCGACTGCTAGTAAGGTTGTGGACGGGTATACTGATGACATGAAACAAAAATTGTGGAACGGGATGCCGCAACGTGCATACACTGAAGTAAAACGTACATGGTCTTCTCGACCCGCCGCAAGGTTTGATATGCCAAAGGATACAATAGGTGAAAATGATACCTCTGTGCCAGCACATATGCAAGTTGAGTTTACGGACAAGGATGGTAAAAAATGGTATATGGATCAAGCTGAAAGATTTAATGCATTTAATTTTAACAACTTCTACGGATGGAACTGCAATGCTGGATATCAGGGAATTGTTATTAGAGAACCTGATGGAAGTATAAAAAGAAGTTATAGCTGTGGAGACGTTCCACTTGGAAATATAGAGACTGGTTTTAAGCTGTTTAGTGCTCCAACGCCCTGTATTACACAATCATGTGTAAGTAGTGCAGACAGTAAAATACCTAAGAGAAAACATGATAACTGAGACCTTTAAGTTTGCAGAAATAAAAATACATGCAGACACAAAAAAAATAGGTATGCAAATGTCAGGTGGCGCGGATAGTTCTTTAGCGGCGTACATGTATGCATACACTATCAAAAAACATAAGTTACCAATAAAGTTAAAAAGAATGACATTCGGGTTTGGAAACAAACCCGACTATTTTGCAACATCAAGGTTAATCCAATATACAATAACAGATTTGTTAGAGTTTGACCCATGGGATGAACCTTATGAGTTTTTTTATAACCACAAGTCGGAACATTCAGTTTTGCCTCATATAAAAGAATTATATGAAACTGCCTCAGTTAACTATTTTGTAAATGGAAAAACTAGGAATCCCCCAACTGATGAAGTTGGAGACAGTACAAACTCACGTATTGTGGAAAGAGATTTCCCTTCTAAAAATCAATATGATGAAATCCTTGAACCCTTTTATAATATAACTAAGGATAAGGTTATAGAGCAATACATAGACTTGGGGTTATATGAATCACTGTTCTTAAAAACGCAGTCATGTGATGCAAACAGTTCAGCTACGTTGTTTCCATGTGGAGTGTGTTGGTGGTGTAAAGAACGTGCATGGGCATTGAATAAGGTATTTAAAAAATGAAAACATCAATACATCCTCGAAATGATACGACAAATCGATATCCGTTATTTAAAGAAATATTTGGAAATGTGGGCGGGCGCTCGGTGCTTGACTATGGCGGCGGCGCGGGCAACCTGTTACACTTTTCAAATGGTGAAATAACTGAAAATCAATATACGTGTGTTGATGTATCTGATACAGCAATAGATAGTGGTAACATAGAATTTCCAAAAGCAAAATGGGTGTATCACAACAAATTTAATTGGATGTATAACCCAAATGGAAATGCAGATATCGAATTTCCACAAGTAGGTCCCACACAAGATTTGATATGGTCGTACAGTGTGTTTAGTCATGTGGATGCTCATGAATTTATTAACACAATCTTGTGGCTAACACAACTTAGATATAAAAAAATAGCTATTAGCTTTCTTGACATAGATGGCCAGGAAATGAAACAGTATTTTTATAATAAACGAGTGAATGACTACGGTACTTGTAATAGAGGGGTGTTAGAATTATCGAGTAGTGATACAAACATGGCATACTTTTTTGATAATGAGAAACTTGAAACAAATAAATATAGATGCGAGCATATCCATGCTAAACACTTCTTGGCGTTCTTCAATAAAGAATGGTTGGTAGCAGAGTTAAGTAAACACGGAATAAATGCTAAAGTTATTACAGTAGCAGATTCATTTGTTCCCTTTTTGCTTATTGAAAGAGAATAATGAATTATTATCGATATTTAGACTTGAATTGGCAACCTGCATCAGAAAAGTTAAAAAGATACTTTTTGACAAAAAATCCGGAATTTATTGCAAACAACAGTCAGGGAAGTTGGCGGTTAGCACCGCCTGATATACATACAGAAGTTCCAGAATTAAAAGAAATGTTTGACCCTATCGGTCTAACTATTCTTTTCGTTGGATTCTTTGTAACTTTTAAAAATGAAAGTTCAATACACATTGACAATGATGAACGACCGTTGAGGATTAACTTCCCAGTGTTAAATTGTGAAAATACCGAAACTAGATTTTATAAACTTAAAGCAGCGGGGTATGACACAAAGTCCCAAACAAACGGGTTAACATACAAGTTGCTTGACCCTGAATCATGCGTTTTCGTAGACAAATTTGAATTGTCTAAGGCAGTCGTAATGCGTGTACTCGAGCCACATCAAGTTGTGGTAAATTCAAAAGAATTTCCCAGGGTTTCCTGCACAGTGCAATTTAACGAAGACATAACACACTTATTGGAGTAAGAAATGAATTATAAAAAACTAGACCAACCATTTGAAATTGATATTAAAAGTCTTCAGTCAGATTTTGAGAATATATCTAAAATGGAACTAGCGCAGTTGCCTTTTACTTATTATAGACAAATTGGTTTAACTTATGAAAATGAAAATTCAAAAAATAAATTTCATGATGCAGCGGGGAGTTTAGATTTAGATTACGAAAATTGGACAATTGAGGATGCTAACTCTGGAAAGAAACCCCCGTTGAGTACTCGTAAACTAAAAGAATCGGATTTTAACAAGATAGTTCCTTACATAAAAGGAATGTATACTTATGAATTATTAGAAAATTTAAAAAAGCATTACAACATTGGCAGAACTCGATTCATGTTAATGAAAACTAAAACTTGTTTGACCTGGCACATCGACAGCACCCCTCGGTTACACATACCAGTATTTACAAACGATCGGTGTAAGATGGTTTGGGATGATGGAACACTTACCATGGAAGATGGAAATCTTTATTGGGTGAATACAACTATACCACATACTGCCTTTAATGGTGGATATGTTGACAGGATCCATTTAGTTATGACAGTGGAGGAATGAAATGCCATCTGTTAAAAAACTTGCATCTTTTGGTGCAGAAATATTAGATTTTGATATAGAAAATGAATCACATTTGGAGTTTTTACGGGACAACTTGGAGACGTTAGTATGGGAACATGGGGTTGTAATGTTTAGAAGTCTACCAACACACTGGTCTACCATCAACACAATAGCTCACATTTTGGGAAACGTTGCAGAGGCTACCCCTGTAGATCATCCAGAGTGCATATATGTTGGGCAAATAACAGGACAAAAGTACGAAGACGGTAGGCCCAAGGGTAGGATGGGAAAAACTAGTGAAGTTGGATGGCATGCAGATAACTGTGTAAACAAAAAACTTAAACCATTCATAATGTTTCAGGGAATAGAAAATGTTGTGCCAGGATTCCAAGAGTATATGAGTAACAATACAGTATACGACAATCTGTCACACGAAGACAAACTTGAACTTGAACATGCAGAAGGCAATTTTTATTTCAACCATGATGTATTTCAAAATGATTTGGAAGATATAATAAAGCCACATACTAATTGGAAAAAATTAGTAGTAACAAACCCGATAGGTAAACGTGGGCTATTTTATCCTTGGTTGTTTTGCAGTGAAATACGTGGAACAAGTGACAATGAATACTACTTCAATCTATTGAAAAGGTTGTTTGAGGAAAACACTGACATATATACACATGAATGGACAACTGGTG